>Ga0209541_10010340_pt1 | contig 14902 bp, 11 predicted proteins | sample RifCSPlowO2_01_FD_184027 | JGI IMG/M metagenome (GOLD analysis project Ga0209541, IMG submission 184027) | Groundwater microbial communities from Rifle, Colorado - Rifle CSP2_plank lowO2_0.1 (SPAdes) (version 2) | ecosystem: Environmental > Aquatic > Deep subsurface > Groundwater | place... | reverse complement strand
CGGTCAGAGTGAAAGCAGTTAGGTAGAGGTTTCCTCGCCACGGCCCGGGGTCAGCACGGAAGGCAAGCCAAGCGAATACAATGGCTGCCCCTGCCAAAACTAGTACCCACGGACTCACGGTTCCCGTAAGGAACAGGAGTAGCGTTAGCCCGAGGAGGAAAAAGGTTAGGGCGATAGCGTTCCCCAGCAGGGTAAGAAAAAACCTTCCGAGCCGGGTTGTCGTGGTTGTTACTCCTTTGAGAGTTGCCCCCAGCGCTTTGCCACCGGCGCTGAAAGCGGTTGTAATCGAGGACCAGACCGACTGTCCTCCTCCGACCGACCAGCTGCGGAGCGTCGAAATGGTCTTGCCGATGTGTTCGGGGTCCCCCTTGATGAGGAACCAGAGGAGAAGCGCAAAGGCAGTACCCTTGATCCAGCCCAGTCGGAGTAGACGCCGCCACATTTTGTAACGGAGATGGCGGAATCGGCTTGTGGACTTGACTAGATCGTAGTTCATGATCTCCACATGCCGGCTCCATTGCGTATCTGTCATATCGGCGTGAGCCCGCATCGCAGACTTGATGTACCCCATCCGGGCCGTGTCGTTTTCGTCCTTGGTTTTGCTTGGGTCGATGAGACCGACCAAGCATAGGCGGTAGTAGTCCTGCATTTTTGTGGGAAGTTTTGACAGCTTCTTCTCCACATTGTTGACTACGTCAAGATCTTCGTCCCGCAACTCGGCCTCTGCTCGTTCAAAGAGGTTCTCATCTTCAAGGTCGAGTCGTCCGAAGACTTGGAACTTGACACGCTTCTTCTCTTCGGCCGGCATCTTCTCCCACGCCACTCCGAGCTTGTCCATCACTTTGATGAACCCCTCGGACGTGAGGTGGCTGAGGATGTTAGTCACGAACTCGCTGAGAAACTTGAAATCCATGGTCACTCCTCCTTGAGAAAGAATCTCTTGATTTCCTCGCCACTTTCCTCGTGCTTGAAAGTGACGTAGGCGTCAAACTCTTCCAGCTGAAGCACTGTGAACAACCGGCCGTCTTTCGCGGTTTTGAACTGTCCGTAACCGCTGGGGGTTTCGGCCTCCGCGAAACGGCACTTCTGACCAGCATAAATCTGAACCGTGCCTTTCGAGGGTTTGAGTTTGGCGTTTCTCGTCAGGAGGTTGATGATGTAGGTTTTGTCGGGTCTGATTTTCCCGACGTGGATTTCCAGCCGCTTCCTTACCGGTTTTACGATTTGCGCGGGAGCAGTTTTGGTGCCTGGTTTCTTCTCCTCCGCCTTTGGCGTTGCCGCCGCGGGAGTAGATGAAGATGATGAAGATAAAGAAATCAGGCGGACGTTCAGGGCAGGCCGCTTTTTTTTTGGATCTGTCGTCACACCAATTTCAAACTCCACCTCGGAACCCTGTTGGGCTCCGTGGGGAAGTGAGCTGGCATGCACGTACAGATCAGCGGACTGATCCTCCGGGGAAATAAAACACGGCCCCCTCGGGACGAATCTACTGATAATCCCTTTCATATTTTCCTCCTGCCCCACGCGCAAGCGGCCGACGTCGCCAGGTGTTCTGGCGAAAACGGAAGCAAACGAGCGAAGCGATTTTGTGATCTCAAAACAAAAAGAACTTTGAACTCCGGGATTTGAACCCATGAGCCCAAAGAACAAGATTTCGCCTGACCGCAAGGTCCTGTTCCTTGGGCTCAATTCGAATTGTATTGACTCACGATTCTAGCAGATTTGGCTCATCTTGTCAAGCCCATTCTCCTGATCGCTGATCGCCCAAATGGAGCCCACCGGCTATTGAAAATTCACCACTCTTTATTATACTATTAGGCTGCTCGTTACCATCTCGTTGGAGGGAAAATGAGAAGAAGACCACTGAGTCTTTTGCGCGAAAACGGCAAACGCGCTATGCGGACTTGGTCTTTGTCCGTCATAGCCTGCTACGCTTCTTCCCCCCGACGAGCGCGCGAACTCGCGCACTACCTCGGTTGGGACCAAGAAGCGCAGGACAGTGTGCACGATCTGGCCTGCATTTATTTTGACTACGGCCAAGAGGCGTACCAAAATTCATTCCGGCAGTTCGCTCCGCGGATGATCAGGTACATTTGTATCTGCGAGTGTCACCGGGATGGCAGGCCTTGCATGGCTTGTGCGAATCATACGTACCACGAGTGTCTGTGTTTTTGCCACCATTGTAAATGGTGTTTCCGCGAGGAGCACCTCTGCGAAAACGGCTGCAACTGCCTCTGTCACCAGGAAAACTGCGGGGACTGCTGTCTGGAGATTTGTTTCAATTCCGCGCACTTGAACGACGGAGATGTTATCGGGCAGTACCTGGGGTGTAATCACAACGGACACGGCAACGTTACCACGCTCAAAAACTTCGATGCTACTTACGAGGACTGGTTCGGTCCGGAGGAGGAAGAGGTGGAGGCACCCTGTGGATGCCACTGCCAAATGTGCGTCGAAGAAGGATGCGAGGAGTGCGAAGGTTGCGGCTATTGCAGCTGTTGCTGTTGTGAGTGTGTCGAGCCAGTTCACTGCACCGACGACTGCGAATGTCCTGATTGCTACGATGAATGCCGTGACTTTTGTCTCGACTGCGGCGGCTGTTTGTGCTGTTGCTGTGAGTGCGAGGAAGAAGAGGTTCTTCCACTCCCAGTTTACGAAACACAGGAGACGCGTCTGCAACGCATAGCCGGAAAACTGAAAGAAGCGACCGGGAAGGAATTTACGGCTGTTCTCGTCGACAAGATCGGCGATGATAAAATAAATGCGGCCGCTTATCCTAACCGAGAGATTCGTATCACCAACGAGATGATGACTCGGCTTACTGATGATGACCTGGCTGGGGTTCTTGGTCATGAGTTAGGACATGTAGCTCAAGAACATATTCGACGGCAGGATGGCTATTTAAAAGAGCGCCGTCGGAAAACCAGCCAAAGATTGGAACAATTGAACCAACGCATGAAAGCCAAAGGCCGGGGCATGCTCACACGCGGTATAGCTGTCGTCACCGTATCGGCTGTCATGGCAGGAGGGACTACCCTAGGATACTGCGACGAATCACAACGGATGGAGCACGAGGCCGACGATTTCAGTGTCGAGGCGGCAGCTGAGGCGGGCTTCGACCCGATGGGAAACGCCAACGCATTGCGAAGACTCGATCCATCTGGTCGCTCTACCCGAGGAGGTGGATTTTTTGACACACATCCGTCAAACCACGCGAGGGTCGAGCGTATGAGGCAGAAAGCCTCAGAGGTCAAACAAAGGAAAAAGCGGGATTGAAGTTCGTCTCGCGCAACAGCCGCTTTGGAGCGATCCTGGCGGTTTTTTTTATCTGGATCGCGCATTCAGGTCAGAATGCACCACTTAGGACTAAAATATCCGTATAAAGGGCTTAAAAAAAGCGGTCAAGCGGGCAGTTTCCGGCTTTTCTAACTGCAGTGGTGCAGAAATTAGAGGTCTACTAATGTTACCAATTTTTTAAAATCAAGCGGTCGTGGGGATTTTCGAATAGTTGCATATTTACAACCACTCTGCCGTTTCGGAATCGCATATGACTATTGTATTATGGTTACCCATTTCCCGTCGTGACAAAAAGTACACGATCGTTACAAAATTGTCAGAATAACTGAATAATATATTACTCAGCCCAAATAAAAACAGACCCGAGGGAGCGACTTTGATCGCTACCCTCGGGTCTTAGTTGGTTTTTGTGGAGCCCCGCCTGCGGGCGGGGCGTAACTCCTCCTAATAATTTGGTTGCGGAGCATCACTTGGGGAAGATTCGTTCGGCCGTGAACAGTCGATCTACCAGCGCGCGGGCGAGTGCTCCGGCGCTAGTTTGACTGATTTCCGATCTTGTGTACCCTCCGACGGCAAGGGTGTAGAATTCCATTTTTTCCATTTTCGTAGCCGCCTCAGTGGTATACAGGAGCTGGCCGGTTACGTCCACGATTTGGAGATTTAATACGCTGATGACCGTGCGGGTTTCTTTTCTTCGCTGGGTGGTTGCCGTTCCGATTCCCCCCAGGATGAAAATCTGGCGCAGCCGCGGGTCTTGTCGAGCCAACACTCCGGACGTGGCGAGCAACAGGCCGGGTATGAGCCCCTGAAAACCGGACTTCCCCACTTTTTCGTCATAAATTGACCACTCCGTAGTGATGACGAAACGCGGCGACATGAAGTCCTTGTTCCTAGTTTCTTTCCTGATCAGTTCTTGGATGGTGGCCGCGGGACCGGTACTTGAAAGCCGCACGTTTTTTCCATACCTCACCAGTTGGTCCGTTAGTTGCCGTTGTACAATGGCAGACAGGGAGGCCGCGGGGTTTTGTCCTGAAAGGACAGCTGAGCTTCGCGGAACTCGAATGACCTGGTTTTGGGGTTGTTCGAGCGACCGTACTTCTGCCACCGTGATAGGCTCCTGGCCAAGCAGGTTTAGAGCTTCGTAGATGGTTTGCGGCCCCCGTCCAGCCTGCTGGGCTGGAGCCGAATGGAAGAGAAGCCCGATTGCAACAAGAGCAAGTAGCGATAATCCGAGTATCTTTCTGGAGTCATATCTCATCAGTTCCTCCTGTTTGCCCCTCACCGCACAGCTATGAGGTAGGCGTACAACGTGTATTGTTGAGGTCCGTCGATGGCAAGGATTGTTCCGGCCCCGCTTCGCCGGACAACAATGATCTGGCCCACAAGGACGTCGATCTCGTAAATTTCCCCTGGTACCAGAGTTCGAACCCGTACTTCCTCCCCGGCTTCGTTCACCAAGGAGATGTCCGCCGGAGAGCGGGTTGTGTTACGAACATTGACCCGTTGTAAGTCGCCGGGCACAAACGTACTCCGTGTTCCGGCGGGCAGCGGCGGGGGTCCATTCGGTACTATGGGAACAGCATTTCCGATTGTAACCCCCTGGTTGTTGGACTGTAATTCCGCCAGCGGTTGGGGTCCTCTGGCCGGCGGCGTTTCTTGAACAGTTTCTTGCTGCCCGGTTTGGGTTTTTGTTTGGTCCCCGCGATCAGTTTCACTTTTATTCCGAGTTTCTTGGGAGCTCCTTGTGCCGCCGCCGTTTTTCTGCCGGGGGGGGTCTGCGATCATTGTTTCTTTGGGGACTTCTTCTTTTTCTTTTGGCTGGTCTGGCGGCCCGCTGAGGCGAACCTTGCGCGAGACTATGAACGCTACCTCGGAGTTCACAAACTCATCCGAATTCGGATTGGATAACTGGATTTCCAGAAGCGGTTCCCCGACTCCTTCAGTAAGTAGTTCAGGGCGCGCTTTCCTGGTTTTGATTATTTTGCCGGGTTCGAGGAATTCTTGGGTCTTTCGTTCCGCCTGTCCCTCTCGAACACGGATCATTTTTGGTTGCACGGATTTGACCGAGTTATCTTCATTGAAAGTGACCAGGTACAGCCCCGCTCGTTCGGTAATGGTACCGGTGGTCATTTGCGCGTCGGTTTCACCCGGGACTGATCTGCGAAACAGATCTGTAACCCAGGCTTGGAGCCAGCGCGATTGTGCTCGGCCGACAACATTGACCGTATCAGCGGTCCCTCGCAGGGTACCGATTACGTTGAAACCGAGGAGGAGGAACATCAGAAGACAAAAGGCGATTACTACGGTACTTCCCCTCATCCAGCGGTGTAAGAGGCTCGACTGTTCGTCGCGGGGCATCGCCGCGCTGGTGCTCAGGATAAGCAGGACGATCGCGATAACCGCGACGTCTTTCATCCCCATTCTCATGAGCACTTCTCCCCGGGCAAGGGCCAGGAGCGAGAAGAACAAAAGTCCTATCGCCCAACTGCCAAGCGTCCGAGTGATTCCCGGAGCAAAGGGTTTTCCATCCCGCCCAAAAGCGCGAGATAGCCGAAACAGTATCACGGTGAAGATCCCCAGGAGTGTAAACATCGCCCCCAGAAGAACCATATTGCCGGTTACCACTGCGAAGATGAGTGTCAGAGTAAAAACCAAGAGAATCCATCCGCAAATTGCCATGACGCGGACAACCTTTGGTTTCACTCTGGCGTAGAGAGCAGGGATCCACCCTTTGGACTCAGGCTGGTTAGGATCAAACTTCAGTCCGAAGACCTTCTGCAGAATCCAGACAAATGCGAGCACAACGATTGCCAGCATGTCCGAAAGGATTTGCCGAAGGCGTGGGAGAGCGATGAGCGACGCGATTCCAAGAGCGATTACCAAAGCCCATATTGCGGTCACTGTCTGCCTCCTTTTTTGATTTCCTTATCCGGCGAGCCAAGGCCAGTTGCCCGTTCCATATGTTGCCTTCCACGGCGCACGAGAGAAGCCAGGCCCGATTGACCAATCTGCTCGTCAGATAGCGCAACTCGCGCTTTGAGTGAGGGTTGCGGCGCAGATTTTTTGGGACGAGTCGGCCGGGGAGCGCTTCTCATCAGTAAATCGAGCTCAGCCGGCGAGAGGGCGCACCAAACCTTGATGCGTTCTTCGCTTTGGCCGGCGACGAGCTGATGAAAGCGTTTCTGATTTAGCACTTTTTGGTACCAGCGCAGAAATTCTTCACGCTTTTGAGCGTCCATATCGGCAGCGATTTGCAGTACGGTAACCGCCGGGACCACTGCGGCCGCAATTTTTCCGATTTCCGGGGAAGACGCTTCTCCCGTCGCCGCAGGGCCGTTTGTGACCGCATGCACCAAAGCGGTTGCGAAGTCAGACACAAATTCTTTCATAAACCGGGAATTGCTGCTGTGGTTTGGGAGCAGTACCCGGCTGGCGCGCAGCAACTTTTCAGCGAGTTGCGGGTTTTTCCGAATTTTTGTTTTGGTCTCGGCAGAGAGCCGCGGTGCGACGCTATTCGCGAGAAGATGCGATACTTCTTTAATCAACTCAGCGGTAACATCCGTACCAGCTCCGCCGAACCACCCACGGAGAAATTCCTCAATATGCACAGTAATCCTCCTAAAAGTCCGTAAAGAACAGTGCGGATTTTATGATGACTATTTTATTTTGTATTGTCAATTGAATAAAAAAATGGTACTATCTTTGGGCTTTCGCGAGCCGGTGTGGTGAACCCCGCAGTAAATCAGCTATGCTGATTACGTGGGGGAAGCACATTTTATGCCGACGTGGCGAAATTGGCAGACGCACTAGGTTTAGGACCTAGCGCCCGCAAGGGCATGTCGGTTCGACTCCGACCGTCGGCATTTGAGGGTTTTTACCCCGTAGCCTGCGCGAAGCGTGGTGGTACGGGGCGACTCCCACCTCGCCCACCACTTGTGCGGGGCACGCAAGCTTTCAAACCCGGCTTCGCGGCACCATTGCTTTCCGCGTTTAAACCGAGTATAATTTTTGTACAATTTGCGTCAGTATTAATTACGCATCAGAAATGGTAAATTACGGGGTTCACCCCGTTAGACCATTCTCGCTTGGACGACGGTTGTAAATCAAAGGGGTATATAAGAACGATGATATTAATTTCATTTTCAGGGAGTCTAACGGGGTGAAACGGTTTTTCAAAAACGTCATCATCGCCATTGTCATCTTCCTCATCATCGCGGGGATTTTTAGCTTTACCGTTGATGACGAAGGGGACGCCGCCGAAGTTTCCTTGTCCCATGTCGCCGAGCAAATCAACGCGGGAGCGGTGCAAAAAATCTCAGTCAGCGAGAATAAATTGACTGTGACTCTCAAAGACGGCAGCGAGGCCGTGACGACCAAGGAGCCAGAGACGTCTGTTTCCGAGTCCCTGACCAACCTCGGCGTCACGCCGCAGGCGATGCGCGGCCTGGAAATCGAAGTGAAGGGTCCTTCGGGCGGGGCGATTTTCCTCTCGACAATTCTGCCGTTCCTCATCCCGTTTTTGCTGATCGGGGTGTTTATTTATTTCCTGATGCGCCAGGTTTCCGGGGCGAACAACCGCGCGATGTCCTTCGGTCAGTCGCAGGCGAAACTTTCTGACTCAAACGGCCTCCGGCAGAAAACGACTTTCAACGACGTCGCCGGTGTCCAGGAAGCCAAGGAGGAGCTCAAGGAGATTATCGAATTTTTGCGGTATCCGCAGAAGTTTCTCAATATCGGCGCGCGGATCCCCAAGGGCGTGCTCCTTTTGGGTCCGCCGGGGTGCGGCAAAACTCTGCTGGCGCGCGCGGTCGCCGGGGAAGCGAACGTGCCGTTTTTCCATATGTCCGGCTCGGAATTCGTGGAAATGTTTGTCGGGGTAGGCGCGGCGCGCACCCGCGACCTCTTCCGCCGGGCCAAAAAACACGCTCCTTGCATTGTGTTCATCGATGAAATCGACGCGGTCGGCCGCCAGCGCGGGGCGGGCCTCGGCGGCAGCCACGACGAGCGCGAACAGACCCTTAATCAGATCTTGGTGGAAATGGACGGTTTTGATACGGATACGAGCGTGATCGTAATCGCGGCCACCAATCGCCCCGACGTTCTCGATCCAGCCCTGTTGCGGCCCGGCCGGTTTGACCGGCAGGTGGTGATTGATCAGCCGGATATCAAGGATCGCGAGGCAATCCTCGGCGTGCACGCGCACAACAAACCGCTCGCCAAGACTGTTAATTTGCGCCAACTTGCGGAGCGCACCCCGGGTTTTTCCGGAGCGGATCTCTCTAACCTCATAAATGAAGGAGCGATTCTCGCCGCCCGCCGCAATAAGAAAATCATTGATCAGACCGATTTTCTCGAAGCCGTGGAGAAGGTGATGCTCGGTCCGGAACGCAAAAGCCATATTCTTTCCAAAAAAGAAAAAGAAATCGCCGCTTACCACGAAGCCGGACACGCCTTGGTGGCCAGCGTGCTGCCTGACGCTGACACGGTTCATAAGGTGTCGGTTATCTCCCGCGGCCGGGCCGCCGGTTATACTCTGAAACTGCCGAGTGAGGAGCGCCATCTCAAAACCAAAAGCCAGTTCCTCGCTGAGTTGGCGGTGGCCATGGGCGGCTATGCTTCGGAGCAGCAGACCTTCAAAGAGCTCACGACCGGAGCGTCGAACGATCTGCAGGTGGCGACAAATTTGGCGCGCAGTCTAGTGATGCTCTACGGCATGAGCGAAAAGCTGGGACCAATCACCTTTGGGGACCGGCACGAGCTTATTTTTCTGGGGAAAGAAATCGGTGAGCAGCGTAACTATTCCGAAAAGGTAGCGCAGAAAATCGATGAAGAGGTTTCTGGTTTTCTGAATGCCGCGCACAAGACAGCCGTGGAGATTTGCCGCAAGTATCGAAACAAGCTTGAGGAGATTGCCCAGCGACTAATCAAAACCGAAACCATCGAGCAGGACGAGTTTTACTCTCTCGTCGCGGACATCATTCCTGTCGAGAAGCAGCGGGTTCGGGCATAGTTCGAGGGCCACTTAACCAGGAGAATATGCGCCCGTTTCCTTATTTCGAGATACTGCAGCAAGCTTGGACATACACCCGTCGCCGCCCTTGGCTGTGGATTTTTGGTTTTTTTGCGGGGGGCACGGCTGGCATAAATTTTGGCGGCTTCAACTATGTTTTTTCGCCTCCCACCGAAGCGCAGGTGGCACAGGCCGAAGCGCAGTGGGGAGCGGTCGTATCGTGGATTCAGTTCCACTCGCTGTGGTTTACGGTCATCGTTGCTTTGGTGTTCGTCGTCTCGGGCGCGATGATAGTCTTGGCGGGGATTTCCCGCGGCGCGCTCGTCTGGGCCGGCGGGAAGTTTTCTGAAGACGAGCGGGTCCGAAACCTCGACAGCGTCGATTTTATCGTCGTTTTCCGGCAGGGCCGCGCCCATTTTTGGCGGATCGTCGGGTTGCAGGTACTGACAACTCTCGCGTTTCTTGCGATGTTTGCCCTGTATCTGACCCCCGTGATTTATCTGTTCGCCGCAGATGCTGTGAACCGCGCCGTGTTTCTGTCCTTTTTTGGTTTGCTGATTTTTATCCCGGCTGGCATTACCTTAAGTTTTATGCATCTCTACGGGCCAATTTTTCTGGTGGTCTACGGAGTGAACATTTCTTCCGCCCTGCAGTACTCTTTTAACCTGTTCCGCCAGAAATTTGTCGAGAGTCTGCTGTTCGCTCTGCTCCTGCTGGTGACGAGTTTTGGTTTTGGTCTGATTTTGCTTTTCAGCTTGGTCTTGCTTGGACTGCCGCTGCTGCTTTGCGCCTATTTGCTTTTGCGGTTTGGTTTTCTAGAAGCGGCATTGGTTTGGGCCGCGGGCAGCGGAATACTCCTGATTTGCTATACTGTAGTCATGGGAGCGGCCTTTGCGGTATTCCAAAATTTCGCGTGGGTTATCGCGGTACGGCAGATGCTTCGGACCGTCAACCTCAAAAAAGAAGAAGAGGCGGTGGCTCCCGAACCGGCGTAGCTTTTTAAAAATTTTGATTTTCGAGCGCGTGTAGCTCAGCTGGTTAGAGCGTCTCTTTGACGTAGAGAAGGCCCCTGGTTCGAATCCAGGCACGCGCACCAGGAATGGTCGCAGGCCTCTGGTTCTCCACCCTAGGTGGATCCGCCTCCCGTTCAGGGTCTGAGGACCCCTCAGGGTCTCGAACGACAGGCGGAAAGTCCTGCACCGCCCACCACTAACAATTAAAATCCGAAATTCGAATTTCGAAATTCGAAACAAATTGGATTTTGTTTAGGGTTTCGTGCTTCGTATTTCGTGCTTAACGCATGATGGATTTAACAAAACTAGAAACCAAAATCGAAGTAAAATTTAATAACCTCGAACACTTGCAGACCGCGCTGACTCACCGGTCTTACCTCAACGAAAACCGCGGCTACAAGCTTCCCCACAACGAACGCCTGGAATTTTTAGGCGACGCGGTTCTGGAAATGGTTACGACCGAATATCTCTACAGCAATTACCAAAACCCGGAGGGCGAGCTCACTAACCTGCGCTCGGCGCTGGTCAACTACCGTATCTTGGCGGAAATCGCGCGCGGTCTTGGCATCGAGGAATACATCTTGCTGTCCCGCGGAGAGGCCAAGGATACCGGCCGGGCGCGGCAAGTTATCATGGCTAACGCCATGGAGGCCCTCATCGGCGCGATTTATATTGATCAGGGCATGGGCGCGGCCAAGAAGTTCGTTGACAGCTTCGTGCTCGCCAAACTGCCTGAGATAATGCACTCCCAGGCTTATCTTGATCCGAAATCTAGACTGCAGGAGATAATTCAGGAGCGCCTCGCCATCACGCCGACCTACAAAGTGCTTTCCGAGTCGGGTCCGGATCACGCCAAGACTTTTATCGTCGGGGCATACATTGATGACCGCCTCATCGGCGAAGGGAAGGGGCCGTCAAAGCAGGAGGCGGAGGTAACAGCCGCGAAAGACGCTTTGGAAAAACAGGATTTTTAAATAGCTTATAGGAGTTAGCTTGTAACTTGTAGGCGTTAACTACCACCTACCAGCTACGACCTACCAGCTAGTCAATGTTTCTAAAGAAACTGGAAATTTTCGGTTTCAAAAGTTTTGCCAAAAAAACCGCTCTTGAATTCGAGCCCGGAATCATCTCCGTGGTCGGGCCGAACGGTTCGGGCAAATCTAACATCGCCGACTCCCTGCGGTGGGTTTTTGGCGAACAGTCGATGAAGCTCCTCCGGGGCAAGAAATCAGAGGATGTCATTTTTGCCGGATCTGACCAAAAAGCCAGGCTGGGCACAGCTGAGGTCGGCGTACATTTTGACAATCACGATCACCGCATCCCGCTTGATTATGACGAGGTAGTCATCGCCCGCCGATTATATCGTGACGGCAATTCCGAATATCTCATCAACGGCAACCAAGTCCGCCTGCTCGACATTCAGGAGCTTCTCAATAACTCCGGTTTTGGCACGACTTCCTACCACGTCATCGGTCAGGGCACCATTGATCAGCTTATCCTCGGCGGTCCGGCTGCCGTCAAGGATTTGCTCGAAGAAGCCTCGGGCGTGAGACCGTATTACGTGAAGCGCGACCGGGCGCAGCGACGCTTGGAACGGACGGGTGTCAACCTCGAGCAGGTCCAGGCGCTGGTTTCCGAAATTGAACCCCGGCTGCGGTCCTTGCGGCGGCAAACCAAGCGGCTTGAGGAGCGTTCCAGCATCGAGCGCGAGCTGCGCGAGGGACAGATTGTCTATTACGGGCACATTTTGCGTTTGCTCAGCGGGCAACAGCAGGAACTCGCCGGTAAAGTCAAGATATTCGACAAACAAATCGAAGACTTGAATCGCGAGATCGGAATACTTTCTGCCGCCATCGAGCAGGAGGAAAAGGACATGCAGGGAGGCTCGAAAACCGTCAAGAAGTTGCGCACGGATTTGGACGTCCTTCATAAACAAAAGTTGCAGCTCCAGGAGCGTCAGGCCACGATCCGCGGCCAGCTCAAGGTCGCCGCTCCCAAAGGCTCGGCTCTGGGTCAATTTTGGCCGGACATAAAAACCAAATTTCGCGCGGCCTATGAACGGTTCACGAAGTTGTTGGGATCTTTTAATGAGAAAGAAGCGGGTGAGGTTGGCAAGATGATGGAAGAGATTGCTTCGCTCATTGGCCGCGCGGAGGGCGAGGAGTCTGTTCCGCAGGATGGGCTCCTGCGGGAGGAAGAAAATCTTTCCCGCGATTTAGAAAAGCTTTTTATGGATATTCAGAAACTGGAAAGTGATTTACGGGGTTATACCGAGAAGGAGGAGAAGGGCAAGGAGCAGCTGTTCGTGAAGGAACGACTGTTGCGCACGAAACAGGAGACCCTCCTGCGGACCAATGAGCAGAAAAATTTCCTCGCCGTAGAGCAGGCCCGGGTGACGACCCGCCGCGAATCAATTGAAGAGGAGGCGACGGCGGAATTGGGGCGCGATTTCAACTCACTTTTGGATAGAAGCAAGGGAGTGGCCCTCCCCGCCAATTTGCAGGAAAAAATCGCGGGCCTAAAAAAACAGCTGGCCATGATCGGCGGGGTAGACGATATGATTGTCGCCGAGTATCGGGAGACCGAAGAGCGTTATCAGTATTTGACCAACCAGTCGGCGGATTTGCAGAAAGGGGTGGCGGATTTGAATAAAATTATTGCCGAGCTCGACGAGATCATCAAAAAAGAGTTCAGCGAGGCGTTTCAGAAAATTTCCGAGAAGTTCGGGGAATACTTCCGCGTGCTTTTCAATGGCGGTCGGGCGACCATGACTCTGTTGCGGGAGCGGCCCACTCCCCGCCTTTCCTCCCCCCTGCCTACCGTGGGCAGGCACAGTGGGGAGGAGTTGCCTGCCCGTTCCGCAGGCGGGAAGGAGGGGGAAGAGGATGAAGAAGAGTTGGAATCTAAGGCACTGTCAGGAAAGGCCGAGGTGGTCGGTATCGAAATCCGGGCTACCCCGCCGGGAAAAAAATTAGCGGGGATCGCCGCGCTCTCCGGCGGCGAGCGGGCGCTGACCTCGATCGCCCTGCTCTCGGCGCTCTTGGCGACTTTCCCTTCCCCCTTTGTGGTGCTCGATGAAGTGGATGCCGCCCTCGACGAGGCAAATTCGATCCGATTTGGTAAGATATTGGGGACGCTTGCCCACAAAACCCAGTTCATCACCATCACGCACAACCGTGAAACCATGCGCCAGTCCCATACCCTCTATGGGGTGACGATGGGGGATGATGGGGTGAGCAAGGTTCTGTCGCTGAAACTCGAGCAGGCAGCAGTGTATAGTATCAAGAACTGATATGAATCAAATTATAGACGCAATTCTAGTTCCGGTCGTGGGGTTCATTACCAACACGATCAGTTTGATGGGCTATTCCGGTGTTGCCCTGCTGATGGCCATCGAGTCGGCGGCAATCCCGTTGCCGTCCGAAGTGATAATGCCTTTCTCGGGTTTTGTGGTCTCGACAGGACAATTTTCGCTCCTCGGAATTTCCCTGGCCGGCGCCATCGGGTCTGTTTTGGGATCTTGGGTTACGTACTGGATCGGGAAATACGGCGGGCGGCCGCTCATCCGGAAGTATGGGCACTATGTTCTGATTACGGAACACGATCTTGACCTGACGGATCGTTTTTTCAGGCGTTTCGGTTCTTGGGCGACATTCCTCGGAAGGGTGCTGCCGATCATTCGTACCTACATTTCTATTCCCGCCGGTATCAGCCGGGTGCCTTTTTGGTCTTTCACCCTGTCGTGTTTCGTCGGTTCCTTTATCTGGTCGTATTTTCTGGGATGGATCGGTTTTAAACTGGGGGAAAACTGGAGTGACGTGCGGCATACTTTCCGCCAGGTGGACTGGATTTTGGCCCTTGTCATTCTTGCCGGTTTGTCCTGGTGGATTGTCCGGCATATCAGAAACAGGATTAGAAACTAGTCGTCTGGATTAAAAAAATATAAGGCCTGGCGGTTTGTGGCCGCCAGGCCTTTTCTGCGGGGACGACGCGGGAGACGAAATTCTCAGCCGGTTGTCCAGCTAACGCCGCGTTTGCGGTATCGGACTCCGGGAGTGAGGAGCTCGGCCGGAATCTCGTTGACTAGGTAGAGAATGTCCGCGGTCGGAATCACCAATCGAATGCTGGCGGTCCGGGATTCCTGCTCAACCACGCAGTCGACAGCGTAGTTGCCGTCTGGAAGCGATCCAAATTCCCGGGGCTGGCCGGCAGTGACGTCGGTGGCCGCTCGGAACGTTGCCGTAGCGGATTCCCTGACCCTCTGCTCGGTGTCGCTCGTGACAATCGAGACGAGCCCGTAGAGCGTCACCATCGGAATAAGCAGAATGAGCAAGTTGAGGAACCTTCCCATCGGTCTTTTCATTACTGTTCCCTCCTTTGGAACCAAGTAATATACCATCAATAGAAGAGATGGTCAAGGTTTGACAAGGCCATCCTTTTCCCGTAAGATTTTCAATATGTTAACCATCCGTTTACAAAGAGTGGGGCGTACCAATCAAGCGGCATTTCGTATTGTTTTGGCTGAGAAGCACCGCGCCGCTTCCAAAAAGGTCGTGGAGGTTTTGGGTCACTACGATCCGCG
>Ga0209541_10010338_pt1 | contig 14903 bp, 16 predicted proteins | sample RifCSPlowO2_01_FD_184027 | JGI IMG/M metagenome (GOLD analysis project Ga0209541, IMG submission 184027) | Groundwater microbial communities from Rifle, Colorado - Rifle CSP2_plank lowO2_0.1 (SPAdes) (version 2) | ecosystem: Environmental > Aquatic > Deep subsurface > Groundwater | place... | reverse complement strand
TCACGAGATGATAGTTTCACAAGCTTTTCACCAATAGCCAGTTCTATCTCATCTTTTATTTTATTGATACTTTCTCCGAAGTTTTTGCGATCGTCAACTTTAATGCTTTTTATGTCTTTAAGAAGTGTGTTGACTTTTCCGTTTCTACCAAGATAGTCTAGTCTAAGTTTTTCAAGTTCTGACAGTGTTTTACTATTATGTAGTTTAGTTGTGAATTGATTAAGTATATCCTTAGTACTCTGCATGGAGATAATAATAGCGTAAAACTTTAACTTCGTCATGCTGAACTTGTTTCAGCATCTAGATCCCGAATCGAGTTCGGGATGACGATAAATCAGGCTTTCAATTTTTGAACAACCGACTCAAATACTTTAGGGTAATCAAGAGCAAGTTGTGCCAATACTTTTCGGTCAAGCTCTATTTTTTGCTCTTTCATTTTATGAATAAATTGATTGTATTTTAGACCTCGAGGTGCTAAAGCGGCACTTATTCTTGTGATCCAAAGTTGTCTGAAGTCACGTTTCTTAAGTTTTCTACCGTCATATGCATATTGACCGGCGTGAAGAACTGCTTCTGTGGCTTTTTTAATTTGTTTACTTCGAGTCATCCAATAACCTTTAGCAAGCTTTAAGGTTTTTTTGTGAGATGCTCTAGTTGATTTACCGGGTTTTACTCTAACCATAGTTATTTATAATGATAAATTAGAAATGAGAAATGATAAATTATTTTACTCCGAGCATTCTTTTAACTTTTGACTTTAAAGTTCCCTTAACCTCTTTCATCTGTAAAAGGCTTCTAAGCTGACGACGTGTTTTTTTTGAGCGCAAATGACGAATTTTATGCGACCTATGAAGCACCTTGCCACCGCTTGTGACTTTAAATCGTTTGGCTGCTGATTTTCGTGTTCTTTGTTTTGGCATAGCTAGTATTATAATAAAAAAATTATTTTTTGCTTGCGATAACCGCACGAATCACTCTTCCCTCAAGACGCGGTTCTTTGGAGACGTTCATTTCTCCAAGCAGACTGATATATTTGTTCATCAATTCAAACGCCATCTGCTTTTTTACAATCTCGCGGCCTCTTAAAGTAAGGTTAAGTCTTAACTGATTGCCATCTTCTAAAAACTCCTTACCTCTTTTGACAACTCTTTCAAAGTCGGCCGGTCCTATGAAAAGCGACAACATCAAATCCTTAACAACGCTTTTCTTTGCGCCTTTTTTCGCTTCTTTTAACTTTTTCTCTTCTTCGTAAAGAAACTTTTTAAAATCCGTAATCTTTGCCACCGGTGGAAAGGCTTTCGGTGCGATGAGTACAAGATCAAAGTCTTGACTGCGAGCCATTTGTATAGCTTGGTCCCGTGGCATTACTCCAATCTGCTTTCCTTGACTATCAAGCACACGCACGTCTCCAGACGGGATGCGATAGTTTAGTTGATAGTACTGTTTGGTTTTCCTTTTATATGGTCTAAAGTTCCTCAAATGTCTTGATATTAACTCTCTAACTCTATCTCATGAAATTTCATTATTATATCGGCTTCTTTGATCTTTTTCAAGCCGTTAACTGATCGCAAACGATTGCAAAAGTGATAAAAGCATTTTTGTTGAGTTTTGACATTTAAATATTCGTTTTTTATATTTAGCCAGTTTTTGGCCTGCAATTTCATCTGAAACATAAATTCCGGTTGCTTTTTTGATTTCTGAGGCAAATTTTTCGGCCGATGCCGTGGCTACAATTACATCCTGCAGATTGTCGGAACTTTGTTTTCCCGCAGCTTTTACAGCTACTGCAGTGTGAGGATCAATCAAATAATCATATTTGTCGTAAATCTTTTTAATTGTCTCTACGGTTTCATCATCGCGTACAGAAATTGCTTTAATATCACGTTTAAACAAATCATGATCATTGTTGTAAAGATCTAAAATGCGCTCAAAATTATTTGGGTTGCCGATATCCATGGCATTTGAAAGCGTACGAATCGATTTCTTTGGAATGTACTTCCCTGTTATGTAGTAATTGACTACAGGGTCATTGGCGTTACAGGCAATGATAAAAGAGTCAATAGTTGCGCCCATCTGTTTGGCTATGATTGCTGCTGTCATATTTCCCATGTTCCCAGATGGAACAACAAAGCGAATTTTCTTATCTTTAAATTTTAAAGCCGCATAAACATAATAGACTACCTGCGGGAGCAGTCTACCAATATTTATCGAGTTTGCCGAAACCAACTCATAATCACCAAGTTTTTTTCCATTAATTTGGAAAATTGTTTTTACAAGTTTTTGACAATCATCAAATGTACCCTCTACTGTAATCGGATAAATGTTCTTCGCAACTTGCGTCATCTGTAATTCTTGAAGACGACTTATCTTCCCACTCGGAAACAACACAGCGGCTTTAATACTCTCAATATTTGAGAATGCCTGAGCCACCGCACCGCCCGTGTCTCCCGAAGTTGCCGTCAAAATAAATATTTTCTTTTTGTTTTTTCTTATCACATACTCCATCACTTTGGCCAGTGTCCCTACGCCGACGTCCTTAAACGCCATTGTTGGTCCGTGAAATAGTTCAAGATAAAAATTATTGCCAACTTTTTTTAAAGGAATCGGAAAACTGTAAGATTTATTAATTATTTTTTTAAGTTCTTGAAGAGCGATATCGTCAATATATTTTTTTAAAACTAAATATGCAACTTCTTGCAAAGAGCTCCTTCGCATTATCTCAATTTCATTTGAAGTAAATTTTGGGATGAGCTCGGGCATGTAAAGCCCTCCGTCAGGAGCAAGATTTTTAAATAGGGCTTCCTTAAAAGTTATTTTGTGTGAGCGATCGCGTGTGCTGTAAAACTGCATTTATTTAATCGATAAGACCTAAAAAATCGTGAGAACCAAATGTTCTCTTGCGAAGTGTATGATAATAAATTGTCAGGTCGGCAAGTTTTTCGTATCTGCTTTTTCTAAACTTTAAAAGATCATGATAACAGCGAGCAAGCGCTTGAGTATTGCTTTCATTTACTCTTTTTTTAAAACTATTGCCCCAGATCACAGGTTTTGTTTGGAGTAGATACGTATTATAAATTTCCTTTTCAACTTCTTTTGGTACTTCAAGATAAATAATAGTTGTCCACAGCTTCAATTTCTTCAATATTTTCTCCTGCAAATAAACTACGCTTCCGGTGGTGTCGATCACAATGTCAGTATAATTTGGAACAGACTGTATATGGTCAAGAATTTCCTCTATGACTTCACCTTCTTTTTCTAAATATTTTTTACTTGCATCTTTGTAGGAAGGTTCGTATGGATGACCCATCCAGCGGCCTACATCTTCAAGTCCTTTGTATCCGTACTTTGAAAGCTCAGGTTCAAGTTTTTTTTCGATAAGATCATCGCAACTCAGGTCTAAAAAACCATGATTAATAAGCCGTTTTGACCAGTGGGTTTTGCCTGTTCCCGACATGCCAATAAGTGAGATTATCATGGCAGTCTTTTTGAAATTTTTTCTTTTGACTCGTTTATAAATTCATCAAGCTTCATATTCCTGGTTTTACCATCTCGAGTTCGAACACTCACTTCACCGCTTCCCATTTCTTTATCACCGACAACAAGCATATAGTAGGCCTTTTCCTGTTGTGCTTCACGTATTTTCTTTTGCATCGATTCCGATTTCTCGTTTACTTCAGCGCGGATACCAACTTTTTCTAACTGATGCTTTAGATTCTCAGCAAACTCATTGTGTCTCTCAGAAATCGGGATAATTTTTACCTGCACGGGTGAAAGCCAAAACGGGAAAGCGCCAGAATAATGCTCAAGCAAAATCATTAGCAGTCGTTCGGTCGAACCCAAAATTGCGCGATGAATCATGACAGGTGTTTTTTCTTTACCATCTTTATCTATATATTTCAGTTCAAAACGCGAAGGTTGAACAAAATCAATTTGGACTGTTGAAAGTTGCCATTCGCGACCTATTGCATCTGTGGCGATAAGATCCATCTTTGGTGCGTAAAAGGTAGCTTCACCCGGCCCTGGGAAATAATCAATATTATGTCTTTTCATTATTGTCTCTGCCCATTTCTCTACTTTTTCCCATGTCTTAAGATTGCCTAAATATTTTTCGGGGTGATTTGGATCTCGAGTAGACAATCGATACTTGTATTTAAAACCAAACGTTGCCATTACTTTTTTTGTCATGACAAGCATTCTATCGATTTCCTCGTCAACCTGATCTTCGCGACAAAACACGTGACAATCATCTTGTGAAAAAGCGCGTACGCGGGCGAGCCCATTTAGCTGTCCGGGACGTTCGTCGCGGTACAACATGGCAAAATCAGTATATCTTATCGGTAGATCGCGATAACTTCGCGGTTTTGAGGTATAAATTTGTGTATGCTGCGGGCAATTCATCGGTTTCAGAAACATCTCTTCGTCAGAATAATGTGACTTCACAATAAACATATCCTCGTGATATTTATCGTAATGACCAGATTTTTTAAATAGCTCTCCTTTTGCAAGTTGTGGCGTCCAAACTTGTTGATAACCCTCCTTAGATTGCATTTCGTCAAGATATTCGTTTAGCAGTCTTCGAAGCAAAGCACCCTTAGGAGTATAGAGAGGTAGGCCGCTACCGACCAGATCTGAAAATGTAAATAAATCCAGCTCTTTCCCCAGTTTTCTATGATCGCGTTTTTTTGCTTCTTCTCTCATAGTTAAATAATTATTAAGTTCTTCTTGAGTCGGAAAGACTGTTCCATAAATGCGTGTCAACATTTTATTTTTTTCATCACCTCTCCAGTAGGCACCGGCAATTGAAAGCAGTTTGAAATGGTTGAGTTCACTATTTGGATTTTCGATATGACCGCCCGCGCATAAATCCCAATAATCTCCGGATTTATAAAAACCCACTTTCTTTTTTCCGTCTTCCGAAAACTCATCAATAAGTTCGTGTTTGTATGGATTATCGGGATATTCTTTTTTTGCCTCTTTTGCATCAAGTTCGTGTTTTCCAAAGCTGTTCCAGCTTTTTACGATCTCGCTCATTTCTTTCTCAATTTTTGGCAGATCATCATCAGATATGGGTTTATTAAACTCAAAATCAAAATAAAAGCCATCGGCTATAGCCGGACCAATCGTCCTTTTTGTATCGGGCCATAACTTCATGACAGCGGCAGCTAACAAATGTGCGCATGAGTGACGTAGATTATCAAGATTTTTATTATTTTTCATAAATTTATATTAAAAAACCCCGCCTTATTGCGGGGTGTATATTAATGCATTAAACTACCCCGCGCCTCATGCGGTGCTTTTGGTAGTAATAATACATCGTGATTTTTCCATTAGAATTATTCTATCAGTAAAGTGGCTTATGTCAAGCGATTCAACTAAGCCCAACTGCTTGTTTTACTTTTTGTAGAGTTTTTTCAGCAATTTTATTGGCCTTTTCGGCACCTTTTTTGCGAAGATCCAAAATATAATCTTTATTTTTTGTAAGTTCGGCTTTCTTTTCTCTCATATCTTTGAAGTAATCAAGAAATACTTCATGTAGAATTTTTTTGATTTCGACATCACCAATCGTACCTTTTTTATATCGTTCTTTCATTTCGGTCAGTTTATCTTTGTTATATTCCAGAAGACTAAGATAATCAAATGCAATGTTTTTTGCGGGATCTCCCGGATCTGTCGGATGTATGCGAGCAGGGTCGGTCTTAATATTCATAATCTGAGTTTTTATCTCTTCCTCGCCTGCAAAGATCGGAATGTCGTTACCCAAAGATTTGCTCATTTTTCGCTGTCCATCAATACCTTTTACTCGAGCGACCTCTTTTTTAACATAGAGTTCTGGAATTTTTAAAATATTTCCATAACGATTATTAAAAGTTCGCGCCATTTCACGGGCTATCTCCACATGTTGGGCTTGATCATCTCCAACCGGTATCACATCGGCATTAAAGGCTAAAATATCAGCAGCCATAAGTACAGGATAAGAAAAAAGTCCGGCATTTATAGTATTTATTTCGACATCTTTTGCAAGCTTATCTTTATACCCATGCATTCTCTGAAGCTCAGCGACTGTAACGGTGTTATTCAAAATTGTTTGCAAATATGTGATTGAAGGAATATCGGATTCAACATAAAACACGGTTTTTTCTGGATTGATTCCAAAAGCCAAAAACTCAGTAAAAATGTTCATCGTGTTGTTTTTCACTTCTTGAGGATCAAATACCGTATTTAACGAATGGACATTGGCAATGAAGTAAAAACATTCACCCTCATTTTGAAACTCAATAGAGGGTTTGACCATACCAAAATAGTTACCTAAATGAAGGCCTTTTGAAGAACTTGGGTTAATTCCGGATAAAATTCTTTTCATGTGGGCGCATCAGGACTTGAACCTGAGACCTTTACAATGTCAATGTAACGCTCTAGCCAACTGAGCTATGCGCCCGCTTCGCGAGGCGAGCCCGCTTCGACAGACTCGAATCAAGGCGAGCCCGTTTTACGAATTCAATTGTATCATTTTTAGCCTTATTATTGAAGGTTATTTCTGTTGGACTAGCAATAGTTGAAGATTATAGAAACAAGAAGTAAAAAGTTAATTTTATAAGGTAATTTATTTATCTCTTATGTAATGATGAAAGGTGTGGTAAGTCGAAAAGGGAGTTGTGATTTTATAAAAGGTTCTTTTTGCTCTTTTCATAGACATCTGTAACTGTTAACAACTACATTATTACAAGTGGATATCAAAACCATGTACGTTTACTGTCAAAAGTATGTAATAATGCACTGAACAAAAGCTGAAGGATGATACAATAGTTGATATGAACGTGATTATTCTGAATAAAAAAATTAGTATTATTTCTCTTTCGCCCGAGGAAGAATTTATTGAGTCACTTACTCGCTATTGTAAAGAAAATAAGATTTCTGCCGGGTATCTTACCGCAATTGGCGCGTGTAAAAAACTTAAACTTGCATGGTACAACTTGGAAACAAAGTCCTATGAAGACCATGAATACAGTGAGGATATGGAAATTTCCGGCATAATCGGTAATATTGCTTTGATTGATGGTAAACCGTTTATTCATGCTCATGGAACATTCGCCAAGCGTGACCTGACCGTAATTGGCGGACATATTCGTTCAATGATCATATCTGCGGCTTGTGAAGTGCGATTGGAAGTGTTTGAAGGGAAAATTGAGAGAAAACACGATGAATTTACCGGATTGAAACTTATGAGTTGTAATGCATAATTTTCCTGTAATTTAATACAGGAACCTGAAGGATGTAAATTTAGAATTTGTAATGAAAAGCTTGTTTTTTGTGAAGAAAAAACACTAGTGTTTTTCTTGCAGGATCAAGTCGGTAGAGTATTCTCATACCACCTCTTTTTCTTTTTTTATAGTCGACATGACTATAATGTTCACCAAGATGAGGGATTGTTCTTTCAATATCTTCCGGAGTCATCACTATCTGACCAAGACAGTTTACTATACTTGATACTTTTACAGAGATAGCTATATCCGACTTTCTTACCAATTTTTGTAGATTACTTACAATTTGATCTAAACTATCGCCAGTAATATCTATAAGGTTATCCCCTTCAGGGTAATGCATATCGGATGTATATTGAATTTTCCATCCCCTTAACGGATTGAATACACTATCAGCTGAAGCGATAGTAACAACTTCTTCAATATTATCTTCTACCTGTGGATTATCCTGAAGATATGAAGTATCTTGACGTTGTAATCTACTATAAAGCATTCTTTGTAACCATCGGTAATTTGCAGTTAGCCAATTTATACCGTTATTTTTTATAGCTTTAATTACTCTTGAGGTGTTGCTGTCTTTTTGTGAACGTTCTGTAGTCGTTTGACTATGGGCACGGATAGTATTAGCGAGTTCGATAATTATTTCTTGTGTTGTAAGGCTTTCGACTTCTTGTGCAAGGATCTCCAGCTCTTCAGGTGATACATCACTTAACAAAGATCCTAATTCATATCTAAGAAATCTAAGTAGTCTTTTATCAGCTTCTTTTAAAGGATGCCATAGTATTTCCATAGCATTATCACTATTCATACCTCTCAATACAGACGCAAGAAGCTCTCTAGTTAAACCATTATCCTGATCAAAATTAGCTTTCTGAAATGACTTTTCTAGCCAAAGAGCAGTAGTCTCTGGTTTCAAAGAATTATGTTCTACGAAATGCTCTAACACATCCACAACTTTTTTTTCACCGTCTTCAGCCGGATCTGGAGCATTCGGATCGGTTACCATGCTTCGATATGCTTCTAGGTTTAGTGATAAGAAAATTAAGTCGGTACTTGATTTTTTTTCCAAATCATTTGTATAACGAGCTTTAAGCCAATCGTCACATTTAATAATCTTCGCTCTATAGTAGGCTTCAATGTTTCGACCCTGATTTCTCAATTCAAGCAGTGATTTTTCTATGGCAATGCTTTGAGACGTATCATTTTGATCTTCTTCTTCAACTAATTGGACTAATTCTTCTCCATGTAAATTATTAAGTTCTGACATCCATTCGGGGAGACTATCTCTTCTTACTCGGTGTGGAAAACAAGTAAGAACGACTGAGTATTCCGGATTCGCGTGCATCTTACTTACATCGTCATGATGTATAAGTCGTGTTGCATTTACATGTCTTAGTAGCATATCTATCCAGTCTTCATGAGATCCAGTAAAGCCGGAAGGTCTTTTAAATTTGGCAAAGGAGCCTTTTAGTTTTGATATGAGTTTGTTTGATTTAGAGTTTGGATCCATTAACAGTTCGGGGCAATCTAAATATGTGCTGAGACTTCTCTTAAAATGATCAATTACCCCCTCCTCTGAAGCGCCAATATCAAGAAGTTCGTTTCTGATTATAAGAAACATCTGACTTACTGTCCTTGAGCTTGACAAAGCCGAGTAATCTTCATAAGTTTCCCTTGAATATTCATTCACTCTTTGTCCAGAGTGAGCTAGATTAATATGAGCGTTATTTCTTGCTTCAACAACACGTTTAACTTGTCCAGTGAGTCCATCGACATCCATGTGCATCTGTTGCAGTTCGATTAGCGAAAGATTTGACATAGAAAGAAGATCAAGTTGTGTTGGTGCAGCTACTAGATGATCGGTTTTTCTTGGAGTCTCCATAGGCAATATTATAGGTTAATTATTAGATTTTTTAATTTGATAAACTAAAATTAGTTTAATTTTAAGAATTTAAATGCGTAAAAATATCTCTACAAATACACCATCTGAGCGACGTGTCGGTTATTCGCGAGCTGTGCGACTTGCTAACAGACTTTTTATAACAGGTACGACAGCGCAAGATGTAAGCGGAAAAACCGTAGGGAAAAACTTATACGATCAAGCACGTTATATCTTTGAATTAATAAAAAGTGTCCTTGAATCTGAAAATTTTTCTCTCAACGATGTAGTCAGCTTGACTGTCTATTTAACCGATAAATCAATGCTTCCGGAATTCGACAAAGCATTTAAGGAATATTTTTATGATATTAAACCCACATGTACATTGGTCGGAATATCCTGGCTTGTGAAAGATGATTTACTTATTGAGGTTGAAACTTTGGCGGAAAAGTAGAGCTGCGGACGTGACGGGATTCGAACCCGCGGTCTCCTCCGTGACAGGGAGGTGTGTTAAACCAAACTACACCACACGTCCAAACAAAATACCATTCTTCAACTCAGATATTTTAACACTTTTAAGTTGACCTGTCATGTCTTTTTCGGTTGCGATATACGCCGGAATTTGGTTGTTCAGAAGAGCGAGTTGACTGCCATCAATCCTCTTTTCCAAAAATAGCGCTTCGAATTCTCGATCAAGATGTTTTTCCACAAATTTTTGATACTTTTCTTGGGAGAGATTCCGTAATTTTATTGATCGTGCCTGAGCTTTAGCAGGAGACGGTGTTTTTAGGCGTTTACTCAGATGATAGGCTGCGGTGTGTTCCCTCTTCGAAAAACGAAAGACATGGAATTTGCTTATCGGTGTTTCTCTTAGGAAATCATATGTGTCTTCAAAATCGTGGTCAGTCTCTTCAAGAAATCCCACGATGACGTCAGTGCCGATAAATGCGTACGGATTTAACTCGCTGATCTTGTGAAGTTTATGGGTAAATTCTTCTCGAGTATAACCTCTCTTCATAAGATTCAGGGTTTTATTTGAGCCTGATTGCAGCGGAATATGAAAAAAGTGAGCAAATCTGTTTGAGTTGGCGTAATTCTTGTATAAATCCAAAAATTCCTCATCAATAGACCATGGATGAATCGATCCAAAACTTAGTCTTTTTACCTCAGTTTCTTCAAGCACACGCTTTACCAGATCGGTAAACTTTTCATTGGTATCATAGCCAAAAGCCTGTGTATTTATTGCTGTGAGTATAACTTCATTAAACTCCTTATTTTGTCTAATCTGCTCAAGAATACGCTCAATTGACTTTGATTTTGGCATTCCTCTGAGGTATGGTACGATGCAAAAACTGCAAAAACGGTGGCAACCATCCTGTATTTTAAGAATAATGCGACCGGATCGGATAAATTTGTCACTTCTTAACGCTTCATTCGAATTTATCGATGGTTTAAGCTGTTTTGACAATCCAAACCTTTTATGGATGAGTTCAGCAATATATTCTTTACTTTGATTGTCAACGAGATAATCGATTTCCTTCACTTTTTCACCGGTTTTCTGCCAGTTTGTAGCGGCGCAGCCTGTCACAACTATCTTTGTTTTCGGGTATAATCGTTTAATTTGGTAAATATGCTGTTTTGCTTCTCGCTCAGCTTTATGAGTTACAGAACAGGTATTTAAGATATAAAGGTCAGCTCTATTTTCTTTATTAATATATCCTTTCGATACTAGAGCACGGTCAAGAGCTTCCTTTTCGGCTAGGTTGACACGACAGCCAAAACTGAAGCTGGAAAACGTTTTCATAAGGTATTGTAGCATAACAACAGGCCAGCACTATAGTTAGTTAGCAGATTCTGTAAGCTATCTTTCTCGCTCGTTAACAAAATTTGCTTGCCGCCAAGCAATTATGTCCGTAATTCATATTAAAGGCGGTAGTAGCATGTTGCATGTTCCTGCGCAAATTTCGTCAACTTCGCTCAAATAAAATGATTTAAGGTAAGTAATACTATTACATATTAAATGTATAATATTGATATATATTATTCTAACAATCTAAATAACTCTTAACTCTTAACTTTTAACTTTTAATTAAGTATACCTTGACAATCCTATAATATTATTGTATACTTCACATCAGATGCTAAGGTTTTTCGCCCAGTGCAGAAAAGCTTTAGCATTTTTTTATGGGTAAAATAAAACTTATAGTAGTATTTTTAATACTACTTTTTTGTTTTCCGAAATCAATATCAGCTTCCGCCAAAGAAGCAGGAAGCTCTGCCCGTGTCATTTCTATTGGTGAAAAAACAGCTCAGAATGACGAATCTGTTGATGTCAGCCTTAAAAGAAACGTTATTCGCGAAGTGCTTGCCAAATATAATTCACCTCTTCTTGATGAAACAGACGCATTCATTGAAACATGTACGAAATACAAGATTGACTGTTATTTACTGCCGTCAATTTCTGGACTTGAGTCAACTTTTGGTAAAAATACTCTTTCCGGTTCTCATAACCCATTTGGATGGGGTGGCGGTTTATTGTTTTTTAACACTTGGGCGGATGGTATTGATGCGGTTGGTGCTGGGCTTTCACAAAATTATATTGCCCGTGGTGCAGATACAATCGAAAGCATCGGTCCGATTTACGCGGCAAGTCCTACATGGGCTGTACGAGTAAGGTACTTTCATAATGAATTTGCGGCAGTTGAAGCCGAAAAACAATTGTATTTTTCGAAACTTGCAGTAGAATTGTAAACATAACTTATGTATACCTACAAACGAAATAACCTCAAAAAAAACACTGTAGAGATCGTCCTTATGGTCCCAAAAGAAGATATTGCTAAGGAATACGAGGCAACCTTCAAAAAGCTTATGCAAGACCTTGCGGTTGAAGGATTCAGAAAAGGCAAGGTGCCAAAAGATATTGCGGTTAAACATCTGAGCCGTGATCACGTCTACGACCAGCTCATAAGGTCATACATTCCGCGTGTTTACTCTGAAATTATACAAAAAGAAGATCTTAAACCCATTGTTTCTCCACGAATAGATTTTGCCAAAGCCAAAGAGAATGAGGATTGGGAACTCAAGTTTACGACCGCGCTTGCTCCAAAGGTTCTTTTAGGAAAATATAAAGAAAAGATTCAAGCTGCAAAGAAAGACCTTGCAAAATCAGATATCTGGATTCCCGGAAAAAGTAAGGAACCGACGGAAGCGGAAAAAGAAAAAAAGAAACAGGCGGAGTTTCAGGCCGGTCTCCACGCTCTTCTTTCAGAAGCGCAGGTCGAAATTGCCGACGTCATACTCGATGAAGAGGTGGAAAAACGTTTGGCCAAACTTGTCGACGATGTACAAAAGGTTGGTTTGACAATGGATTCTTATCTTAAATCGAAAAATATTACCAAAGAACAGTTGACTAACCAGATAAGAAAAGAGATAGAAGAAAGCTACAAAATCGAGTTTATACTGCAAGAAATAGCCGACAGCGAAAACATAAAAGTAGAACAAGCCGATCTTGACCGAATTTTTGCTTCAATTAAAGATGAAAAAGAGAAGGAATCTGCAAGAAAAAATGCATATTATTACGCCGCGGTTTTGCGCAAACAAAAGACACTTGATTACATAAATAGCCTGTAGTATACTTACAACTATGATTTATCAAGGGACAAAATCCACCACTTCAAACTGGAAAAAAAGTCGAAAAGACAGTCTTGAGACTGAAAAAACACTTGACACTCTTAAAAAAGTAAACAGTGCCTTTGCCGATATGGATGGTAATACTTTTAAGGAGATTTTAAACAGTAAAGAATTTGAAACCAAAGAACAAAAAAAACCAGAACAACCTCAGATGAGGCTTGAGGGTGGAACGCTTTTTAGCTATCAAAAAATTGAAGAAGACAGACAGATTGCCGAGATTAAAGAGCTCATAAAACGAATTAAGCAAGAAGTTGAGATGATCAAAAAAGCCGATAGAGCCCTTTCTTCCGAAGTCAAAGATATTGAAAAAATTACTTTCGAATCACTGCCTGAAAGAAGTGGTATTTATCATGTACGTGTTCTTGAAGTATTTCTTCGAGTTTTACAAAATATCCGTCTCAAAATTGGTGAGTCGAAAACCTGGATGGAAGCTTTGATGACGAAAAAAGCTAAGCGCGGTTCACTTTTTGCCTCAAGAGCACAAAAAAAAGGAACTCAATATTCTCTTTCTCAAGAAATTTCTACTGCAAGATCTGTCCAGTAATCTGTCATTCAAGCACATCCACAAAAGTATTGACTCCAAGTGCCCAGCTGCCATTTGAACTTGGCGTATATTTTCTCATTATTTCTTCAGGAGTTTTGAGTCCCCGATCAATGTAATTTGTTTTTAATCCCTTGGCTACGGTATCAATACCTTCTTGGTAAGATGCAAATCGTGTTACCGTAGTTCCGTAAATCCCCCATCCCCAACAGTTGTACGAATTCACCGGTATGGCTTTGCAGGCGGTTGATTCTTGCATGGCAATTGCCGGCAACAGTCGGTAATCGAGTTCATATTGGTCGGATACTTTTACAATGAAATCAGCTTGATCATAAAGCGGTGAATCATGCTGTCGCAAAAACGCCTTTAATACCGCTACACGCTTGTCTTTGATGGTTGCATCGTTAAAAAATTCTGCATATTTTGTGTCGGTGTCATCAAACTCGATCTCCTCAAGCTCATCAAGGATGATTGCGATGCGGATTTCTTTTTCGCTTTTTGCATAAATTACTGAGGCAAGGAAAATATTTGCTACAAAAACAACAAAAAATATTATGAGTAAAATTCCAAGTTTGCGAACCATATGTATAGAATACAGTTAAGTCATGTCACAAACAAGTCTTTAAGTAAATAAGTAGATATATGTTTTGAATTTTTTCCCTTTTACTGTTTTTAGTAGATATTTTTCCAGATAATCAATCTTAAAAGCATGCGAGATAATATAGCTGCCGTGATGTACTTCATTCTGAATTTTTTTTGATAATTTCCCGATAAACTTCGGAAAAAGATAGATATAAATGATATCGGCTTTTGAAAAATTGGCTCTTTCAATATCTGAGATATAAAATTTTATATTATGGAGTTTTTGCCAACTTGCAGAAAGCCTGGCACTCCAAATAAGAATCGGGTTTATATCTACACCGACTCCGGATACTTTGTATTTTTTGACGGCATTTATCACTACCCTGCCGTCTCCGCAACCTATGTCAAGAAACGTCATGTCGGCCGTGATCGGGATACTTGAAAATATGTCGTCTAACTCTTTACTCTCTGTTCCGACAAATGGTGCACCTTTCAGCCATGAATAAACCAGAAAAACTGAGTAAGCGGCAGTGGACATAAGAATAAGCAGTTCTATGACGATAAGTGCGACGTATGCTGCTTCATTGAGCGACATATGTATAGTATAATTAAACAGCATAAATATTTAAATTGGAAAGTAATAAAGCTCCCGTAGCTTTCCGTCAGAGGCGGATCGGCCTTTGGCCGAAATGGATATGAAAGAATAGAATTTGCGCTCGTAGCTTAATGGATAGAGCATCAGTCTTCGGAACTGAGGGTTGGGAGTTCGACTCTCCCCGAGCGCGCAATGAAACGTCGGGAGCACAAAAATTTGGGTTCGTAGCTTCCGCCTAAGACGGCGGACCCGCCGTTGTAGGTGGACAACTGGTAGAGCAGTCCCGATAAAGTAGGATCCGTAGCTCAATTGGCAGAGCAGCGCCCTCTTAAGGCGTTGGTTCGGGGTTCGACTCCC
>Ga0209541_10010336_pt1 | contig 14904 bp, 15 predicted proteins | sample RifCSPlowO2_01_FD_184027 | JGI IMG/M metagenome (GOLD analysis project Ga0209541, IMG submission 184027) | Groundwater microbial communities from Rifle, Colorado - Rifle CSP2_plank lowO2_0.1 (SPAdes) (version 2) | ecosystem: Environmental > Aquatic > Deep subsurface > Groundwater | place... | reverse complement strand
AATAAGCAGGCTAAGTCAATATGCTGTACGGAGGGGTCGCATAGTTGGTCTAGTGCGCCATCTTGGAAAGGTGGTATGGGGGTAACTCCATCGAGGGTTCGAATCCCTCTCCCTCCGCCAATTAGAAAGTGGAACTTTTTCCAGAGGCTATAAAGGACAATGAAAGAGGTAGAAAGGCTCCTTAGGGGGCCTTGTTTTGTCTCAAGGGCTCATATTAGAGCTCGCCCCACCTTGGCCTGGAATTGCCTAATAACCCCTTAAAGCCCTGAATCTGTGGAACTCTATACCAAACATAAGTTTTAAAAATTGATTAAGCTAAGACAGGTGTTCGCCGAAATAATATTCTGAAGTCTTTTGTCTTTCGAACCTCGAGCTAGTGGTCTTCGTTTGCTTGTTTTTCGGCTTCTCTGCGTTCTTCTTCGGCTTTTTTATGCGCTTCGGATTGTTCCTCGGCTGCTTTCTTTTCTGACTCGACCTGTTTTTTCGCGGCCTCTTCTTGTTCCTCGGCTGCTTTCTTCTGGTCTTCGCGCAGCTGCTCATTCTGTTTCAACAGTGCCTCAAAACTGTCAATCTCGGCTTTAAGCCTAGCGGCTAGTTCCGTGTTTCCGACTTTGAGTGCTTGTTCGTACTGTTTTTTTAGACTTTCGCGACTGGACTCAAGGTTCTTTTGTTGACTCTCGAACAACTTGTTCATTTTAGATTTTTTGTTATCAAGTTCATTTTTAATCTCTTGCTCTTTCTCGTCCAATCCGCCGTCGTCGTCAAATTTGCTTTCAATTTTTGATTTGTGGTCGTCAAAGTTACTCAACGCATTCTGGATACCAGTAATATCAAGGTCTTTTTCGGCAAAAAGGGCGCTTATTTCTCTAAGCCTCTCCTCAGCGATTGACAAATGGGCTTTTTCTTTGAGCCCATTAGTCACAGCAAATAATAATCGAATATTTTCGGCTCCACGGTCGATGCTATACAGTGTATCACCGGGTTTACTACCGTTAGCGGCGACTGTTGTCCCAGTCCCGGCTACAAATATCCCCGCGATTATCCCTAATGCTACTACGTGCGCGAATCCTTGTTGGTTTGTTCTCACTTTACGTACCTTTTCACTTTAGTTGCCCTATTTTTAATAATAGTCTATACACTTCGGCTGTCAATGCTTGTGTTTAGATAACCTATGCATAGGTTGTCTGGTTAGCTACCGGCTATACCAAGCCCAATGTACAAACTAAACTAGCTAAAGAAGGATTTTATCCTCTAGACCGTAAGGGAACAGAAAACAGGGTGTAAAGTTCCTGACCCGAATGTTCCACCATGGTTCGACAAGCTCACCAAAGGTGGGCTTGTTGGACCAAGTTATGGGGAGTTACGAGAGCCCGTACTGCATAGTAGAGGGTTCGGTGGAGCGAGGATGCACGCAGGAATATATTCCGAGCGCACCGCGGTGGAGAAGGACAAAGTCCGCTATCCTTCTCCCTCCGCCAAACATTTGAGATAAGTATTTATCTAATTGTCGTACCAACAGCTTGGTTTTTTACGATTCGTTCGATGTTGCCAGGTTTCATAGCATCAAAGACTATTAGGGGCATTTGGTGTTCCATAGCGAGTCCCATTGCCGCCTTATCCATGACTTTTATGGCGTTATCTTCAACGGCTTGTTGGAAGGAAACTTGGTCAAGCTTTTGGGCCTTTTTGTGTTTGTGAGGATCCATGTCGTAAACACCGTCAACCTTACTAGCCTTTAAAACTGCTTGGCAGTCTAACTCTAACGCTAAGTTAACAGATGCGGTATCGTGCGTAAAATATGGTCGCCCAATGCCACCGGCAATAATGATCACCCTATCATTTTCCAAATGTTTTATTGCCCTTCTGAAAGAATATGACTCTGCTATCTGATCCGCAAAGATATTACTAAGGCAACGAGTTGAAATATCGTGCGCTTCAAAGATATCAGTCAAAGCCATGGAGTTAATTAGGCCGCTGAGCATTCCCATTTGGTCACCAGTAACCCTGCGGATGCCATTGCCAGCAATTTGAGCTCCGCGAACCATGTTGCCGCCACCGACAACTATTGCAAGCTGGCAGCCCGTCTTACGAACCTTTTTAATCTCTTCGGCCAGGTAGTTTGCAGTTTTAGTATCAAAACCACTGTCAAAACTTCCCGACAATTGTTCTCCCGAAAGCTTAAGTAACAATCGCTTATACATTACTCTCAGTCTAGCAGAGAAGACTCAAGTCACGCTATAATACAAGGGATGAAGATTTATTCGTGGAACGTGAATGGCATTAGGGCCACACTCAACAAAGGTGAGTTCCAAAAGTTTATGTTGAGACACAAACCAGATATCTTGTGTCTACAAGAAACCAAGGCAGAGCAGGGACAAGCCCAGGTTGATCTGACTGGTTACGAAGAGTTTTGGAATTCCTCGGAGGCAAAAAAGGGTTACTCGGGCACGGCTATTTTCACTAAATTAAAGCCGCTCCAGGTAACCAACGGCCTACCGGCTGAGTTGATCAAAAAGTATAAAGTTGCCGGCGATGTGTATGGTGATGCCAACAAGGAGGGGCGAGTAATTACAGCTGAGTTTGATCAATTCTTTATTGTCACGGTCTACACTGTCAATGTGAAAGATGATCTATCACGCGTACCTTTGCGCGTTACATGGGATAGGGCCTTTGCAGCCTATTGCCAACAACTCGAACAAAACAAACCAGTTATCTTTTGCGGTGATCTCAACGTCGCCCACACAGAGGACGATCTGGCCCGACCTAAGGAAAACGTGGGCAAACGTGGCTTTACGCACGAGGAGCGGGCTGGTTTTGAAGCTCTGATTAAACATGGTTTTGCGGATACTTTTAGAATGTTTACTAAAGGAAATGGTCATTATACTTGGTGGACGCATTGGGCCAACGCTCGCGCCCGTAATGTGGGATGGCGAATTGATTATTTTTTGGTGTCACAAGGGCTAAAATCAAAGGTTAAGACTGCGGCTATTCATGCTGACGTCATGGGTAGTGACCATTGCCCAATAAGCATCGAACTGGAGGTGTAGAGTTAGTTATGACACCAGATGCTTATACGATTAGTGAACAGTTCCTCAATGTTGGTGACGGGCACCAACTATACATCCAAGACTGGGGCAACCCTAAAGCCAAGACGCCAATTATCTTTCTACATGGAGGACCCGGCAGCCAATCTCAGGACAAACACAAAGGCATCTATAACCCGTTTCAGCATAGAGTTATTTTCTTTGATCAACGGGGATGCGGTCGAAGTCTTCCCTTTGGCTCTCTCGAACATAACACAACTCAAGATCTCATTGAAGACATCGAGAAAATTGCCAGCCATATGAATCTTACAAAGTTTGTTTTAGTTGGCGGCTCTTGGGGTTGCTGCCTGGCGCTTGTGTATGCTCTAAAATATCCAAAACGGATTGCGGCCATGGTTCTGAATGGAATTTTTACTGGCACCAAAAAGGAAATGGACTGGATAGCAAAGGGTGAGTTCAGGCTGTTTTTCCCAGAAGCTTGGGACAGCCTTTTAGAGCAAACACCAGCCATTCACAAAAAGAACCCTGCTGGTTACCACATAAGTCGAATATTAGGCAATGACAAGTCTAGTGCCAGAAAGTCAGCATACATTTATGGAAATGTTGAAAGTTCATTGTTGGCATTAGACGACAGATTCACGCCACCAGACCTAGAGACATATGACGAAACTTCAACCAAGATTGAAACTCATTACTCTTCTAATGATTGTTTTTTGCCAGATAAATATGTAATAGACAAGACTCACAAATTAACCATGCCAATTTGGCTTATTCAGGGACGCTACGACATGGTCTGTCCGCCCATCACAGCATATGAACTAGATAAGAAACTTCCGGATAGCCATCTTGTTTGGACGGTTGGCGGACATAAGGCAGAGCGCGAAAGCTGGAATGTTCAACGTACGATTTTATCTCAGTGGAATTAGCGAATGAAAGCCAAGCAATCCGATTCTGATACAAATATCCAAGAGCTCAAGGACTTGGTGGTTAAGTTTCGTGAAGAGCGTGATTGGAATAAACATTTCACACCGAAAAATGTAGCTACATCCATTTCAATCGAAGCCGCAGAACTACTTGAACTGTTCCAGTGGGATCTTTTAATTAAAGAAGATAAGAAAAAGATGGCGGACGAATTGGCAGATGTACTGATTTTTGCTTTTCATTTTGCCACTGTCTGCGATATAGATATCTCCGACTCATTTAAAAGTAAGCTAAACGCTGCCGCTAAAAAATATCCAACCAAAATCTTTAACGTTTCTAACGACGGATTCGAAGAGTATCACAAAGCAAAAGCCGCCTACAGGAAATCAAAAAGATGATATCAAGGCCGTTTGCGGTGTTTGATATAGACGGAACCCTGGTGCGCTGGCAGCTCTATCATGCAGTGGCCGATACTCTTGCCAAGAGAGGTTACATAGACGAATCTACCTACCAAGCCATTCGTGATGCCCGAATGAGCTGGAAGAAACGCACCAGCCCCGAATCATTTAAAGACTATGAAAGACAACTTGTTAGAGCATACGAAGCCATACTTGCACACCTTAGCGTAGAGCAATTCGAGATGGCGGCACAGTTGGTTTTTGATGAATACAAAGATCAAGTCTATACATACACAAGGGATTTGATCCGTAGCCTTAAGAAGAACGGTTATTTATTGTTTGCTATTTCTAATTCACAAACTGAAATCGTGGAGAAGATTGCAAGCTACTGGGGGTTTGACGACTATATTGGTGCTAATTATGAGCAACGTGGTGGCCATTTTACCGGCAAGCGCAAAGCTTACCTGCATGATAAAGACCTGGCACTTACCAAACTCGTACACAAGCACAATGCCAGCTGGGAAAACAGCATTGCAGCTGGAGATAGCACTAGTGACATTCCTATGCTCAGGCTGGTAAATCAGCCGATTGCATTTAATCCAGAAAAGAAGCTGTTCGATGAAGCAAAAAAGCAAAGGTGGAAGATCGTGGTTGAACGAAAAAACGTGGTCTATATACTAAAGTCGGATGGTCAAAGCTACAAACTGGGTTAGGGCTACTTTACTTGAGCTTCTATCTTTTTTACGTACTTATCGATTTTACCTTTTACGTATTGTCCTAGTTGCTCACCTTTGGCATCAAGGAAATTCACAACTTCAAACGCAGCAACCTTCTTAATTGCCCTGAAGGTATCTCTAGCTGATGCTTTGGTTTCATTCTTAAGGTTGCCCGGAGGACAGTTAACAACATTATACTTTTTATTCAATAAGTCATCTACGGTCTGTTTTTTGCCTTTTTCGAGGTTATCAACGTTATTACCAAGCGCTCGAGCTAAATTAGAATCAACAGTAGTCTCTCTAACTATTTCTATCGCTAGGGCGCCATCGGATAAAAAATGAATCGGCTGATCCCGGAATTTCAATGCTTCCTGGTGATCCATTATTTCTTCAAGATCGCTCTTATTTTTAGCGTTCAAGTACTTTTTGGAGCGGATTGGACGCACGCTGCAGGCCGGGCTGGAGACAGTTGCAGGTTTCACGTCATCTGTCTCTGGAGGAGTGGGCCCGTCGGGTACGGGCTCAACAGAGGGAAGAGTAGCTTGAGGCAAGCGAACCACAGTTGGTAATGGTTCTGGTGTAAGTACGTCGGTTGGCTGAGTCGCCACGACTTGATCTGGCAAAGTTTGTGCGGATTGCGGCTCACGCTCACCCGCACAGGCAGCGAGAGAGATCACAACCGAAGCAGCTGCTACACCTTGCCTAAAATAGCGCTGAACTTCACCGCCTATGTTTGGTCCCATGTCATATATTATAGAACTACTGTCAACATTTGTATCTGTTAGAAATATCACACCTGGTATACTAGACTGAATAATGAGGACCCATGCAAGAATATTGGCACAAGCAGGGCAGTGAACCGCTTTTTCCGGATTTGGTTTGGAGCCGGCCCCAGACCAAACTAACGTCCGGTAGATTATTAATTGTTGGCGGCAACATCCACGGTTTCTCCTCCGTCGGAACCGCATATAGTGAAGCAGTTAAAGCAGGTATTGGTACCGTACGAATTATTTTGCCAGATGCACTGCAAAAAACAGTTGGCAAAATGTTACCAGAAGCCATCTTTGTATCGAGCACTCCTAGCGGTAGTTTTGGGCAAAAAGCCTTGGCAGAGCTACTAGAGCACAGTGTTTGGGCGAATGGGGCATTGATAGCGGGAGATCTAGGACGCAATAGTGAGACAGCCATAGTACTAGAAAAGTTTGTAGATAAATATAGCGGACAACTAACACTCACAAAAGATACAGTGGATTATTTTAGCCGTTCAGTGGAGGCTATCAAAGACCGACCAAAAACTACTCTAGTCTTGAGCATGGCTCAGTTGCAGCAACTGGCCACAAGCCTGAAATTCGAAATAGCTTTTACTTTTGACATGAATCTTATAAATTTGGTGGACGCTTTGCATGAGTTTAGCCAAAAATTTGAGCTCAACATTGTTCTCAAACATTTAGACACAATCTTTGTGGCTGTGAACGGTCAAGTCAGCTCCACAAAGTCCGAAATGAGTGAGGAAGCCTGGAGAGCACCTGCTGCTGCACATATTGCCGTCTGGTGGCTCCAAAACCCCTCAAAATCGTTCGAGGTACTGGTAACTGCCGTACATGAACAGGAACAACCACAGACCTAATTTTCTCCGAGCAAAGTACGAATTTGAAGTGAATATTTATCAAAAAATGTCAGTTGCTGGGAGTGAAGTGGCGAAGGTAGTTTAGCGAGAGTGAACCAACCCGAGTCGTCAAACATATCAATTTCATTTACCTTAATCAATTTAGGATTAACAAGTACTGCAAAATCTAGAGCCACCCAATGCGTTAACTCAGCTTCCTCTGAACTCCTTAGCACATCTCTATATCCTAGAAATGTGACCTTCAGCGGAGTTGCATTATATTCTTCTTTTATTTCTCTAAAAAGATTTTCTTTAGCAGTTAATCCCCATTTAAGTCCGCCGCCGCCAATCTCCCATGTTCCTTTCTCGTCTCTCGATTTATTGCTTCTTTTTGCCATATAGAAATGACCTTCACTATCATAGACAAAGAAGCATGTCGAAACTCCAACAAAGCTTATGCCTTTATGCTTGCGTAGTGTGTCTGCGGAAAGTTTTTTCATAGACAACATCCAAAACCAGAAAGTATTAACTATCAAAAATGGTGCCGGGGGAGGGACTTGAACCCTCATGATATTGCTACCACCGGATTTTGAGTCCGGCGCGTCTACCAATTCCGCCACCCCGGCTCGTCGAAACGTACGATCTATAAGATAGAATGACAGGGACAATTGTACTATGAGACAGTCCTATATACTATACTTGAGTAATAGCTCTTATGGATATCAGTAACTCACCGACACCAAACGATCAGACAGACGATCATGCTGCCAATCTTATTCGCGGCAAGCTTGATTCGCTATATGCTCATGAGCCTGATGCCAAAACCGAGGCACTAGAAGCTGCCCAAATCATCAAAGGGAGATCCAAACACCAAGAATTTGTATACCAACTTAGTAACTCCGGTAAAACGGTGGCTGAAATTCAAACAGCTTGGCACAATTATTACACCGGCTTAACAGATGACCAAAAACACGAAGTGTGGAGTGAGTTTTATGCAGCCAACAATCAATCCTCACATTTTATGCGAGCACAGCCAGGACCTACCGTGAACACACAACCTAAAGTTGTTAATTTACCCACGCCGACAGAATCTATCAAGTCTCCTGGTCCACCTGTAGAACCGTACGTTAGTGAGGTTGCTCCACAACCTAGGACCAAACACCATAGAACAAAAGATCGGCGAGTACTACACCATCACAGGCAAACGCAAAGTACTACCATTGCTGACGCTAAAAAACAATTGCTTAGCAACATAAAACCACGCCACAAGCTTAAGGTACGACAACACCTACAGTCATTAATTTTTGGGCTTGGCATGGGCTCACTGGTACTACTTATCTTACTTTTTGGCTTCTTTAATGAGCGATTTATTGCTCCCCTCATCACGCCAAGTAAGCATGTTAGCTCTACGCCAATTATTGTTGATCCCAGTGCACTGTCAGTTGATCCCAACCCAAAAGTCATTATTCCCAAAATTAATATCGAAACTCCTGTAATATACGACCAAGCTTCAATAGAAGAATCGGCGGTCCAGGCATCGTTAGAAAACGGCACACTGCATTACGCCACCACACCTAACCCGGGCGAGATGGGCAATGCAGTAATCTTTGGCCACTCTAGTAGTAACATTTTTAACACCGGTAAATATAAATTTGCTTTTGTGCTGCTTAGCCGCCTGGAAAAAGGTGACCTATTCTACCTGACTAAAGACGGTAAGCGCTATGTCTATCAAGTGTACAAAAAAGAGGTGGTGGAGCCTACAAATTTGAGCGTCTTAAACACGGCTGAAAAACCAGCCACTGCCACGCTCATAACCTGCGATCCGCCCGGTTCATCCATACGCCGTTTGGTTATTGTCGGTGAACAAATTACGCCAAACCCTACGGCCAATACAGCTAGCACAGCAATTGCTAGCAGCCAAAGCCCGGCGGTCTTGCCAAGCAATTCACCCAGCCTATGGGGTCGTTTCGTTAAATGGATAACCGACTAAAGCTTACTTGACTATAAGAGGAGTCCTGGTTAGCGCCGATCTATCTGGAACCTGTACCGACGGTGCAATGTTGTACAGATTTTCATAATCGCGGTCGAAAAAGGGCAACAATCCTGCCGCCGAGGATGTTAGGGTTTGTTGATTGATGCCGTCAAAGTCAAACACAAAAGTCTTGGAATTTATGACAAGAACTACTCTGTGGCCATCCATCCAAGTTGCTTTCTGATCAACAGTGACCAGGTCCTTTAACTCATAGACGTAGCGGTGGCTTCGTTCAATATCATAAACAGCAAACCGTGAACCACTCTGAGCCATAATAAATTGCGCATTAGCCGAGAAAGACACATAAGCTAGCTGTTCTAACCTAAGGGTAGTAAATGGCGATGGAGAAGTTTTGGCGGATTGCTTGGCCTGATTTAGAGCGTCCTTGTAGATATAAGCCAACCCACCTCCAACTGGAGCCACAACTATGTAGGTGTGGTCATTGTAGGTAGCCATATCTAGTGCATATTTTGCGGTTGATGGATAATGGTGCAGCAGATAGCTACGCTTACCGTCCCATATTTTAATAGCGTTCTTGCCGGGTGTTTGGCTATCATCAGTTGCATAGACAACAATATTGTTACCAAAAGCTTTAAAACTGATTACTCCAGTAAGAAGAGGTGTTATCTTGTTACCTTTAGTCTCGGCCTTTTGTAACGACTTAGTAGTAGCATCGAAGAGATACAGTTGGTCATAGCGCTTATCACGCAATGCCACCATAGTGGGAATAACTCCAAACTGCTTGTTGACATTGTAAGAGCTAGAAGGTTCTTGCCGATCAATCATCACAAACTCGTTTCCACCACTATAGGTATGTTGGACTAAAACATGGCGGTTATCTGTAGACCACTCCACTAGTGTCAAAGTGTCGAGGCTACTACTCGGAGACAGTAGACCGCTTGGAAGTATTATATTGGTCGGCGCTGCAGTAGGATTATTTAGGTCAAAATTATCAAAGCTGGTTACAAGACCAGGTTGCTGAACTAGCAGCCAGCGACGATCCGGACTCTGCGTAGCAAACACCGGCGTACTCTTGTATAACAGCGTGTCGCTGGTATTTAGTTTAGTCGGAAACAAAACTGGATAGACCAGTTGTTCAACCTTCCCGCCTTGTAGCGTGAAAGTCCGCTGCCAACTACGGTAGCCTTTTTGCTTCAAACTAACAGTATATTGTCCAGCTTCAATTGTCAGTCGTTTGCTAGTGGTGCCTTTGTGCGCTCCGTTAAGATAAAGATCCGCAGACACTGGGTGGGAGGCCACAAACACCAGCCCATTTTGGATAACTTGACCTGTCTGCCGGTTAAGGTCATAGCCATAGGCTTGTAGTAAAAGCACGAAAGAAGCCAATGCAATCGCTATGCCAACCAGAACATAGCCTACCATTAGTCTGATGGCCTGTCCGCGCTTTTTCTTAGGGTCAAGAAAGTCCATATAAAGTGTGAGGTCTTTGGTTTTGTTGTACTGCAGATTGCATTATACATTAAATATGGTGTGTTTAACACCAAGAGGCAAGTCTTGGTATACAACGGGTCTTGTCAAGCACTGTACAAAGGAGTAACATACTAGACATAAGCAGCTTGGATAAAATCACAGGGATACAAAAAGTTGAGTAAACAAAACACGATAAAGCTGAATGGTAAGCTTTTTGATGCCGCCACCGGCAAACCTATATCAAGCGCGCCCAAAGGTCACCAATCCTTAATTAGGCCTACTAACCAAAGTGCCGATACTCATCCCGCAGCAAAGCACAGCAAACCAAAAGACCCTGATTCCGTCCACCTTAAACACCGTGAGCCTCATAGTCCGCACAATATTCGCCGCAAAACTCAGCATACCAAGACTCTTATGCGCCATGCAGTAAAAAAACCTGTGCGCCTACAGCATAAAATATCTGACCTAAAGTCTAAATCACCAGTTAGCCATAACATTGATACGCTAGTTAGTCTTGATGTTATGGGCACTAGACACTCTCGCAGCAAACGCGCAGCCAGCGTGCCAAAAAGCCACCTAATCCATAGATTTGCCTCGCGAGATGATCTGATCCCAACCGTTGTCAAAAGACTTAGTAAAATCAGTGTCAAACCTGCACCGGACGAGCCTGCAATCGAGAAGCATACTTATGCGCCCGTCACAGAAGATGCGCCGGTTGATCTGTTTGGTAATGCTCTTTCTAATGCTACCAGCCATAACCAAAAGCAGACCAAACACAGCAGACGCCAGCGAGCCGCCAAAAAGCTCGGCGTTAGTATTAAAGCCGTACATTTTGGCATAGCAGCAATATTATTTGTGGCACTGGGTGGATTTATCATGTATCAAAACGCTACTAACATACGGGTACGTTTGGCGGCGGCTGACGTTGGTGTTCATGCCAGTTTGCCTGGCTATCACCCGGCAGGTTTTGCTTTGGACCGCTATATTCAAACCAGCCCGGGCCGGGTCATTTTGAGCTTTCACTCCAACAGTGACGGACGCAATTTTAAAATTACTCAAACAGCCCTTACTAATAGCAACCAGACCAGTACATTGGCAGCCAATACTGGCCAGTCGTTTCAAACTATCAGCACAGCCGATGGCACCTCAGTCTATCTGTATGGTGACTCAAACGCTTCGTTCATAAAAGACGGCACACTATACACCATAGAGGGTGATTCCAGGCTAAGTACCTCTCAACTCCTCAAAATCGCCAACAGCTTTTAGATCCTATAGCTCCGTGCTCATGCTACAATACCCCTGATGAGTAAAGAAGTTAGAACACGGTTTGCACCGAGCCCCACAGGATATTTGCATGTTGGTGGTGTACGTACGGCCTTATTTGGTTGGCTGGTTGCTCGGCAGGGTAAGGGTCAATTTATCTTGCGTCTTGAGGATACTGATAAAAATAGAGAAGTTACCGGTGCTGATAAGCATTTAATGAAAAGTCTGAAGGCTCTGGGGCTGACCTATGATGAAGGACCAGATAATGGTGGTCCTTTTGCTCCATACAGGCAAAGTGAGCGGCTAGAGAGTTATAAAAAGTGGGCCCAAAAGCTTATAGATGCCGGTCGAGCATATGCGGATCCATACACTGCAGAAGAAGTCCAAGCCTTCCGCGAAGCTGCTCAAAAGGCTAAAAAGCCCTTTCTATACCGTAATCATCGTCCAAAAAATCCGCTAGCATGGGATGGTTCTACGCCGCTACGGTTCAAATCTGACCCCAAAACCTACAAGTGGCACGATGAGGTCATGGGAGACATCTCAACTGGACCAGAGGTAGTTGATGATTTTGTACTTATTAAAAGCGATGGCTACCCAACCTACAACTTCTGTCATATTGTAGATGACGCTGACATGGAGATATCTCACATTATCCGTGGCCAGGAATTCTTGGCCAGCGTGCCTAATTATTTGAACTTATATGAAGCGCTTAAGCTCACGCCACCTATTATGGCCACGGTACCGCTTATTTTGGGTCCTGACGGCAAAAAAAAGTTGTCTAAGCGCGACGGTGCTAAGGATGTATTGGATTATTTGCAGGAGGGCTTTTTGCCGGAGGCTCTGATGAGCTTTATAGCCACGCTTGGTTGGAACGACGGCAGCGAACAAGAAGTTTTTACAGAAAAGGAATTGTTACAAAAATTCAGCCTGGATCGTATTCAGCGAAGTGGCGCCCATTTTGATGTGCGCCGGCTGCTATGGGTCAACGGACATTTTATCCGCCAATTATCCCAAGAGCAACTATACAAGCAAGCAGAGAAGTTCTGGCCCAAGGAAGCTGAGAAGGCTAGCGAAGATTACAAAAAACAAGTACTAGTGCTGATGCAGGAGCGCTTAAAGTATTTTGCTGAATTGCCTCAGCTAACCAAATTTTTCTTTGTAGACTTGCCGGTTAATCCAAAGCTTATCAGCGAACACAAGCAACTTAAGAAACTTACCAAAGAAGAGCTTAAAAGTCTCCTAAAACAGAGTATAGATATACTCAAAGAAAGTGATTTTTCGCACAAGAATCTAACGGGAGTATTAAATGGGCTACTGAAAAAGACTGGACAGAAACCAGCCGTGTTATTTAGTCTCATCCGCATTGCCACCACCCAAGCTCCCGCCAGCCCTGAGCTAGCTGCAACCATGGCCGTTCTGGGCAAAGACCGCTGCCTGTCAAGAATTGAGCAGACTTTGGCATCGCTTTAGAAGTCAAACCATAAGCGGTCTGGTACAATAGACGGCATGGATGACATTATTTGGCCACCCAAGAGTAAAGCACCTAGGCCAAGAGATCGTAAAAAAGTTAAAACAGAAGACCCGACAGACCTGGATATAGACAATGAGACTATTGAAATTTCTTCAGAAGTCACACAACCCGATACGGTTGAGCCAAAAATAGAGGCCGAACCAGATAAACCCAAAAAGTCTCGCTGGTGGCGGTTTGAGCACGGCCATATGTCAAAAAAGAAATGGGCCCTATTTATAACAGTTATGGCCATTTTTATATGGACCGGCGCTATTGCTTCCTATCGTTTATATAGCCGCTACAGCTATTTCAAACCAGCAGTCACAGACAGGGTTAAAAATAAGCCAAAACCGGTAGAGCCCACGATTACATATTCGGATTTAACAGGGATGCCAGTAGATCCATCCGCTAACGGGCGTCAAGTAACAGCTATTATGATAGAGAACAGCCTGGACGCTCGGCCACAGTCTGGGCTCAAAGACGCAGGAATAGTGTATGAAGCCATTGCCGAAGGTGGAATAACCCGTTTTGTGGCACTGTACCAAGCGGAAGAACCAGATTATATTGGCCCGGTGCGCAGTGTCCGACCTTACTATCTAGACTTCATTATGCCATTTGATGCTGCTATAGCTCATGTTGGCGGTGCTCCTCAGGCGTTAATTGACATCAAATCATTTGGGGTGAAGGACTTAGACCAATTTGCCAACAGTGGCTCATACAACCGCATAGCTAGCCGATACGCGCCGCATAACGTCTATACCAGCATAGCTAAGCTCAACAGCCTAGAGGCTTCCAAGGGCTTTGGTGGTAGTAAGTTTACTGGCTTTCAGCGTAAAAAAGATGAACCAAGCAAACAACCCAATGCCACCAGCGTCGACTTTAACATTTCCGGTGCACTATATAACGTCCACTATGATTATGACGCAGCCACTAACTCCTACAAGCGCAGCGAAGGTGGCAAACCACACCTTGATGAGAGGTCAGCAGCCCAGCTATCACCAAAAGTGATAATAGCCCTGATCATGAGCCGCGGCATTGCCAGTGACGGCCAACATACCAATTACGGCACTACTGGTAGTGGCGCTATGTATGCTTATCAGGACGGTATCATCACCCAGGGTACATGGCAAAAGGCTGACCGCAGAAGTCAATTTATCTTCACGGGTACGGACGGTAAGCCGCTCAAACTCAACGCTGGCCAAACCTGGATCAGTATTGTTGATTCGGGCAAGATTGGCCACAAATAGTTTTTGATTGTTAGTGAATAGTTCTTGTTGACTTAACCGTAAAAGGTTTATAATAGGCTTAGTCATGTGTGTACTTTTGCCTTTGGGCTGATTTCTACATACAGGCTTTATTACAACTTCGGGCACGCATACTTTTGTCCCTGCTAACGCCCCATCTAAACTCCAGTTTTCCGTAATGAAAGCGCCGGGAACGGTCTGCGTTTTTTAACGGACAACTTTTTCTAACCCGTTCGTCCGCCGAAGCTTTAGCGAAGGTGGATCACTCTTTTTATTACTTACAAATCAGGAGTTTAGATATGAACCACATTAACAAAGAAGTTGAAATTAATTCGTTCTCTTTTACCAACAAACAATCTTTCAGAAGTGTCCCTCGCAGTATAACTGTCGACGATCATCAATACTCATTTGTCGATCTTGGACTGCGCTATCTTATACGGAAGGGCGAACACCTAATCCGCCTATTCGACATGACCGACGGCCAGAGCGTCTACCGCCTAAAGAACGAGGACGACCACTGGACCCTGGTAAGCATCAAGGCCGCATCGTAGGAGCAACCTATAATGCGAGAGAAAATAAATCAAGAAGTAAGTGTTATATCGATCTTTAGCGCTCGGCAACGGGCGGCAGCACCGTATCTGATGAGTTGGCAAAACACCGATTATCATGTGGGCAAAATTGGCTATCACCACACTATCAAGAGCGGCGATACCTTGCATCACATCTACGAGTTAACAGA
>Ga0209541_10010333_pt1 | contig 14907 bp, 21 predicted proteins | sample RifCSPlowO2_01_FD_184027 | JGI IMG/M metagenome (GOLD analysis project Ga0209541, IMG submission 184027) | Groundwater microbial communities from Rifle, Colorado - Rifle CSP2_plank lowO2_0.1 (SPAdes) (version 2) | ecosystem: Environmental > Aquatic > Deep subsurface > Groundwater | place... | reverse complement strand
ATAAAATAAACACGCCTACAAAAAAATACATAATTTTCACAGAAAACTACAACAAAAACTGGCAATTGGGAAACCAACAGCCTTTGCAGCTTAATGCAGTGAACTTATATGAATTTAAAGACGATTTTATTTTAAAATATAAAAGGTTTAATGTTTACCTTGCTTCCTATGCAGTCTCAATTTTAGTCCTTTTATTGTTACTAGCAAGATTGAAATTCTGATTATGACTGTGTTAGAAAGTCTGCAAAACATAATGATTCAGGGGGCCCAAAAGTGAGCAGACCTGCTTCAACAGCATTTTCGGCAGAGCCTAGGTGCGGATTGACACAGCACCCCTCATCGATGTTAAATATGTTTAGTCAGTATATGAATCTTTCGTTAGAAAACCTGCAAAACATAATTATTCGGGAGACAGGCAGTACCTGCATTTTTTTCCATAACTCATGCCTTTCACAGCGTGTGTTAGAGGGAAAACACCCTTCATCAAATACTGTTGAGCATATGAAAAGATGGGCTGAAGCTGAACATGAGTAAGGAATATGCCAAAAATGAACTACCAAGCAACAAAAACAGTCAATAAAAACCCGCTGAACAGCTAAAAAAATATTTGTATACCTGTAACATTTATTACATCATATCGCTGTAAGTGGTGTTAAGAATGAAAGGGCATTTCGAGGTGAAGAAAAAAATAAAAAGCGAAAAGCTTAAATACTCTAAGCTACTGTACAGTAGCGGTGATGCAAAATGCAGACTAAGCAGCTAAACGTTAAATTAATGCCGGAGCTAGATAAGGAGATTGAGCTAGTATCTAAAATACTCCATATCCCAAAAGTAGACTGGGTTAGGAATGTTTTGGCTCATGAGGTAAAGAAAGAGATTGAAGAGCACAAATCATTCGTTGCGCGGGAGTATATGAAAAGCAACATTTCAAGAGCAGATTTAGTCAAGCTTTTGGGTAAAAAAGATTCTGAAGATGTTGAATATATTATGAAGAAAACTTATGAAGGCTTCAAGGCAGCTAAGCGATTGGCAAAGAAAGCCTAATGGCTAAAATGGGCAAGCCCAATATTGTTTTAGATACTTCCGCAATTATTTCCTTAGGCTGTACTGGAAAATTCAATTTGATAAAGCGCATTTTTATATTAAATAGTCCAATGAGATGTAAGGAAGAACTAGAGGAAATTTCAAAAACAAGTGATGAAATAGGAATAATTGCTAAAGATGTCATAAAGGACAATTTTATTGATTTCCATACCTTGCCAGCAAACCTTCAAAATAATGGAGGAGAAATTGAAGCAATGAATTTAGCAAATGTATTAAATGCTAAAGCTATTGTGATGGATGATATAAAATATATGAAGAAATTAGAGGCCAAAACCAATATGCCTATTTGGTTTAGTAGCTTCATAGTCTATTCATTATTTGTGCAAAAGATAATCACGTATAAAGAAGGCTTGGCTGCTATTGAAGCCATGAAGACAAAGAGAAAATGGAAAGATAATTTGATAATAGATTCTGCTAAAATATTATTTGAAAAAGAAAAAATTAACAAATGAAGAGCAAATTTTAGATTATAAAAGATTTAGAATTTATTTGATTTCTTATATTATGTCAGCGCTTATTTTTGCTTATTTGGTGGTTAGACTCTTGAGAAGGTAACCTCCATTATCAAAAACAAAACTTTTATATACTAGCGGTATATAACTATATACTATTAGTATATAAGGTGAAAACGTGCAGAATTTAACAGTTAATGAGGCAAGGGTAATGGACTTTTTGGTAAGGAATTTCAAGGAAAGAAACAGCATAAATCAGATAGCCAGAAGACTAAAGTTGAGCCCGATGGGAGCTTACAAGATACTCAAGAAGTTGGAAAAGGCAAATGTAGTAAAGGCTGAAGAAATAGGGAATGCAATCTACTACAAAGCCGATTTGGATGAGGAGATAGGCAGAAAGCTGGCAGAATTTGTTTTAGTGCAGAACGAATTCAGCAATACTTATGCCAAGGTTTATGCAGATGATTTAAAAAAATTGAAAGATGTTGCTTTAAGCTGCATCCTGTATGGCTCTATATTAAAGGTTGGCAAAGAAGCAAAGGATGTTGATGCATTGATTATTATAGAAAAGAAAAATTATAAGAAAGTTTCTATTAAACTAGCCGACATACAGCAAATAGCAACAAAAAGGATACATGACATTAGGGTGACTAAAGAGGATTTGGCAAAAAACCTTAAGAAAGGAAACGAAGCCATGAGTGACATGCTGAAATATGGCCAGGTTTTATGGGGGGCAGATATAATTGTGGAGGCGATTAAAAATGGGGCATCTTGAAAACAAGCTTGAGTGGTGTTAAGAAAGGGAAAGAGGGCAAAAAGCACAGGGGTCTTAAGGAGATTAACCATGATGCTGAAAAATCAAATAAGCACATAGAGAAAGCAAATCATAATTTTAAGGCAATGATTTACCTGATTAAAGGAAATTTTCCAGACTGGGCTGTAAGCGCCTCTTTCTATTCAATGTACCACTGCCTGTTGGCTATCTTGGCAAGATATGGTTATGAAAGCAGAAATCAGGAATGCACTTTTGCAGCTGTTGAGCATCTAATAAAGAATAAGAAAGTTGATTTGGACATTCAATTGCTCAGGAAAATAGCTTCTTTCGAAGAGAATCTTGAGGCAGAAGACATCTTAACTTTAAGGGAAGAATTCCAGTATGGAACACAAGCAGTTGTTGATGAGGCCAAAATGAAAGAATTGCAAAATAATACAAGAGAGTTTATTGAGATTGTAAGAGCGGCTTTGAAGAAATGAGTGTGAAAAATACAAATCCTGAACAAAATTTTCCCAAACGTGACTAATTCTGTAAGCAAAAGAGATAGACTACAAAAATTACCTTTATCTGCTAAATCAATCTGATTTAGAACTAGTAAAAGAAACAAATAATCTTATCTTGCTAAAAAACGAGCATGAAGTAAGCAAATTCTACCAAGCAAATGATTTAAAAAAGCTGGATTTAATGCCTTTGAAATATGAAAAACTATCCTCTGTTAAATACAAAATAAACATACCAACAGAAAACTTTGTTATTTTTGCAGAAAGCCACAACAAAAACTGGCAATTAGGAGAGCAAAAGCCTTTGCAGCTTAATGCAGTAAATGAATATGAATATGAAAATAACAGCAATTTGAATTATAAGCGGTTCAGGGCTTATTTGGTTTCTTACATAATATCAATAATAATGCTGATATACCTGCTGTTCCAGCTCAAAATTACCAGCCAAAATTGATAGAAAAGTTTAAATAATAATGGTTATTTTTATAACAATATGGTTAAAAAATTAACTATATTGGAGCCTTTCTTATCCATGCCCTTTGAGAAGCTGCACCTTGCCGAGATATCCAGGGAGATAAATGAGCCGCACCCGACAGCAAGGCAATGGCTGAATGCATTGGAAAAACAGGGGGTTTTAAGGAAAGAGCACAAGGGGAGATTAACCCTGTATTCCCTAAACCTGAATAACCCGAACATCACTGATCATTTGGTCATGTCCGAAAAGAATAAGCTAATCAAAAAATGCGCGAAATGGCTTGTCTTGGGGGAAATAGCATCATGGATCGGCAAAAACACCAAAGAAAACGACAAGGCGCTTATTTTCGGCTCTGCTGCTGAAGAATTCAACAAAGCAAATGATGTAGACATTCTTATAGCCGGCAAAAACCCGAAAGGCCTTAAAGATTTTGCAAAAAAGCTCAATAAGGAGCTGCATATAATTCATGTTAACAGCTTGGAAAAGGTGTCAGGCGCCTTAAAGGCTGAAATCATAGCTAAGCATCTTTTAATTAAGGGTAGCGAGGATTTTTTGAGGTGGATGCTATGGCCGCGATAGATTGGTGCAAGAGGCAAAGGAGAGGAATAAAGCTTATCAAGCCAAATGACAACCTGTTCCTGGAGTATATCCGAACAGCCGAGGAAACTTTAGGGGTGCTAAAGGGCATAAAAGGAAAATCCAAAGTCTGGATGGCAACAACAAAATACTATTGCGAGTATTTTTCAGTTTATTCCTTGCTTATGAAAATAGGGATAAAGTGCGAGATACATGACTGCACTATAGCACTGTGCAAGCTGCTGGAAGACAAGAAAATCCTTCCTGAAGGCTATAAGAATGCATTGGAAAACGACAAGCAATTGAGGATAGACAACCAGTATTATCTAAAAAACAGGGATGTGCCTATTGATTATGATAAAATAGTGGAATTTGTGCTTACAATAAAAGACATCGCCCTTAAGCTTACTGAAGAAAAAATTGGGCTGATTAGGGAAAGTGTAAGGAATTGGAAGCCAAGAGACGATTAAGTTAGCCCTGTCAATGCATTTAACAGTTCCTCTCTCTTTTCTTTCATCAATTCCTCAGAATCAGCCTCCAAATTTAATCTAAGCAATGGCTCTGTGTTGCTGGGCCTTACGTTAAACCACCAGTTGCCAAATTCAATTGTGATTCCGTCCAATTTTGAGATTTTTTTTGGAGCTTGTTTTTTGTAAATTGCTTTAATTTCCCTTAATTTTGAGTTTTTATCCTTTACCTCAATGCTTGTTTCTTCTATTGTGCTATATTTTCTGAATTCATCCAATAATTCTGACAGCGGCTTGTTCTCCCTTGATACAATCTCAGCAACAATCAAGCTCGTTATAATGCCTGAATCGGCACGATAGTTGTTGATGTAATAATAATGAGCAGAATGCTCGCATGCAAAAACCGCCTTTGTTTTGCGCATTGTCTCCTTGATGAAGGAATGCCCGACCCTTTCAATTACCGGAATCCCATTATATTTTTTTATGGTTTCAGGAACAATGTGGCTGCACACAAGGTTATGAATTATTTTTTGGGTTTTATTTTTGTTTTTTGTTAAAATATTTTTAATTATTAATGAAGATATTAAGGAGCTATTTACAACGTTTCCATTTTCATCTACGAAAAAAATTCTGTCGGCATCGCCGTCAAATGCAATTCCAAAATTACACTTTTTTCCTTTTACTGCATTTTGCAGTTCAGCAAGATTTTCATACTTTGAAGGGTCTGCAGGATGATTAGGAAAGTTTCCATCAAGCTTGAAGTAAAGCGGAACAATTTTCATTGGAAGATGTTTGTATACCAAAGGAACGATTTTTCCAGCCATTCCATTGCCGGCATCAGCTGCAATTTTCAGTTTTTTTAATTTTTTAACATCAATAAATTTTTTAACGTGACTAACGTAAGCTTTCAAAATATTTTTTTTTATTATTTTTCCATGCTTTTTGGTTTTTGTTTTTGTGTACTCATTGTTTTCAATTATTGACTTTATTTTTTTTAAGCCAGTGTCCTCATTTATCGGGACTGCACCAGATTTGCAGAATTTCAAGCCATTGTACTGCGGAGGGTTATGGGACGCTGTAAACATTACGGCTGGTTTCTTTAAAAAGCCAGAGGCAAAATAAACAGCATCAGTGCACACTTGCCCTATAAAAATGGCATTTGCACCCTGCTCTGCAACCCCTTTCATGAAAGCCATGCTGAGTTTTGGAGAAGAAATTCTCATATCTGTTCCAACAACAACATCTTTGCACTTTAGAAAGTAAACAAAAGCCCTTCCAATCGTATAGGCAACATCTTCTGTCAGATTTTGCCCATAAATTCCCCTTACATCGTAGGCTTTGAAAATTTCTGAGAGCATTTTATCACCCCAAGTCCATCTCGTCTTCCTCAAAGGGAGTTATTCCTTCCCACTTCTTCTCTGCAATCCTGTACCTTTCGATGTTGCCGATGTCAAACCACTGCCCTGCAAACGGAAAGCCCCTTAATCTTCCCATTTTTGCCAGCTTCGGAAAAACATCCTTTTCAAGCATTGAAAATCCGTCAGGAATCATGCCAATGACCTCAGGCTCGAGAATATAAAATCCCGCACTGATGAGGTTGGATGGGGGATTTGAAGGTTTTTCTACGAATTCTACAATCCTAGAGCCGTCTAATCTTGCAACTCCGTAATTGGAAGGGTCATCAACTGTTGTCAAGGCAATAGTCGCCAAAGCATTTTTCCTTTTATGCAGCCTGAACATTCTTGGAATGTTAATGTTCTTTAGCTCGTCGCCATTTGACACAATAAAGCTGTCTTTGAGGTATTTCTTAGCCAATTTTAAAGGTCCTGCTGTTCCTAATGGCTCATTTTCCTCAACATAATTTATGTTAACTCCGATTTTCGTTCCGTCTCCGAAATGTTCCTTTATCTTATCTTTTAAATAGCCAACGCACAATACACCATCCCTTATGCCATATTTCTTGAGCAGGTCAAACAAGTGCTCTGTTATTGTCTTGTTTTGCACTTCCAGCAGGGCTTTGGGAATTTTATCGGTTAAAGGCCTTAATCTGCTTCCCCTTCCGCCAACTAAAAGGACAGCTTTGCCGGGAATATGGGTGCCAAGCGATTCTGCAAGCAAAAATTCTATCTCCTGCGACCTGTTCTTGATGTCCATGCCGTCTATTCTCTTGTCTATCTGGCTAATCAGGTTTTTATCAAGTGTTATAGTAACGCGCTCTTTCATTTTGCCCCCTTATTCATTATTTTTAAGGTTATTTATAAAGCTTTCGTTTTTTGTATGATAAAGTATGATAAATGGAAAAGTTTATATACAAGGTGCAATAAACAAATTTTCTGGGGGTTTTAAATGGATAGAAACTTGGCTTTGGATTTTGTAAGGGCGACAGAAGCTGCTGCTCTAAGCTCTGCCCTGTGGATGGGCAAGGGAAATGAAAAGGCAGCGGACCATGCTGCAGTTGAAGCTATGAGAAAGTCTTTCAACATCATCGACATTGATGGCACTGTTGTGATTGGAGAAGGAGAAAGGGACGAAGCGCCAATGCTTTACATTGGCGAGAGAGTCGGCTCTGGAAAAGGCATGAAGCTTGACATTGCTGTTGATCCTTTGGAAGGCACAACCATAACAGCAAGAGGGGGTCCAAATGCAATGTCTGTTTTTGCAGCAGCTCCTGCCGGAGGATTGCTCAATGCTCCTGACACTTACATGGACAAGATTGCCGTTGGCCCAAAATGCGTTGGGGCTGTTGACCTTGATGCTTCTGTTGAAAAAAATCTGAAGGCTGTTGCAAATTGCCTTGAAAAGCCAATTGATGAAGTTACAGTAATAATCATGGACAGAGACAGGCACAAGGAGCTTATTGAGAATGTAAGGAGATGCGGCTGCAGGATAAGGCTTATCAGAGACGGGGACATAGCAGGGGCTCTGGCTCCCGCAATTGAAGACTCAGGAGTTGACATTTTAATGGGCATTGGAGGAGCTCCTGAAGGAGTTATTGCAGCTGTTGCGTTAAAGTGCCTTGGAGGAGAAATCCAGGGAAGGCTCAAGTTCAGGAATGAAGAGGAAAAAGACAGAGCGAAAAAGATGGGCATTAAGGACTTGGAAAAAAAGTATATTATAAACGAGCTTGTATCCAGCGATGAAGCGATGTTTGCAGCAACCGGAGTCACAGACGGGACAATACTAAGAGGGGTTCAATTTTTAAGCCATGGGGCAAAGACACATTCAATTGTAATGCGCGCAAAAACAAAAACTGTAAGATTTATAGAAGCTCATCACGTATTCGAGCATTTTCCGGATTTTTAGTTAAATTTCAATATTAAAATTTTCAACAATAAAAATTCAGGGGGTGGGGTATATGCCAACACAAGATATTAAGTCAACAATTAAGGAAATGGTTGTTGCTGGAAAAGGAATTTTGGCCGCAGATGAAAGCGTTAAGACAGCCACAAAAAGGCTTGCAAGCATCAATGTTGAAAGCACAGATGAAACAAGAAGGCGGTACAGGAATCTGATGCTGACAACGCCTCAAATTGAAAAATACATCTGCGGGGTGATTTTTTTTGAAGAAACCTTGCACCAGAAATCCAATAATGATATTTTATTTCCAAAGCTTTTGGCACAAAGGGGCATTGTTCCTGGGATCAAGGTTGATGAAGGATTAGCGGAATTTGAAGGCTCAGTTGAGCAGTACACAAAAGGATTGGAAGGATTGGACGACAGGCTTGAAAACTACAAAAAATTTGGCTGCGGGTTTGCAAAATGGCGCGCAGTCTACCATATCACAGAAAATACTCCAACTGAAATGGCTATTAAAAGAAATGCTCATGACCTTGCCAGATATGCTAAAATCTGCCAGGAGCATGGAATGGTGCCAATAGTCGAGCCTGAGGTTTTGCTTGACGGAACTCATTCAATTGATGATTGTTATAAAGCCACAGAGAAAGTCTTAAGGGAAGTTTTTGCAGCATTGAAAAAAGAAAATGTCATGATTGACTGCATTATTTTAAAGCCAAGCATGGTTATTTCCGGCAAGGAAGCAAGCAACAGGGCAGGTGTTGATGATGTTGCAAAGCGAACAATAAAAGTTTTGAAGGCAACTGTGCCAAGCGAATTGCCGAGCATTAATTTCTTGTCCGGGGGGCAAACCCCGCAAGAGGCAACCGCTCATTTAAACAGGATGCATACTTTGAATGAAACTCTTCCATGGTATGTTAGCTTTTCCTATGCAAGGGCACTGCAGGATCCTGCACTAAAGGCATGGCAGGGCAAAGATGAAAATACACATGCGGCGCAGCAGGCTTTCCTGAAAAGGGCAAAACTCAATAGTTTGGCAACAATGGGCAAATACACAGAAGATATGGAAGAAATGAATTTAGATACTGTAATGGCGCATTAAAATGATTAAGGTTGGCCTTGTTGGATACGGAACAATAGGCAAGAGAGTTGCAGATGCAGTTGCAATGCAGAAAGACATGAAATTAATTGGAGTTACAGCGCATTCCTACAGCTTCAACACAGAGGTTGCAAAGCAGAAAGGATACAAGATATTTACAATTGGCGAGACTGACTTAAAATTAAATGGCATAAAGCCGGATGGCGACATCAACAATCTGCTTGAGGAAGCTGACATTATTGTTGATGCAACTCCAAAAGATATTGGAAGGGATAATATTGAAAAGCTTTACAAGCCAAAAAAAATAAAGGCAATCGTGCAGGGAGGGGAAAAGCACAAGACAACAGGCACAAGTTTTGTCGCACAATGCAATTATAATGAAGCCTTAAATAAGGATTACACAAGGATTGTGAGCTGCAACACAACCGGATTGTGCAGGACCTTGGACGCTGTAAATAAAAAGTATGGGATTGCAAGCGTGCATGCAACAATGATAAGAAGAGGCGCTGATCCATGGGACATTCATCACGGGCCGATAAACGCAATTGTGCCTGTTTTGGAAATGCCGAGCCATCATGGCCCTGATGTGCAGACTGTGCTGCACAATGTTGAGATTTTCACAACAGCGTTAAGCGTGCCGTCCACTTTAATGCATTTGCATACTTTAACAGTTGATTTAAAGAAAAAGGCAAATGTTAATGATGTTGCCGAGCTTTTTAAGAATTCAACAAGGATAAGGGTTGTGAGGAACGCAGAGCATTTGAGGTCGACAGCAGAAATAATGGAGTTTGCAAGGGACATGGGCAGATTAAGGGGGGATATGCCTGAAATCTGCGTCTGGGAGGAGGCAATTGGGGTCATATCCAATTCCCACAACAAGCTGCTCTACATGCAGGCTGTCCATCAGGAATCTGATGTGGTGCCTGAAAACATAGACTGCATAAGGGCAATGACTGGATTTAAGGATGCTGACAAGTCAATAGAGATGACGAATAAGTGTTTTGGGATAAGGTAGAATTTTACTTATTTATAAAAAATATTTAATTTTTTAAATAATTTAAAAGTATGCACACTAAATAATACTACTGCAATAGTTAAGACAATCATAAAGATATTAAGTGATATTTTAGCTATATTGTTCTCAATAGTCCAATAACCTATAATTGTGGTTATTAATAAACCCAAACACGTTATTAACCAAGTTTTAGCATAATCATAATTTAGATATAATCTTTTTTCTTTTTTTTCTAATTTTTTCATTTTAGTATTTCTCCTCTCAAATCAAAGCTTGTAACATCATTAATTTTAACATCTATTTCGTCCCCTAAATTAAAATCGCCTTTCACAACAACAGGCTTGTAGCAATAATTCCTGCCAATCCATGAATCAAATTTTCCTTTTTCATCAATTAAAATTTTTCCTTTCCATCCAATCCATTTTTTATTGTTTTCAAGCGCGATTTCGCGATAAAATTTTGTCATTATCCTTGATCTTTGCTTTAGCGTGTTTGTTTGGATTTGTTTCATTTTTGCAGCGATTGTGCCTTCCCTTGCAGCATACCTTGAAATATTCAGCACATCGGGCTTTATTTTTTTAATTATGTTTATTGAATCTTCAAATTGCGCTTCTGTTTCAGACGGAAAGCCAACAATAATGTCTGTTGAAATTGTGATTTCAGGGATTTCTTTTCTGAAGGATTCTACAACATTAATTAAATCTTCAACAGTGTACTTCCGGTTCATCAATCTCAATATTTCATTATTCCCGGATTGTAAGGGTATATGCAAAAACTTCAACATTTTCGGATGTTTGTATATTTCAATCAGCTCATCAAGTATTGTGATTGTGTTGCCGGGATTCATCATTCCGACTCTTACCTTGAAATCCATTGGGACAGACAAAATCTGCTGCAGCAATTCGGCTAATTTTTGCTTGCCGCCCTGCTCAACCATATAAGCCCCTGTGTCATTCGATGTTATCCAGATTTCCTTGCAGCCAGCCTTTAAATGGGATTTCACGTCCTGTCTTATCGCATCAATCGGGTAAGAAAACAATTTTCCTTTCACCAATTTTGTAGAGCAGAAAGTGCAGAAATAATTGCAGCCGTTCAAAATCGGAACAATTCCGATTATTGGGTTTTTTCTTATAGAAGGCAAATTGACTTTTTGCTCATATTTTTTATCCAACAGTTCAAGAACAGAGCCATTAAGCGAGTTTTCAACAACAGCTGAAATTCTTCCAAAATTATGTGTGTTGACAAAACTGATGCTTCCATCAATATTCCTGATTTTTGGGACAATGCTTTCAGTGATGCAGCCTGCAACAATAAGTTTTTTTTCGGGAAACTGTCTTTTTAATCTTCTTATTTCCCTTAATGCTGTTGTATCTCCTTTGACGGTGCAGATGTTTACTACATTAATATTCGCATGATTTTTATTGTGCTCAACTTCATATCCTGAGTTTTCCAGCATGCCTGCCATTAGCTCGGATTCCCTTAAATTGGAGCTGCAGCCCTGCGTGATTATGTTGATTTTAGCCATAATGCAGGAGAAAAAATTGGCGGATTTAAAGGTTTTTATTTAACATACTTGCTTCTTGCTTTTTCCATTATCCAGCTTGTAAGAACCCTTGTCTCGTACTCATCCGGAGTGTGGATGCTTTCGTGTATGTCAACCATTCTTGCTGTTTTGCCTGTCAAGTCAGCCCTTCTGCCCATGAAATTCTCTCCAAGATATGTGAAGCCAAGAACGCCTCCCATCATAGTTTCTGGAAGTATATTGAGCCATTTCAATGGAACCCTATTAGTCATGTCTTCTTTGTCTTCCAGATGCTTTTGGAGATAAGCTTTTAGCTGTTCTTTATACGCTTGTACTAACCTTTCATGAACATATGAATCGCCAAAAAGGACAAAGGGGTAAACCTTATTATCACTTTTCTTTACTGAATTAACAGCTCTAGCTATTTCCTCCTCGCTATTTATTATTTCTTCCAATAACGGATTATTATTCATTTCCCTTCCTAAAAACCTCAACGGCTTCCTTAAGCAGTCTTTCCGCTTCTTCATTTTTGTCAGAATCGCTTATTATCCTGAAGACATTGCTTTCTGTTTTTGATGCCCTGAACCATACAAAGGAGTTTTTGCCTGTTATAATTTTTAAGCTGCCTTTGATACCGCCATTTTCTCTAGCCTCAAGTCCTTTCTTTGAATAGTAGTTTTTCAAATGTTTTTTTATAATGCTGTGTTTTGATGCGTCAAACTCGATTTTTTTCCTTAAAGTGAAATACTTTGGGAATTCATCTATTATGTCGTGCAACTTTTTTTCTTTTTTTGCAGCAATTGCCAGAATCATCAGTAGCGTTAATATACCGTCCCTGCATTTTGAAGGTGGAATTATCAAGCCTCCACTTGAGCCTTCGCCCCCAACAATGGCTTTTGATTTTTGCATTTCTTCTACAACATTTGTTTCGCCGACTTCAATCTCTTTAAGCTTGGCTCCATGTTTTTGCACAATGTCCCTGACAACATTTGATGTTGCATCGTTAACAACAACAGTATTGTTTTTGGGATTGCCGGCATTTGGCAGTATTTCATCAACAGCCAGCGCAAGAATGTAATTGCCTGATAACAATTGCCCGTTTTTCATCAAAATTTCAACCCTGTCGGCATCGCAGTCAAACCCGGCTGCAAAATCAGCCTTATTCTCATCAATTACATTTTTTAAATAAATCATAGAGTCTTCATTTGGCTCGATTGCCCTGCTGAATTTGCCATAAGCCATGTTAACTCCAATGACTTCAACACCTATCTGCTCCAGAATTTTTTTTGCAATCGCCCCTGTGCCGCCGTTCGGGTCAAGCACGATTTTTTGCCTTGAATCTTTTATTCGTTCGATATTTTCTATGCCAATAATGCCATGTAAAAACTCAATGTATTCTTTTATAGCTTCCGTGTTTTTTTCAAGTATTTTCCTTTCCTGTATTTTGTGGAAATTTTTGAGTGTTTTAATCCTGAAATTATTAATCACAAGATTCATATCTTTTTCATTTAAAACAGCGCCGTCATTGCCCAAGAACTTGAATCCGTTCCAGTACGGCTCATTGTGGGATGCCGTGATTATTATTCCCCCATCGGCATTGAAATGCCTGACGGCAAACTCAACTGCAGGAGTTGGCGCAATCCCCACATCTATAAAGCTGCAGTCCAGTATGCCCATTATTGCATCGCTTATTTTAATGCCAGAAGGCCTTGTATCCATGCCAATGACAATTGTTGGATTGTTCTTCCTTGTTTTATCCCTTAGAAAAGAATAATAAGCATAAGCATACCTTACCGCAACGCTTTCTGTCAAATCCTTGCCGTAAATGCCCCTTATGCCTGAAAATGACTGCATTAAAGCCATGCATCCGCTGTTAAAAAACAGTGTTTATATTTCTTTTGCCGGTAAAGCAATTTGCTTAAATCAAAATCTTTTTATAATGGTTAGAGTAAATGAGCAATATGGATGACCACATTGCGCTTGGGGGCAACATACAGCTGACTGGATTTCGCGATATAGACATCTCTTCCATGATTGTGCTCAAGAAGATTATCGGGAACCATGCACAAAGAATTGCGGAACTGACAAAAAAAATGGGAGCATTGCACATAACCCTTAAGCCTGTCCACCAGAGGGAAAAAAGCGAGAAATATGAAGTTCACGCTAAGATTGCAGATGATGGAAAGGTTTACGCATCGGAAATAACAGAGCGCAATCTGTTTGTTGCTGTTGACACTGTTTTAAAGAAAATAGTAAATGAGCTTGATTAGGCTTGCTGCGTTTCTTCTGACTTTGACTTGTGAGCGAGTTCGCTGGAACGTGGCTCACTCGCATTCGACTGGTTCATCTTCTGCTTTAAAGAGATTATCTGGATTAATTTTAAAGCATTGATTTCCTGCTTAAGCTCTTCAATCTCGTCTTTAAGCTCGTAGATCAATTCATAATTGTGCTGGATGTTGTCTGTGTTTTCATTGATGATCCCAGGCAAGTCAGAAAACTCTGTAAATTCCCTCCTAATCTGCTTTATCCACGAATCCACATTGTCCCTGAATGTTTCGAGTTCCGGTTCCATTTTGGCCCTTTAGTGAGGGGACTGGGCAAAACTGACAAGTAAGCTTTTGGCCTGCGCGAAGCTGGCTTTTAGTTACTCATGTGTCATTGTTTTGCCGCTGCCTCTAAATCCCAAAAAAGAGGCGATCTTCAAAGGCTTAAAAGTATCGAATGCGAGTTCGCAGTGACTTGTGAGGCTCGTGAGAGACTCACTCGCCATTTCAATGGCGAACAGGTCGATTGTTTCTTTGCCTTCCAAGCGGTGTAGGTAGCTGAACATAGTGAAACGAGTTCACTTGTTCGAGACTTCACTTTGCCTCTTTTTTGAACCCTAGTATATCTTTTTTAGATACAGATATACTAGTATAGCTTTTCGTATATTACATATTTATATACCTTTCGGTTTTAATATATGCTGGAGAATATATGTTGAAAAATAGGAAAATTTTAAGTATTCTTTTCATATACAAATAGTTATATTCCCATGAAAATGGAACAACTAATCTCTTTTGGAATATTGCTTATAGTTATAGGGTCTATAATGGTCTTTTTGGGTGTGTTCAAGGGCTCTAAAGAATCCGCTTCAGGCGCAAAAGTGGCTGTTGGAGGCTTTATAGGCCCTATACCCTTTGGCTTTGGCAATGACAAGAATCTAGTGTGGTTTGTTGCGATACTTTCTTTGGTTTTGTTTCTAGTGTGGGTGTTTTTTAGTTCTAGAATTTGGGGATAAACTTATTCTTCCTTATCGTACTGCCCCTTAACCTTGTACTTGTCAGAATTCAGTATTTCATTGTATAATTTCTCATATTCATCCTGGTAAGGGCTTTTCTTGAAGAACAGCTTGTAAAGTAGGTACATCCCAACAAGAACATAAATGCTTATCAGAATTGTTTTGTTTATTTCCATTAAACGGGTCAATGGTATTCTAATATTTAAATTTTTGCATAAAATTGCTGTGTTTCATAATTAGCCCAACAAACAATATTTACCTTTGTATCATTAACAAATCTCATTAACTTAGCTGAACCAACAAGTTGTACACCCATAACTTCCTAAGAATTTCTCTTTTCATAGCGTA
>Ga0209541_10010331_pt1 | contig 14909 bp, 10 predicted proteins | sample RifCSPlowO2_01_FD_184027 | JGI IMG/M metagenome (GOLD analysis project Ga0209541, IMG submission 184027) | Groundwater microbial communities from Rifle, Colorado - Rifle CSP2_plank lowO2_0.1 (SPAdes) (version 2) | ecosystem: Environmental > Aquatic > Deep subsurface > Groundwater | place... | reverse complement strand
GAATACTTGGATTTATGCATAGAATGTGAATATTGTTTTGGTTGTGTGGGTCTGAAGAAAAAGAAATATTGTATTTTGAATAAACAATATACAAAAGAAGAATATGAAATTTTGCGTGACAAAATTATTTCTGACATGAAAAAAAGAGGGGAATATGGAAAGTTCCTGCCTTATTCTATGAGTGCTGGACCCTTCAATTTTTCTACAAGCTTTTTATATTTTCCTGAGACTAAAAAAGAAGATATTTTAAAACTTGGTGGATATTGGGAAGAAATCAAAGAAAGTCATATAGAAGGAATGCCAACGAGTGAACTGCTAGATAATATAAAAGATGTTTCGGACACTATTATTACCCAAGCACTTATATGTCCCAAAACTGGGTGGCGTTTTAACATTGCCCAGAACGAACTTATTTTCTATAGGGAAAATAATATTCCGCTTCCGCGTTATCACTTTGATGTACGAACCAAAGAACAATTGAAATATTTCACTGCATTAAATTCTTATCCCTATAAATGTGTGTATTGTAAGAAAGATATTAATGCTTATTATCCGCCGGAATGGGGTTATAAAAAGATTGCCTGCGAAGAATGTTATCGTCAAAATATCGCCTAAATAATACTGTCAAGGATGCCCTTTGACATACACAAAGTTGTTAAAGGACATCTTTGACAGATACAAAATATGAAACAGGAAATAAAAAACTGCCAGAATTGTAAAAAAGATTTCACCATAGAATCGGAAGATTTTAAATTTTATGAAAAGATAAAAGTGCCACCGCCGACCTGGTGTCCGGAATGTCGACTACTTCGCCGATTAGTTTGGCGCAATGAACATTCTCTTTTCCGTCGGCCAAACGGCACCCCGGGTTCAGTAGGAGAACATATTTCCATCTATAATCCCGAAGAAAAAGTTATTACTTACGACAAAGATTTTTGGTGGAGCGACAAATGGGATCCCTGTAAATATGGTATGGACTATGATTTTTCCAAACCTTTTTTCCAACAGTTTAAGGAACTATTAGCAAAGGTTCCACATGTTGCTTTCTTTGATTCGAAATCTACCAATGCGAGATTTTGCAACTTCACCGTAGAGATGAAAAATTGTTATTTGGTAACTGCCGCGTGGGCATGTGAAGATTCAATGTATTCGAATCGACAATTTCATTGTAAATTTACTCACGATTCTTATATTTGTTTTCACACAGAATATTGTTATGAGGATATTTATTGTCACGGATCAAATAAACTTTTCTTTTCTCGTGAATGCGATGGTTGTCTTGATTCATATTTTTTATATGATTGCCGAAATTGTTCGAATTGTATTTTATGCACTAATTTACGAAATAAAAGCTATTGTATAGAAAATATTCAATATACGAAAGAAGAGTATGCAAAGAAAAAGCAAGAAATAGCACTCCAAACTAGAGATGGCCTTAAAAAGACTAAGAAAAAATTTGAAGAGCTGTATAAAAATGCTTTTCATAAACATTTGCAATTGATAAATACCAATAATGTAATAGGGGATCATGTTTATAATTCCCGAAATGCAAGTCGCATATTTGATTTTCACGACGGTGCCGAGAATGTAAAATTTGTCCATTGGGGAAGTGATGGGCTGAAAGATTCATACGACGTAGGGCCTGGTTGCGGAGACAAATCAGAACTTAACTATGAGGGACTAAGCACCGGAGTTAAAAACTATAAAGCAATTTTAGGTACAACTATATGGTATTCACAAAATGTTTGGTATAGCTCGATGGTTAGCAACTCGCATGATTGCTTTGGGTGTGTAGAGATGGATAAAAAACAATATTGTATTTTAAATAAACAATACACGAAGGATGAGTATGAGAAATTCATACCTCAAATTATTGAGCATATGGATAAAATACCATACATAGACAGCCGGGGTCGCTCTTATGGATTTGGGGAATTTTTCCCACCGGAACTTTCTCCCTTTGCCTATAACGAAACCGTTGCTCAGGACTATTTCCCTATTGACGAAGAAACAGCAAAAAGAGAGGGCGTTAAATGGCGTAATTATGTGGGGGGTGAATATAAAACAACCATAAAGGGAAAAGACTTACCACAAACCATTGAAGAGGTCACTGATTCAATACTGAGTGAAGTCATTGAGTGCGAAATTACAGGAAAACCTTTTAAAATTTTAGAACAGGAACTTTCTTTTTATCGCAGATTTAACCTACCGTTACCCTCTCTACACCCAGACCAGCGGCACAGTGAACGCCTCAAACTTCGAAATCCAATGATATTGCGCAAGAGAGAGTGTTATTTGTGTAAGAAAGAAATTGATACAACTTATTTGCCGGTTTTTGAAGGGGGGCCAGAAAAGGTTCTCTGTACTGAAGATTACAATAAAGAAATTTATTAATGAAAAACGAACTTCGAAAATGTAAAAACTGTCAACAAGATTTCACCATAGAATCGGAAGATTTTAAATTTTATGAAAAGATAAAAGTTCCGCCACCGACTTGGTGTCTGAATTGTAGAATGCAGAGGAGAATGTCTTGGCGCAATGAACGTAGTTTATATAAACGCACCTGCGATTTATGCAAGAAGAATATAATTGCAATTTATCCAGCTGACGCGGTTTTCCCTGTTTTTTGCAAGGAATGTTGGTATAGCGATGTTTGGGACTCTACTTCTTACGGGAGGGAATACGATTTTTCTCGCCCATTTTTTGAGCAATTTTCGGAGCTTTTTAATTCTGTTCCACGGATGAATTTATGGCAAAGGAATGCCACCAATTCGGAATTTGCACACCAAGTAGCCGAGTCCAAGAATGTTTATTTATCGGTTTCGGTCATCATGGACTCTGAGAACATTTTTTATTCAAAATCTATTGATGGATGCTTTAATATTTTTGATAGTTGTAATTTGAAGAAATGTGAGAATTGTTATGAAAATATTGAATGCGAGAGAAATTACAATTCACAGCACATGTTTCTTTCCCGCCACTGCATTGATTCTTATTTTCTTGTTGATTGTGTAAATTGCACTAATTGCTTTATGTGTTCTAATCTGCGAAATAAGCAATATTGCATTCAAAATAAAGAATATTCCCAAGAAGAATATTTGGAAAAAATAAAAGAATATAATCTTGAAAGCAGAGAGTCGCGAGTAAAATTTTTAGCCGAATTTAAAAATCTATGCAAAAAAGCCATTTATCGTTTTACTAACAACATAAAATGCGTAAATTCTCTGGGCAACAATCTGCTTAATGACAAAAACTGTCGATATTGTTTTGATGTCTATAATTCTGAGGATACAAAATATTCATATAGGACTGTAAATATGAAAAGCTGTATGGATACCGATTATGGCCTTAGCTCCGAATTGATGTATGAGTATACTACTGGTGCGTCTAATGATTATAATGTCAAATTCTCTTATTCTGCTCTAGATAACTTACAAGATGCCGATTATACGCATTATTGTGTGTCTAGTAATAATTTATTTGGTTGTTGTGGAATACGAAATAAAGAAAATGTTATTTTAAATAAAGTTTATTCCAAGGAAGAGTATCGAAAACTGCGAGAAAGAATTATTGAACAAATGAATCAAATGCCTTATATAGATAAAAAGGGAAGGATATATAAATATGGAGAATTTTTTCCTACCGAACTTTCTCCACATGCCTATAACGAAACTCTAGCGCAAGATATTTACCCGCTCAAGAAAGACGAAGCAATCATAGAAGGCTATAAATGGAACGAATTAGGAGAAAAAAATTACAAAATTACTATATCCACAAGTTTAATCCCCGATAATATAAAAGCCACAGGTGAAGAAATTGGGAAGGAAATATTGGAATGTAAGCACAAAATGAATTGCAACCATCAGTGTTTAAAAGCCTTTCGTATTCTTGCGGACGAGTTTCAATTTTACAAGAAAAATGGCATACCCATTCCCGATAAATGCCCCAATTGCAGGCATTATAAAAGATTTGCAAAAATTCCTCCGCGCAGACTCTGGCATCGTTCTTGCATGTGTACAAAAGAGGGCCATTCTCATCGAGAAAGGAAATGCAAAGTAGAATTTGAAACAAGTTACGCCCCCGACCGTCCGGAAACGGTTTACTGTGAGACCTGCTATAACCAAGAAGTGTACTAATTAACATTCTAACATTCTCACATTCTTGAGAATGTTAGAATGTTAATTATTTGCCAAAAGTTTCGAAAAGAATTTTTTTTGTTTTTTCATCTACAAATTGCGTGACAACTATCATCATTTCAGTTGTGAGTCCGAGGTCTTTTTTAATGTTTGTAAACAAATGCTCGTAAGGATAGGGGGAAATCCAGGCGGAATTTTTAAGACATACAAAGCTTGCTTTTTTCAAAAGGTAGCGCAAGCTTTCACGTTCGGCTTTTCTGTTTTCCGGCAAGGCCAATAGAATAATTCTCCAGAATCCGTCCCAAGAAGTATTTACCAACGTTGTCTTATTGTCCAATTTCAAACTATTAACCCTTTTCTTGCCTTCCTTCGTCAAGCGCATATATTCGTTCTGGGGAGAAGAAATTTGCTCTACCAGTCCAGCCTCTCTAAGCCCCTTTAAAGAGCGTGTAATCGCATATCTGAGGTTTTGCGGGCATTCTTCGCCACCCATCCTATCTGCAAGCTCTGGTAAAGGAATAGCCATTTTTTCGCCTAAAATATTAAGTATTTTCTTAGAATACTGGTGTTCTTTTTCATTTTTCCTTGACATACCCATATCTTATAATATATATTATCTTTTGACAAGTATTTCGCGACCACGAAAAACTTGCAAAAATAAAAGGCTTAGTATATACTGGAATAGGTTAAATAAAAATTATTAATTTTAATTTAAGGTACTAGGCAGTAGGCTTTAGGTTCTAGCAAAAAATGCTAATGCCTAGGGCCTAACGTCTAAGGCCTGTAATCAAATGAGTAAAACAATAGGTATAGATTTGGGTACAACTAATTCGGCTGTCGCTGTCATAGAAGGAGGCGCGCCGAAAATTATAGAAAATGTCGAGGGCAATAGGACAACGCCGTCAGTTGTTGCGATAGCAAAAAATGGCGACCGCATTGTCGGCCTGCTTGCTAAAAGGCAAGCGGTTACTAACCCTGAAAATACAATTACTGAAATCAAACGCTACATGGGACACCGATTTGATGATATAGAAGTGCAGAAAGACCGCGCCACAGCTGCTTTTAAAATTGAAAAAGGAGAAAGCGATGGCGTGAAAGTAAAGATGACGGACAAATTCTACCGACCAGAAGAAATTTCCGCGATGATTCTGCAGAAAATAAAAGCTGATGTAGAGACTAAATTGGGTGAAAAGATTACCGAAGCAGTAATCACTGTGCCCGCTTACTTCAACGATGCACAAAGAAAAGCAACCAAAGACGCGGGGGCTATCGCTGGACTTGATGTGAAACGTATCATCAACGAGCCAACAGCCGCCGCGCTTGCTTACGGATTTAATAAAAAGAAAAATGAAAAGATAGTAGTATACGACTTCGGTGGCGGAACATTCGATGTGTCGGTGTTGGAAATCGGCGATGATGTTATAGAAGTGAAGTCTACCGATGGCGACAGCCATATGGGAGGAGGAGACATTGACCGCCGAATTATTCACTGGATTGCCGAGGAGTATAAAAAGGAGTCCGGTATCGATGTAACCAAAGATCCACTTGCCCACCAGAGACTAAGAGAAGCGGCAGAAAAGGCCAAGCATGAACTCTCTACCACCATGGAATCCGAAATAAACATTCCGTTCATCACTTCTGACTCTTCGGGTCCGAAGCACTTACTTTTTAAGATGTCTCGCGCCACGCTTGAATCTCTGGCGAAAGATTTAGTGGATCGCTCAATTGAAATAACAAAAAGAGCCATTTCCGCTTCGCCGTTTAAAATGGATGAAATAAATGAGATTATAATGGTCGGTGGACAGACCAGAATGCCGGCTATCGTGGATGCAGTGAAAAATCTTTTCGGCAAAACTCCGAATATGTCCATCAACCCTGACGAAGTCGTGGCGCTGGGCGCTGCGGTACAGGCAGGCGTGCTGGCGGGGGACGTGCGGGATGTATTATTGCTTGATGTGATACCGCTTTCTCTAGGCATTGAAACTCTTGGAGGAGTGGCTACCAAATTGATTGAAAGGAATACAACCATTCCTTCAAGTAAGTCGCAAGTATTCTCGACTGCGGCGGATAATCAGACTTCAGTGGAAATCCACATAGTGCAAGGCGAGCGCCCGATGGCTTCGGACAACAAATCTCTCGGCCGATTTATTCTAGACGGCGTGCCTCCGGCTCCGCGCGGGATGCCACAGATTGAAGTCACCTTTGACGTGGATGCGAATGGCATATTGAATGTGAAAGCCGTTGATAAAGCGACAAGCAAGACCCAATCCATCAAGATAGAAGCAAGTTCTGGGCTCAAAGAAGAGGAGATAAAGAAAATGCAAGCGGATGCCGAGCTCCACGCCGAGGAAGATAAAAAGAAAAAGGAAATAGTGGATGTAAAGAATACTTCCGAGATGATTATCTATACTGCCGAGAAAGCTATCAAGGATAATGAAGCGAAGATTCCTGCGGATATAAAAGATAGCGTGAATGCGAAAATCACCGCGCTTCGCGGAGTGAAAGACGGCACCGACATGGAAGTTATTAAGAAAACTTCTGAAGAACTCTCAAGCGAAATGTCTAAAATAGGGGAGGCAATATCCAAAGCTTCTACCGAAGCCCCAAAAGAAGGCGAAGCTCCCAAAGAGGAAAACAACGTCAAAGACGCCGACTTCAAAGAAACCAAAGACGACGATAAACCAGAAGAGGAAGCTAAATAATATTATTAATTATAAAATAACTAGCAAGGACTGTCCTTGCTAGTCGGGAGACTATTATATAAAAATGAAAATTAACAAAGATTTAAACGAAGGATGACTTCGTTTTTGGGAAGTAGTACCGACACTAATACAAACAATACAAATACTGGAGAGTAGGGGATAAATAGCGGTTTAAGTCCTATTGATTCTGCCAAAGAAACCAAAAATTTAATTGAATAAAATAATATTAAGGCTATAGAGCAGTTGGAATAATAAGGCTTTTAATTTTGTATTTTTGTTATATAATATATGGATGGAATTATCTGATATACCTATAAACAAAGAGCTCACATATCTCGGCCTTTCTACTTACAGAGACAGAAATCAACTCTTCGGCATCAAGCGCAAAGATAGACGTCAGCATGTTTACGTTCTCGGAAAGTCCGGTACCGGTAAGTCGGTGCTCTTGTTCAATATGATTATCCAGAATATTTTCAACGGGGATGGAGTCTGCGTAGTGGACCCGCACGGCGAACTTATAGAAAGCGTTCTCTCCGCCATTCCGCCCCACCGCTTGAAAGACGTTATTTATTTTAATCCGGCTGACGCCGATTACCACGTCGGCTTTAATGTCTTGGAATTGATTGACCCGAAATATAAACATTTGGTGGCATCGGGGCTGATGGGTATTTTCACGAAAATCTGGGCGAATGCTTGGAGCGCTAGAATGGAATATATTTTAAACAATGCAATTTTAGCATTGCTTGATACTCCGGATACTACGCTTCTCGGTATCCCAAGAATGCTTGTGGACAAAGACTACCGCCAAAAAATAATTTCTAATTTAAAAGATCCGGTGATCAAGGCCTTCTGGGTGCACGAGTATGAAGCCTGGCAAGATAAATTCCGCAATGAAGCCATTGCGCCAATTCAGAACAAAGTCGGGCAATTTCTCTCCACCTCTATCATTCGCAACGTTGTCGGCCAGTCCAAGAGCACTATAAATGTTTTCGACATAATGAACGAAGGCAAAATTTTTCTTGTAAATGTTTCCAAGGGGCGCATCGGCGAGGACAATTCCAGTCTTTTGGGTGGAATGATAATTACTAAGATACAGCTGGCGGCGATGGAGCGCGTGCGTATCACCGAAGAGCAGAGAAAAGACTTTTATTTGTATGTGGACGAATTTCAGAACTTCGTGACCGATGCTTTCGCCGGCATTTTATCCGAAGCTAGGAAATACCGCTTGAATCTTACCATTGCGCACCAATATACCGCTCAACTTGTTTCGGAGAAAAATGCGACCGTGCGTGATGCAGTCTTCGGCAACGTGGGCACGATGGTAGTTTTCCGCGTAGGCGCAGATGACGCAGAATTTTTAGAAAAAGAATTTGACCCGGAATTTACTCCGCAGGATATAGTGAATTTGCCGAACTATAAAGTTTATATAAAGTTAATGATAGATGGCATCACTTCAAGACCATTCTCTGCGAAAACTTTGCCGCCTCTGGTACAGTCCCATAATAAGAAAATTGAAGAACAGGTTATTAATTCTTCCCGCGCCCTATATTGCCGGCCGAAGGCAGTCGTGGAGCGGGAGATAAATGATTGGAGCGGAATGTCGCTTGGCAACGACAATGAAACTTCATCCTCGCATTTGGAAAAATTTCCGGCGGTATGTTCGTCTTGCGGAAAGGAAACTACCGTGCCCTTCAAGCCTGAGCTCGGCAGGTCCGTGTATTGCAAGGAATGCGTGGCGAAGATTAAATCCGGTGAATTAAAACCGCAGACTGGAGCAGTGCATCAAATTAAACAAGATGAAACAGAATTTTATAGGCCACTAGCAGACCTGGGTATAGAGTTTGAACAGAAAGATGAGCCCAGCAAGAAAGCAGAAATGCCGAATGAAAAGGGAATTCTGGGAGCTATTAGAAAAGTTTTCCATAAAAGTGAAAAACCGAAAGAAAGAACCAGAGACAATTCGGCATTAAGAGAAGTTTTGAAAAATATAACCAATCCACCCACTCCGCCACCTGTATCTCTTGATGTTCTGAAAAACAAAGAAAAAGAAGTTATTTCTAGTAATGACCGCGCCGCAAAACCAGAAGAGATGGAGAAATTAAAGAATCTAATTTCAGAAAAAATCCCGACGTTCGAAGAAGTCGGGACACCGACCCCGGAAAACGTCGGTGCCGAACCCACTTCTAAAACCAAGGAAGTTCCCGAAGATGTGTTGAGGAAAATTCTAGAATAAAAAAATGCCAAGCGTAAAACAAAAATGCAAGAAGTGTGAACAAATTTTTGTCTTGGATTCTGACGACCTTGGTTTTTACGAAAAAATGGAAGTACCCAACCCGAGAGTCTGTCCGGACTGCCGTTTTAAAATGCGAGCACTTTTTAGAAACGAAACAACACTTTACTCTGGGCGCCAATGCGGACTTTGCGGGAAAAATATTGTTTCTATGTATAATCCGAAATCTCCATACATCGTTTACTGCCATGATTGTTATCAAAGCGACAAATGGGATTCATTTTCATACGCAAAAGAATATGATTTTCATCGTTCATTTTTTGAACAACTAAAAGAACTTCTTTTTTTAGTACCCAAGGCAACTACATATAGGAGTATTGGCTCAGGACCGAATATAAATAGTGATTATGTAAATATGGCTGGAGGGTTAAAAAATTGTTATATGGTTTTTAATACAGGACCTTCAGAGGAAGTTCTTTATTCTAGAGGAATACGGGATTCCCGTGACTGCGTGGATATTTACTTTGGAGTAAACAATGAACGTTGTTATGAATGTGTAAACATCCATCAATCTTCTGGCATTCTTTGGAGTAAAAATATTAATGGATCAGTAGATTCTAGCTTTGTTTTAAATTGCAGGGGCATAATGAATTGTTTTGGCTGTGTGAATTTGAATAATAAAACACATTATTTTTTAAATGAACCCATAACGCCAGAAGAATACAATAATAAAGTAGCGGAAATTTTAGGCAGCTATGAAAAAACACAAGAATTCAAAAAAAAATTTGAGAAGTTTTCTTTAAATTTTCCAAGACGCGAAAACAATAATTTTAAAAATGTCAATTCTACTGGTGAATATCTATCTGAGTGTAATAATGTCCATCATTCTTTTGAGATAGTTAAGGCGGACAATTGTAAATATATTTTTTCAAGTAAGGGAGTAAAAGATTCTATAGGATCCACTGGTTTCAGTTTTCAATCTGAGTTATTATGCGAAGTCGTATCAACAGGCTACTCAAATCGATTGATTGGATCCTATGCCGTAGAACAGAGCAGTGAAGTAGAATATTCATTTAATTGTAGGAATAGTAAGAATATAATAGGTTGCGATTCGCTTCGAGGCAAGCAGTATTGTATTCTTAATAGGCAATATACAAAAAAAGAATATGAAAAAATTCGTGAACATATAATCAAAGAGCTTAAAGAAAAAGATTTATACGGGCTGATGATGCCACAAGAACTTGCTCCATTTGCCTATAATGAAACTATCGCGCAGGACAATTTTCCACTTACCAAAAAGGAAGCATTTGTGCAGGACTTCCGATGGGAGGACGACATACAGAAAACGGAAGGGAAGGAAACAGTGTCTCCAGAAGATATTCCGGATCACATTAAAGATGTAAAAGATTCTATAGCTGATGAAATTTTAAAATGTATTAATTGCAAAAGAAATTATAAGATTGTTGCCAAAGAATTATCATTCTATAGAAAAATGAATATTCCAATACCGAGAAGATGCTTTTACTGCCGACACCAGGAAAGAATTATCCACCGAGGTCCCTACAAATTCTGGAATCGGAATTGTGATAAGTGCAAAAAGGAAATAACTACTAACTACGCCCCCGATCGGCCAGAAATAGTCTATTGCGAAAAATGTTATCAACAAGAAGTGTATTAGTTATAAAGTATTCTAATATTCGTTAGGATTATAGAATAGAGAAATTATGAAAAAGACAAACTTGATTCCGATTTTAAAAATATTCCTGCTCATATAAACAAAATATAGCCCAACCTTAGTATATCATATATGATAAGTTAAGAATTTGAAATTATGAAAAACGAAACTAAAATATGTCAAAATTGTAAAAAAAATTTCACCATAGAATCGGATGATTTTGGGTTTTATGAAAAAATAAAAGTTCCTCCGCCGACTTTTTGTCCGGAGTGTAGAATGCAAAGACGTTTTACTTGGAGAAATGAAAGAAGTTTATACCACAACAAATGCATAGCTACGGGTAAAAATGTAGTATCAGGTTTTTCTTCTGACTCTGGAATGATCGTATACGAGCGTGATTTTTGGTGGTCTGATAAATGGGATCCAATGTCTTTCGGGGTTGATTATGATTTTTCAAAGCCATTCTTTTTACAGTTTTATCACTGGAGAATTTAAAAATGGATACTTAGTGCATGCTTCATGGGGTGGAGAAAACACTTCATACGCAGCCAGAGTAAATAAAGTGAAAGATTCTATGGATGTATTTGTTCTGTCTAATTCGGAACTTTGCTACGAAGTAATAGCAGGAAATAAATGTTATAACGTGACTTATTCGCAAAACGTAGAAAATTGCAACAATTCTTCTTTTTTATTTGAATGTCGTGGATGTGCAGACTGTTTTGGTTGTACTAATTTACGAAGTAAAAATTACTATATTTTTAATAAAGCATATAGTAGAAGCGCATATCTTGAAAAATTAAAAGAATTCAAACTTGAAAACAGGGAAAATCTTAAGAAAGCAAGTGAACAATTCGAGGAAATTAAGAAAAATTCTTTAAGAAAACATGCCAATATAACAAACTCACCCATTTGTACCGGCGATAATATTGTAAATTCTTATAATTGCAGAGGATGTTTTGATATTTATGGAGATGTGCGTGATTGCAGATTTATACAAAATTGCGCAGAACACCTTAAAGATAGTTATGATGGTTATGGAGTCGGAGCTTCTGCTGAGCTCATATATGAAGTTTTTGATACTGGTGTAGAGGGTTCAAAGCTTTGTTTTGGAGCCGTAATATATGGAGGCCATGATGTTTATTACTCATATAATTGTCATGGCAGCCAAAATTGTTTTGCCTGTATCGGTCTTCGCTCCAAACAATACTGCATTCTAAACAAACAATACACTAAAGAACAATACAAAGAATTGATACCAAAAATCATCAAACACATGAACGATATGCCTTATATAGACAATAAAGGGAGAATATATAAATACGGAGAATTTTTTCCAGCTGAATTATCTCCATTTTGTTATAACGAAACCATAACACAAGAATACTTTTCTTTAACGAAAGAAGAAGTAGAAAATCGGGGATATAAATGGAAAGAAAAAGAAAAAAGAAACTATCAGATAGATATTAAAACAGAAAACATACCAAATAATATCAAAAATGTGAATGATGAAATTATAGGTAAAGTCATAGAATGTAAACATAAAAATACTTGCAACGAACAATGTACCGAAGCCTTCAAAATTATCCCCAATGAACTATCTTTCTATAAACGCATGAATCTACCTATACCCCATTTATGTCCTAATTGCAGGCATTATCAAAGACTAAAAAAGAGAAATCCACTTAACCTCTGGCACCGATTCTGTATGTGCGACAAGAATGGTCACAATCATCAAGGAAAATGCAAAAATGAATTTGAAACCAGTTATGCTCCAGACCGACCCGAAATAGTTTACTGTGAAAAATGTTACCAACAAGAGGTGTATTAATGCATAAGATTTCAGCATATGCTGAAATCTTATGCATAGTCAACCTATGAGGTTGACCAGTTTTTGAATTGAGTAGATTTCTGCTATACTTTTAAAATGCTTCTTAATTTGGTTAAAATTTTTGCGCCGACGACTATGGCTTTCTTTTTAGGTGTTTTTATCACGCCGCTGGCGACTCATTTCTTCTTCAAGCACAAAATGTGGAAAAAATATTCCAGAAACGGCGAAATTTCCTCTCCAGATTTTCATAAGATACACAACGAGCAAGAAGAATTAAATACCCCCAGGGTAGGGGGTATTATTATTTGGTTTTCAGCACTTATGTCCACACTTCTTTTCTACTTAGCGGCTGTAATATTCCCCGGAGTTGTTACAGAGAAAATGAATTTTTTAAGCCGAAACCAAACATTGATACCATTTTTCACCTTACTTTTTGGATCGCTTTTAGGACTCTCCGATGACTTGATACAAATTTATGGAAATGGAAAGTTTGCTCGCGATGATACTTCTTGGCGCAACTGGAAAGCATTTCTTGTAGCTTCATTATCTCTACTTATTGGATTTTGGTTTTTTTATAAACTTGGAATGAGTGCAATTAATATTCCATTTGACGGAGAATTTTATCTGGGTATTTTAATTATTCCATTTTTTATAATAGTAGCGCTAGCGACATTCTCCGGCGGGGTTATAGACGGCATCGACGGGCTTTCCGGCGGGGTTTTTGCGTCTATTTTTAGCGCTTATTCAGCTATCGCCTTCGCCAACAATCAGATAGACCTGGCGGCTTTCTCTGGGGCAGTAGCGGGAGCCATTTTTGCATTTCTATGGTTTAATATTCCGCCGGCGAGATTTTATATGGGAGAGACAGGTATTATGGGGCTTACTATTACCCTCGCCACACTAGCGTTTCTGACTGATTCGGTTCTAATTCTTCCCGTTGTGGCTCTACCACTAGTGCTTACCTCCGGTTCGGTTATTCTACAAATTTTTTCTAAAAAGTTTTTCGGCAAAAAACTTTTTAGACTGGCGCCGATTCACCACCATTTTGAGAGCTTAGGCTGGCCGTCTTATAAGGTTACTATGCGTTTCTGGGTTTTGTCGGTCGTATTTGCCATTATCGGCATAATTTTGGCTATAATTAGCCGTTAAAATATGCGGGAGAAAAAAATTGACCGAGTTTTTTTAAGCATAGTGCTAATTTTGATTTTAGCCGGCGCGGCAATGTTTGTTTCTGCGTCATTGGGAATTCTAGATAGAAACTCCGATATCTTTTACTCCGTTCTCCGCAGTCAGCTAATTTTTGGTTTTGGTTTCGGTATTATTGGCATGTATTTTGCCCTGAAAATAGATTATAAATTTTGGCGCAAATATTCTTTTTATATTTTCTTAGGATCAGTTATTTTAACCGCAGCCGTTTTTATCCCATATCTTGGGGTCGTGCATCAGGGAGCGGAAAGATGGATTAAGTTGGGTCCCTTATCGTTTCAACCGGTAGAAGTTTTAAAATTCGGTTTTATTATTTATTTTGCCGCGTGGCTTTCCTGGGTAAAAAACAGGCCGAATAATTTCAAGTTTAAGATTCTTCCACTTTTTGTAATGCTGGCGGTAATTGGCACCATTTTATATAAACAGCCAGACACAAAAAGTCTTGTTTTAATAATAATAACCGGATTTGCCATGCTTTTTATATCCGGAGTGCCATGGAAACATATTTTGGGCCTAATAATACTGGCGATCATAGCCCTTGCAATACTTATTTTTCTTAAACCATATCTTCAAGAAAGAATCAAAACTTTTATTGATCCATCTCAAGATCCCCAGGGATCTTCTTATCAGATTCAGCAATCTTTTAGAGCTCTCGGTGGGGGTGGAATTTTCGGTCGTGGATACGGACAAAGCATACAAAAATTCAGTTATCTTCCGGAACCTCAGGGAGACTCAATCTTTGCCATTATTGGCGAAGAACTGGGTTTTGCCGGTGCGGTGGGGACGATTTTACTTTATTTGCTTTTTGTGATGAGAGGACTTCGTATTGCCAACAATAGTCCCGATTTGTTTAGTAGACTTTTAGTCGCTGGAATTGTTATACTGATTACGGCGCAGTCTTTTATGCATATTGCCGCTGTTACCGGAGTTTTCCCTTTGACCGGAGTACCGTTGGTTTTCGTAAGCCATGGCGGGACTTCACTAATGATAGATCTTATAGCCATAGGTATTGTATTTCAAATATCAAAGTTTGGTAAAAATTAACGAGTGGAACGAGTATAATTTTTATTACCCCGTTAAATAACTTTTGCAAAGCAAAAGTTAAAATCTGAAAGATTTTATTTAACAGGGA
>Ga0209541_10010328_pt1 | contig 14910 bp, 14 predicted proteins | sample RifCSPlowO2_01_FD_184027 | JGI IMG/M metagenome (GOLD analysis project Ga0209541, IMG submission 184027) | Groundwater microbial communities from Rifle, Colorado - Rifle CSP2_plank lowO2_0.1 (SPAdes) (version 2) | ecosystem: Environmental > Aquatic > Deep subsurface > Groundwater | place... | reverse complement strand
ATTACCTTCAAGATTTTTTCTGGATGGGCCAGCAAATCCTCCAAATAAGTAATGGTTTCTCTGACAAGCTTGAGCTCATCTTCAAGTTTTTGCCTTTCTAGAGCTGCCAGACGCCTAAGCTGCATATCCAAAATAGCCACGGCTTGAATTTCCGTTAATTTAAATTTCTTCATTAAGTTGTTTTTGGCATCATCAGCATCTTTACTCTTTTTAATTGTTTCAATCACCGCATCAATATTTTTGACAGCAATCATCAAGCCTTCCAGAATGTGTTTCCTGCCCTTTGCTTCCGCCAGCTCAAACTCCGATCTTCTTCTGAGGACCACCTGCCTGTGGCGGACAAATTCTTCCAAAATATGTTTGAGGGTCAAAAGATGCGGCACTCCATCTGAGAGAGCTACTAAATTGACATTAAAGACAGACTGCATGGTCGTATACTTATATAAATTATTTAAAATAGATTTTGGTTTGGCATCCCTTTTTAAATCAATGACAATCCTAACCATCTGTTTTCTGTCTGACTCATCCCTTAAATCGGAAATTCCTTCCAATTTTTTATCCCTGACCAGATCGGCCATTCTGGCAATCAAAGTGGCCTTGTTGACCTGATACGGAATCTCGGTGACGATGATTTGCATTTTGCCTGATTTGGCTTCTTCAATCTCCGCTTTGGCTCTCATCACAATTCTACCTTTGCCTGTAGCATAGGCTGCTAAAATTTCCGTCTGGTCATAAATGGAAGCTCCGGTGGGAAAATCAGGGCCTTTGATGAATTTTATTAAGTCTTCAACAACTGTATCAGGGTGGTCGATTATATGAATGAGAGCATCACATACTTCTGATAAATTATGGGGAGGGATCTGGGTGGCCATGCCTACGGCAATACCCGAGGCGCCATTAAGCAGTAGGTTTGGTATAACTGAAGGTAGTACCACCGGTTCTTGAGTAGTGCCGGAATAATTATCCACAAAATCAACAGTATTTTTGGAAATGTCCCTTAATAGTTCATCCGAGATGGCAGCCAGCCTGGCCTCAGTATATCTCATGGCAGCAGGTGAGTCCCCGTCAATTGAGCCGTAATTTCCCTGGCCGTCAACTAACATATACCTTAAGGAGAAGTTTTGAGCCATCCTGACCATGGCTTCGTAAACCGGAGCGTCTCCATGGGGGTGGAAGTTTTTTAATACCTCACCGACAACTGCTGCGCTTTTTTGATATCTGGAGGTATGGTGTAGGTTTTGCTGGTGCATGGCATAGATAATTCTTCGCTGAACTGGTTTAAGTCCGTCCCTGACATCGGGTAAAGCTCTGGAGACTATCACAGACATGGCATAGTCCAGATAGGACTTCTGCATTTCTTCCACAATAGGAGCCGGTTGTATTTTACCAATATTTTTATCCATGAGGATTTAAAAAAGAGCTTGAAGCTCTTGTTTATTATATCTCTTTTGGCTGATCTTAGGCAAGGGCTTTTAATGATATGGTATACTTGGTGGCTATGACACAAATTCCATCATCAGAAGGTGGTTCACCGGAAAGGATATTAGCTTCAACAGCAAGTGAGGGTGAAGAGACACTCGAGCAGCTACATCTTGAGATTTATCGTAAAGCTTTACAGCTTCTGAATGGTGTTAACCCTCAGAATCCTTTTGAACAGATTTTTGCAGATAAATCTGAAAGCAGGATCGTCAGGAGAGCTGTTGAAAATTTGATGGAAACTGTGCCGATGCCGAAGAGACCAATTGTTTTACAATCACCTCAGGAGATAATAGAAAGAGGAGGAAGAGAGGAAAAAATAAAAAAGTATATTGCTGAATTTTCTGGAGATATCATGTTCAACTATGGATTTCGTCAGATTAGGATATTTTTTAACAGTCTGGGGCCTTATCTTGAGGGAACAGAAGAGCCAAAGGTTGATAATGGTAGGGTCTAGACAAGATTAACCGCCTTTAGGTGGTAAAATAGATTGTCTAGACAATGAGAAACAGGTATTTAAAACATACACATATTTCTGAGGTTAAATTTAAACAGATTTTAAAGTGTTTTTCCCAAGATTTTACAGCATCACAAACCTCATCTTTAACCAATATATCCAGGAATACCATTAATGGGTTGTTTGCTAAATTTAGACTCCGGATATTAGATCTAACAACAGAACGGGAAGGATTAGGTGGTGAGGTAGAAGTGGATGAGTCATACTTTGGAGCCAGGAGGGTCAGAGGAAAAAGAGGCAGAGGTGCCCTGGGAAAGATACCTGTAGTTGGGCTACTTAAAAGACATGGAAAGGTTTACGCCCAGATAGTCAAGAACTGTACCAAAGAGCAGTTAATACCCATCTTAAGGGGTAGAATACTGGATCATACTACTGTTTACACTGATGGATGGAAATCATATGATGGGTTGGTGTTAAATGGCTATAAACACTACAGAATTCATCATAGTGAGAATGAGTTTGCCAGAGGAAAGAACCATGTCAATGGAATTGAATCATTTTGGTCATACACTAAAAGACGGATGAATAAATTTAATGGTATCCACAAAACCAAATTTCTCCTCCACCTAAAAGAATCAGAATTCCGTTTTAACAACAGAGGTGGTATTATGTACAAGAAGTTACTGAAAAACTTTAGAGAAAATCCGCTCTAAAGTTGTCTAGACCCATGTTTTATACTATTCGAGCCTCTTTTTTCAAATAGGAATCATAATAAATTTGAAGTTTCATTAGGAAAGTATATCAGAACTTAACTGTTTACATTTGCTAGTCTTAGCATATAAATCCTAGTCAATTGAAAAATTTTGTTTAATCCATTCGTCTAAATCTTCTTCAGAATTATAAATAATAGGATTCTCTTCTGCAGTTGGTTCATCGAATTTTTCTATAGCTGATTTTAATAAATCATCCTCAAGATGTCCTCTTGTCTTTGTTATCTTATTTTCCTTTCTTCTTCTCATAATTTCTTCCATCGGGGTGTTGATATAAATCAGTTTATGTTTAGCACCTTGTGCTTCAGCAATTTGTCTGGCAGTTTCTCTTTCCTGAAACTCGAGATTTCCAATATCCAAAATCACATTTCTGTTCTGTTTTAATAAATCCTTAAGTTTTCCATAGGCTTCTGAGTAAGCTGTATTCCAGTCATCTGGGGTTAGATGTCCAGTTCTCCACGTATTTTTATCTTTCATTATTTCATCTACAGATACATAGTCAAAGTTTAATCTTTTAACAAGCTCTTTTCTTAAAGTTGTTTTACCTGAATATGGTAGACCAGTTAAAATATATAGTTTATTCATATATGTATTCTAAAAGATCTGGAAATTGTTTATATTTTCCGCCCATTTCTAAATTAAAATGTCCTTCCCCCTGCATTGTAGTCAGTTTACCTCCTAAATATTTTTGCATTATTTCACCATGCCTTAATTCGCAATCATAAGGATCATTATCAGAGGTAATAAAATAAAAGTTTTTGCAGGAACTTTTTATCTTATCATAACTGAAAGGTGTTTTTAATAAATCAATTTTATATTGATAGAATTGAGGTAAACTTCCTTTGTCAACAAATCCTGCAACTAAAATTGCTTTATCTATTTTTATATCTTTTGGTAAGTTTTCTAAAATTTTAAGGATTAAAGTTGCTCCTGATGAATGGCCTACTATAATTGATTTTTCATTAAATTCCCACCCTTTGTTAGAAAAAATAATATCTAACCAATCTTTTAAAACCGGGGTATCAGAGTTAGGTAAATCAGGAGACCAAACTTTATGACCCTTTTCTTCGAGGGTCTTTTTTAACCAGGGAAACCAGTTACCTTGAGAATTATTTCCTGCTCCATGAAGAATAAGTACATTTTTCATAATCCTAATAATTTTAACATTTCTTTTTCTGCAACTCTTTTAGTAAGATAACTTTTTCCCGATGCAGGAATTCCACCTATAAAAACATACATAAACTTAATTCCTTTCAGCCTTTATAACAACATGCTCTTTGCCTAAAGCTACTATTTGATGCTTTGGAAAAACATCTTTTAAAATTCTCTCAATAAAACTTTTAACATTCTTTTTAATAACTAACCGCAAAACTCCTTTAGGTTTTAGGTGATTAAAAGATTCAGTAATAATTTCTTTTAAGAATTCATTCCCAAGAGATTGGGGAGGGTTACAAAAAATTTGATGGTAAGTTCTATCTGAAACGGCAGAGAATAGATCACTTAAATAAACTTCTACATTTTTCAAATTATTTAACTCCACATTCTTTTTAGCAAGTTCTATTGACCTTAAATGGTCATCTAATAAATGAACATGTCCGTTAGGATTTAATTTGGCTGCTACCATTCCCACTATCCCAGTACCAGAACCTAAATCTGCAACTAAAGTTTTATCCTCAACTTCTAAATTATCTATTAAAAGCCTGGTTCCACTATCTAAACCCTTTTCAGAAAATATCCCAGGCCGAGTTTCAAATTTTATTTCAAAACCTTTAAATTTTTCTGTAATTACATTATTCATAGTTTATTAAACCTGATAGCCATAAACAAAACGAGTTTACGAACGAAGTCGAATTGCTGGCTCTGACCAATGTGTTTAGAACCTTTGAGTGGTTAAAACCATACCAGCCAATTGATCTAACTTTTGTTACCTTACAACAAATTATATACCCTCATGGAAATTATCTACAGGTTAAATAGACCAAGGGCCTTTTTCTTTTAGTTGCAGAAACTTAAGCTTCTGCTATACTAAGCATTAGTCTAACATCGTGAACATCACTAAATTTTTTTCCTTAACATTCTTAGGTCTAGCCTTTATTACCTTTATCTTCTTCTCAAGCATTGTTTCTATTATTACCGACTGGTGGTGGTACCAGGAAGTAGGATTTACCGAGATCTTTATCAAATCGCTCAGCGCAAAAATCATTGTGGGAGCTCTAGCAGGAATTCTTGCAGCTGCCTTTCTTCTTACCAACTTAACTATTGCCATCCGTTCAAAAATACCCTGGATGGCAAGTATCCCTGAAGCCCTGATTGGTCTTGGTCAACCCTTAACCTTAAGTAACCGCTTGCTTGGAAAACTTGGCATTATCTTAAGCTGCATTATTTCTATCTTTATCGCTCTTTTAGCCGCAAGTAGTTGGCACGACATCTTAAAATTTCTCTCAGCCGTGCCGTTTGGTCAAAAAGACCCGTTATTTGCTGCTGACGTATCTTTTTACGTATTTTCCCTGCCTGTTTATTCTTTAGGGCTTGGTCTGATAAAAACCGTTATTCTGATATCGCTTATTGGTTGTGGTGCAATCTACATTCTGCGAGGTAGCCTTAATTTGTCAAGCTTCTTTCCTAAATTTGACCTCTCTAAATTGACCGGAAAACCTAAAAGCCGGATGTTAAAAGTTGTGAATGATTTAGGTTCCGACCGAAAAACGAGACTTCACATTGGGATTCTATTGTCTCTATTTCTTGCAACAATTGCCGCTGGTACCTATCTGTCTCTATTTAATTTGCTGACCGGCCAGAGCGGTCCAGTGTTTGGTGCGACCTTCACCGATACCAATGTCATGGTACCGCTCCTTCACGTATCTGTTTTTGTTTATGGTTTGGCTGCAATTTTAGCACTATTTTATGGTATTAGCGGAAAAATAGATCCTCTCTTCGGGGCAATCTTTTTAACTGTAATAGTCGGGTTTGCCTCTTCGGTTATCCCTTCAATCTTTCAAAAACTGGTTGTTGCGCCTAATGAACTTACTAAAGAAACACCATTTATCAAATATAACATCGAGGCTACCAATAAAGCTTACGGCTTGGATAAGGTGGAAGAGCGGGAAATAGCCGCGGATAAACCGATTACAGCTCCTGATATAGCAGCCAACAATCTCACAATTAAAAATGTGCGGCTGTGGGACAGAGCGCCGCTTCTCTCCACCTTTTCGCAAATCCAGGAGATTAGAACCTACTACGAGTTTACTCAAGTTGATAACGATCGTTATACAATCGGTAGTGAACTGCGCCAAATTATGCTTTCTCCCAGAGAATTGGCCTCCGACAGCCTGCCGAACAAAAACTGGATTAACGAGCGGCTGACCTTTACTCACGGCTATGGGGTGGCTGCCGGACCGGTGAATCAGGTGACTCCGGAAGGATTGCCGGTGTTATTTGTCAAAGACTTACCTCCCCGCTCGGAAGTTAAAGAATTATCTATTGAGCGGCCTGAAGTTTACTACGGCGAAATTCCCAATGATTATGTAATTGTCAAAACGAAATCTAAAGAATTCGATTATCCCAAAGGGGAAGAAAATGTCTATACCACATATACTGGGGTGGGCGGAGTAGAAATCAACTCTCCGCTGCGGCGCTTTTTCTACGCCTTGCGCTTTGGTTCTCTCAAATTATTTTTATCGAGCGATGTTACAAAGGAAAGCCGTATCCTTTATTACCGCAATATAAAAGAGAGGGTTTTAAAAATAGCTCCATTTCTTAAGCTTGACCGCGACCCGTATTTGGTGATTGCCGATGGTAAATTGTATTGGATCCTTGATGCCTATACATCAACCGACCGTTATCCATATTCCCAACGACTACCATTAAATGGGGATAAAGTAAACTATATAAGAAATTCAGTCAAGGCAGTAGTAGATGCTTACGGCGGAGAGGTCAAGCTTTATCTAACCGATCAGGATGATCCAATTATAAAAACCTATTCCAGGATTTTCCCCAAAACTTTTCAAAAACTTGAGGAAATGCCCAAGAGCTTGACTTCCCATCTTCGCTATCCGGAAGATATCTTTACGCTGCAAACTGCAATCTACACAACTTACCATATGGATGATCCGCAGATTTTCTACAATAAAGAGGATCAGTGGGAAATCCCTGCTATTGCCCAAGGAGGCGAAGCACAAACCGGTGGTAAGATACCAACAATGGATCCTAGGCACATGATTATGAAGCTCCCGGGTGAAAAGACAGAAGAGTTTATTTTAATGTTACCATTTACTCCCAAGGCTAAAGATAACCTCTCTGCCTGGATGGTTGCCAGAAATGACGGTGAGCAATATGGCAAGCTTGTTGTCTACCGCTTTCCCAAGGATAAATTGGTGTTTGGCCCCAAACAGATCATCGGCCGGATCAGTCAGGATGCGCAGATCAGTCAGCAGATTTCCCTGTGGGATCAGGGTGGTTCTCAGGTAATTCAAGGCCCGCTTCTGGTCATTCCAATTGAGGAGTCTTTAGTCTATGTCCGTCCGCTTTACCTTAAAGCAGCAACAGGAAAAATCCCGGAACTCAAGCGGGTTATAGTTGCATACGAAAACAAAATTGCCATGGAAGAGACATTGGAAGCAGGTCTTGCCAAAATCTTCGGCACTGCCGAGGGAGGTCAAACCAAACCATCCGGGGAAACACCTACCCCGAGTGCACCTATAGACTCGCCTAGCGGCGAAACGGGTACGACCAAAGAAGGTCTCCTCCAACAAGCTAGTCAGGCGTATCAATCTGCCATCAATGCGCAGCGGGAGGGAGATTGGGGGAGATATGGAGAGGAAATAAAACGCTTAGGAGAAATCCTAAATAAGCTGCGCTAGCGCTTGTACTCCTTAGCTTCTTGCCGTCGCTTTTTCTGGCATATTAACTTCAGTTATTCTAGGCTAAAAATTCTGCTATACTGACAAGGAAGTTTTAAACCGAGAACAAAATAAATGACTATAAAAGAATATGATTATTGATGCTCATGTTCACCTATCAACGTATACAGGTAAAGGAAACTTTCTAGAAGGATGCTTGGATGTACTTTTGGGGGAGATGAAGCAAAATGGGATCGATTATGCAATTGTTATTCCAGATAACATTGAAGATGATCCTAAAATTGCTCATTTAGAAAATACCTTAGAACTCATTAAGAAAACGAATAAATTATTTGCATTAGGCAGTCCGCAAATTATCCAAAGAGGGAGTAGTGAAGTAGATAAGTATAGAAGACTTTTGAAGGGTGGCGCTATTAAAGGATTAAAGTTATTCTCTGGACATGATCCATATTATCCTAATGACGATAGGTGTTTGTCCTACTATGAACTGCTCCAGGAGTTAGATTATCCAGTAGTGATTCATACGGGTGACCATTCATCTAATCCTAATATAACTGACCCATTAAAATATAATGATCCAAAATATATTGTTGAGATAGCAAAGAAATACCCTAAACTAAAGGTGATTATTACTCACTACTATTGGCCAAAGATTGAATATTGTTATGAAGTAACTAAGGATGTCCCTAATATTTACTTTGAAATAGCTGGCCTAGCAGATGATGAAGTTATTAAGGCTAGCGGAGGTATAGAAAAAATAAAAGAAGTTTTAAAGAAAACCATAAAAGATAGATACAACAAAGTTATTTTTGGCACAGATTGGCCACTGTGTGATTTTGATGGCAAAAGCGGTTTTGCTTACCATATAGAATTAGTAAAAAGTTTAGGATTATCACCAGATATTGAAAAAATGATATTTAGCCAAAACGCCATAAGCGTTTATAATATAAAAAGATGACTGTAAGTGAATTTTTAGACAACTTTATAAATTGGGTTGAGGCTCAAAATGAAAAAAGAAATTAATAGCAGGAAACAAATAGCGGTTTTTAAGGGGAAAAGGATCAGAAGACTGTGGGATGTAAAATTGGAAAAGTGGTATTTTTCAGTGGTTGATGTGGTAGCAGCTTTAACTGATAGTACGAACCCTCAAGTATACTGGCGTGTCCTTAAAAAAAGGCTTATTGACGAGGGATCAAGTGAAACCGTTACAAAATGTAACGCTTTGAAAATGCTTGCTGCAGACGGAAAAATGCGCCTTACAGATGTTGCGGATATCGAGACAACGTTTCGTATTATCCAGTCCATTCCTTCTCCCAATGCCGAACCGTTCAAATTATGGCTTGCCCGCGTGGGTTACGAGCGGGTAGAGGAAACAGAAGACCCAGAAATCGCTATCAATCGGGCCATGCAAACCTATCTCAAGAAGGGCTATTCGCGGGAGTGGATCAATCAACGGCTAAAAAGCATCGAAATTAGAAAAGTCCTGACTGATGAGTGGGAAAATAGAGGCATCAAAAAAGGCGACGAATTTGCGATTCTAACTGATGAGATTACATTTGCCTGGGCGGGCTTGACCACCAAACAATATAAACGTTATAAAGGGTTAAAAATGCAAAGTCTGAGGGATAATATGACTAATCTTGAGCTGGTTTTAAATATGTTAGCCGAAGTTAGCACAACCGAAATTTCACAGAAAGAAGAACCTGATACTTTTAACAAAAACAGAAATGTTGCCCGTAGGGGCGGCGGTGTAGCACGGGTGGCAAGACAGAAAGTAGAACAAGAAACTGGTAAGAAAACTATAACCCGATCTAACTATTTACCAAAGAAGTTAAAATAATTTCGAAAAAATAATGATTCCGCTACTGATAATCAAAAAGCTGCTTTTATTCCTGGCACCTATTTTTCTCTTCTACTTTTTGAGAAAAATGGGCAAAGGACGACAACTTGAGGGAAAATCGAAGCTATCTGATTTTGATAAAAGTCAGATTGTAGAAGGAGAAATTATAGATGAAAATAGCAGTAACCGCTGATATCCACTTCGGTGTTGGCAATGATCAACATATTGTTAAAAACTTCGTCAGACAAATCCCACCTGGGAGGTGGATTAGGTTGACACCTAGGGATTTCAGATCAATTTCGTGCTTGGCTGCGGGACTAGGAGTCGGACCTAGATTAACAGGTTCAGAGCCTGCTGTGCTACCATTACACCATCCCGCAATGTAGTTGAAATTATACCAATTTTTAAGCCATGAGGAAACTTAAAGCTGCTTTGACCCTTTTTATAGTCTCTTCCTCTCCCAAAATCTGGATACTTTCAAAAAGAGGTGGGGTGACACTCTGTCCCGAAACAGCCACTCTTAACAGTTGGAACATATCTTTGGCTGAAATCTTGACTTCATCTGCCAACCCTCTAAATTTTTTTTCGAAAGTTTCTCCTTCCCAGGGCTGTTTCATCTCCTCTAAAGTATAGATAATTTTATCTAAAATTTCCCCGAGATTTTTAATGCCCAATTTTTCAAAAACTGCCATATCATATTCACATTTTTCCCAAATAAAATCAGTCAAAGGTATAAAATCAGATAGTTTCTTAATCCGGTCTTTAACTAATGGGGTAAGCTTTGCCACTTCTCCTTCTGTTGGATGATCCGGTATTGCTCCACCAGCCAAATACTTTAAATATTCCAATATTTGAGTTTTGAGTTTTGAGTTTTGAGTTTTCCTAATATATTCTCCATTCATCCATTCCAATTTAGTGACATCAAAAACAGGATTTGATAAATGAACATCTGCCAAATCAAACATTTTTATCATCTCATTAAGTGATAAAATCTCCCGGTTATTTTTGGGAGTCCAGCCTAAAAGAGCCATATAATTTAAGATAGCCTCTGCTAAAAAACCATCTTGTCTAAACTCTGAGACTGCTTTGGCACCGTGTCTTTTAGACAGCTTTGATTTATCAGGACCTAAAATGACCGGCAAATGAGCATAATTTGGAATTTCCCATCCCAGAGTATTAAATAACATCACGTGTTTTGGCAAAGATGATATCCACTCAGCTCCGCGAATAACCGGATTAGTCTGCATTAAGTGATCATCCACCACATGAGCCAGATGATAAGTGGGGAAGCCGTCTGATTTTAAGATCACAAAATCATCCTGGGTGGAGTTGTCAAATTCAATCTGGCGGTTACCCACCAGATCAAAGGTGGCGGTCTTGCCCTCTTTGACTGTTTTAAACCAGACTGCCCCCTCGCCTTTGTATGCCGCACCTTGCTCCAACAGTTTTTGGGCATACTCTTGATAGATCTTTTTTCTGTCTGATTGGAGAATAACTTCTCCATCAAAATTTAAGCCCAGCCATTTTAATGTCTCTACTATATCTTCTACTGCGCCTGGAACTAGTCTTCCTCTGTCAGTATCTTCAATCCTTAAGGCAAACACACCCTTGTTTTTTTTGGCTATTAGATAAGCATACAGTGCGGTTCTGACACCGCCAATGTGTAAGTTTCCGGTGGGTGAAGGAGCAAATCTGGTTTTAACTTCCATGTGCCCATTATATCAGTAAGCATAATTTCTGTATAATATAGATATGACTTTAACCCAGACTGCCATTTTGGTTAAACAGATCATTTTTATTACAGCCATCTTTGTTATTTTAAGTATCATTGCTTTTATCGCTTATCAGACTGCCTACAATTATTACATCTCCCGCCGACCTCCTCCTGAAGAAAGACCCAACAACAAATTTGGTCAGTTGCCTGCTTTGGATTTTCCTCAAAGTATAGTATCCGGTTCCAAATTTAGCTATTCGCTGGACACTGCCACCGGAAATCTACCCAGATTGGGTCAAGACCCAAAATTTCCCAAAATTGTCAAAGTTTATTTTATCAATAAACCCGTGGCCACCTTACTGTCGCCAGACAGAGGTATAGAATTTGCCAAGAAATTTAACATCACCACTCCGCCACAGGTTTTATCCGAAACTGCATACCGTTTTTATCAGGAGGGCAAAACTTTAACTTTAGAGTTGGACACGAAAAATTTTAAATTTGCCAATACCGGAGTAACTGCGTCTAATCAAATTTTGCCTAATGATAAAAACTTATCTGACGGTTTTAGAGGTCTTCTTTCAAACTTGGGTGTTTTGCAAAAAGACTTACAGGAAGGCCCTGCTAAAATTACCCTACTTAAAGAAGAGGCAGGAAAATTAGTGCCTACCAACGCCAGATCTGAAGCCCGTTTTGCCAATGTGTCTTTGTGGCCAAAAGCCATTGTGGGGAATTTAATCTATTCTCCCAAATACGATGTGTCGCTGATCAGTGCTTTGGTGACAGGTTCCTCAAATGGGATAGAAAATTATTACTCGATTGAATACACCTACTGGTCTATTGATACAACAATACTGGCCACTTATGCGGCCAAACCTTTAGATCAGGCGTTTGAGGAGTTAAAGTCAGGCCAGGCAGCAGTGATTTTAGAGCCAGGTACTGCTAATGTTTCTATTACCAATATTATCCCCGGTTATTTCTTGCCGGAAAAATATACCTCATTTTTGCAACCAATCTATATTTTTGAGGGACCGCAGTTTATAGCTTATGTGGGGGCAATGGATACCTCTAAGTTCCCGTCCACTCAAAGTTCGAGTAAGCCCAGTCAATAATCAGAGTGGTTTCCCCAAATCTGTCATCAGATCCCAATAAAACATATAAAACTTTGTGCCCATCACGTTCCACCAGAGTGATTAAATTCTCTTTGGCAGCTTCAGTTTTACCGGTTTTAATACCCATCACTCCCGGGATTTGTGAGAGCAACTTATTTAAATTATAAAGTCTGTGCTCATATTTTTTATCTAAAGATACTATGTCGGTTTGCTTGGTGGCGAAAATCCGGGCCAGCTGAGGACTTTTTAAAGCTTCCTGGGTAATTTTGGCCAAATCCTTGGCAGAGGAGTAGTGATTGGGATTGTCAAAGCCGGCAGGGTTATCGAAATGAGTATTTTGCAAATTTAGCTCAGCTGCTTTTTTGTTCATGGCAGAGACAAAACCAACTGCTCCTCCCGGATAGTTCTCGGCGATGGCAAAAGCTGCATCGTTTCCGGAGGGCAATAGCATTCCGTAAAGTAAAGATCTAAAAGATAGAGTTTCTCCCTGTTTTAGTCCTACATTTGATCCCGGAATATTGATGGAGGTTTTAATGGTGAGAGGGGAGTTGGGTTTAAAATATTCTGATGCCACTAAGGCAGTCATCACTTTGGTGATTGAGGCCGGTGGAAGCGGGAGAGAAATATCTTTTTGATAAAGGATGGTGTCGGTACTTAGATCTTTAATTAAAATGGCCCGGGCTAAAATTTGAGGGAAAGGTTTATTTTTTGACATGGGGGGGATATTGATTTTTTGGACGGATAAAACCTGGGGATTGTTTTCAGGAATTAGTGGAGCAGTTAAAGTTTGGTCCAAAGTGGAAATAAAAAGGGGGATTAATATTACTAAAAGAATGGAAATTAAAACCAGTGATAAAGAATAAAGATAAGGCTTCATTTCAACCTGGTATCTACCCTTTCCATATCTCTGGGGAAAAGGGAAGCTTCTCTGATGTTTGATAAATTTAACATGTGCATGGTGACTCTTTCCAAACCTAAGGAAAATCCACCTTCAGGAGGCATGCCGTATTTAAATGCTTGTAGGTACAGCTCAAAATCTTTAGGATCCATCCCTCTTCCTTTAATGGAGTCTACCAATTGCTGGTAGTCATTAATTCTTTGCGAACCAGATAAAATTTCCACCCCTCTAAAAAGTAGGTCATAACTTAAAGAGTACTCCGGATCTTTAAGGTCAGGATGGGTGTAGAATGGTTTGGCTTTAGTGGGGAAGTGGGTGATGGTCACAAAATCACTGTGATGATTTTTAAAAGCCCATTTACAAATATCTACTTCATCTTGTGGCATTAAGTCTTTTTCTTTAGTGTTATCTTTACTAAATTCTTTTAAAATAATTTGTTGGGCCTCTCTTAAAGTGAGACGTGGAATCTTTCCAAAAGCAACCGGTTCTACCTCAAACTCCTCCAGAGCCTTTTGGCAATTTTCCTGGGCATACTTTATGGTATCTACAGCTACTTTTTCCAACAAATCCAGTAAATCTGCAAATTCCACAAAACCTATTTCGCAATCCATCTGGGTAACTTCCGATAAATGTCTGGTGGTGACAGATGGTTCTGCTCTGTAAGCTTTGGTGATGGTAAAAACCCGCTCGTATACAGGGACCAACATTTGTTTATAAAGCTGGGGGCTTTGAGTAAGAAATGCTTTGTGTCCATAATAATCAACTTTAAAAACTTGGGCTCCTCCTTCAGTGGATGAGGCAGCTATGGTGGGAACCACAATTTCACTGCAGTCTATATCTTTGGCTGCTTTCCTGAAACCCTCCAAAATGGCTGCCTGGATCTTAAAAATAGCCTTTACTTTGGGATGTCTCAGCGTCAGTGATCTGAAGTCTAAAAGGGTGGGCAGTTCCAAATGAAGCTGGGGTCCTCCCATATCAAAGGGTAGCTCCGAAGCTTTTGATAAAACCTCAACTTTTTCGGAATAAATTTCTATCTCACCAGTTGGGATATTTTTATTCACTAAACTCTCAGGCCTTTTGTTAACTTTACCCTCTATTATTACTACATCTTGTGGTCTCAGATCTTTTCCTACTCCCCCACCTAAAACAACCTGGATTATTCCAGTTCTATCATAAACATCCAAAAACAAAATTTTTCCATGGTCACGCCTGACATGTACAAATCCAGAAATTTTTACATCCTCCCCAATCTTTTTTATACAATCTAAAATTAAGGTTCTTGTCATGAGAGCATCATAACAGTTGGGATAAACAGTTGACAAGATAAGAAATGTTTGTTAAACTTACATACTAATATGCAAAACTTAAGAAGAAATTTTGGTTTCTTCTTTACCTTCGCTTAAGCGGAGGTTGGTTTTTGTGAGATAAAAATCAACTAAATACTAACCTTTGCTAAATTTATAAGGCGGAGGTTTTTTTATGAGTTGAAAAAGAAAGGAAGGTGATAAAAATGAAAGAGAAAATTAGTCCTTTAGGACACAGAATCGGTGAGGTGTATATTCCTCCAAAAAATGGTGAAAATGGCGCCAAAGTAGGGTTTGTTTGGGAAAGAGGATGTTATAGATTGGCTACCGAACGAGAGATATTAGCAGCGCTACAAGATGAAGTAGAAATGCGTCCTTTAGTAGAAAATCTATCTCGAAGAAAAATAAGACAACTCAAGGTTCAATCTGGCGTTAGGTATTTAGGCCAACCAAAACCCAGATATACTTACTATTGACAAATGG
>Ga0209541_10010326_pt1 | contig 14912 bp, 12 predicted proteins | sample RifCSPlowO2_01_FD_184027 | JGI IMG/M metagenome (GOLD analysis project Ga0209541, IMG submission 184027) | Groundwater microbial communities from Rifle, Colorado - Rifle CSP2_plank lowO2_0.1 (SPAdes) (version 2) | ecosystem: Environmental > Aquatic > Deep subsurface > Groundwater | place... | reverse complement strand
TTGCAGGGGGTTTTTACGGAGAAGCACAAGATTTGCAATTTTGCCTCTTTCTATCGTTCCGAGTTCATGAGAAACATCAAGAAATAGGGAAGAATTGTAAGTGGCTGCCTCAAGCGCTTGGAAAGGTTTAAGTCCAGCTAACACTAAAAGCTTCAGTTCTTCTATAAGAGAAAAACCGGGGACGACGAAAGCATTCGGGGTGTCGGATCCCGCAAGGAGTACTATCCCTTTTTTCTGAAGCAAAGGAATAAGTTTCAACATTGGTTTTGCGATATTACCAGCATTCCGAAACCACTGAGGATCTTTCCCTTTGATATTTGCGAAACTTTTCGGATGTGAAGGATTCCAAGCAACAGAACCATAGTATTTAGGCATATACCTCATCTCTTGCGAACCGAGAAGTTTTTTGTACGTTGCGAGCTTTGCATATTTTTCAAAAAAAACAAGTGTTGGACAAACAGCGGATTTTTTTATAGATAACTGCCTCATGAGCATCGCAAGCTTTGGACCATTAAGTTTGATCTTGCCTACTACCCATTGGCCTTTCTTTTTTGTCCATGTAATTTTGAATACGCTATTCCCCAATGTATCAATATGCTCAAAACAGTCTTGTCCTGCACGAAGAGCTGCAAACATATCCATGGAAGAGGGGATATGACCCGTTACATTGAGACCAAGCTTATGGGCGGTCTCTAAAATCATTGTATAAACTTTTGGGGTAAGGGTATCATATACTTTTATAAAATCCGCGCCCTTTTTTTTAAGTTCTCCCACCGCTTTTTTCGCTTCAGCGACTGTGCGCAAATTTTTGAACCCCTGCCAAAATGGTGGATCGCCCTCCAAAATTGGACCCGCTATAAACATTCGAGGTCCGGTAATTTTTCCTGAATTTACTTTGTCTCGCAATTGAAAAATATCTTTTCTTGTGCTTCCAACCTCTCGGATTGCAGTAATTCCATTCATTAAAAACAATGGGAAGAATGACTTGGATTCAAGGTGAACATGCATATCAAAAAGACCGGGAATAAGAAACTTTCCTGTTCCGTTGATGACGCGGCCTGTGAATTTCTCGCTTTTTTGTTTCCGTGAGAGAAAGATGTGCTTGATTCGCGTTCCCTGGATAACTACATCATAACCACGCAGCATACGAAAGCCTGGCATTGGTATGATATTCACATTTTTGATAAGAAGTGAAGAGGTCATATGAATCATTTTAACCTGTATCTTAATTTAAATCTACCTTTTTATTTTCTATTCCATATGGTAAACTCGTAGCAGAATTGCAAAGGTTTATACAAAAACTTTAATGATAAAATTACTACAAGTTAAGCCATTCCAGGAAACTCTTAACGGCGGGTATTGCGGGCCGGCGAGCCTTAAAATTGTAATGGATTATTACGGAGTCCAGAAAAGCGAACAGGAAATCGCGAAACGCTGCAGAAGAAACCCAAAGCTTGGCACTACTGACACATCTATCAAGAAAACAGCAGAGTCGTATGGCTTCAAAGTGGAAATCAAGAACAAGGCAAATTTTACTGACATTCAAAGGTGGCTAAAGAGGGGAGTGCCTGTTATTGTGGACTGGTTTACTCCAGGACGCTTAGACGCTCCTGCCTCGGAAATGCCAGATGGCCATTCCTCGGTTGTAATGGGATTAGATAAGAAAAACATTTACCTCCAAGACCCCGAAATTGGGGCCATGCGCACAATCAAGCGAGAAGACTTCCTTCGTGTTTGGTTTGATTTCAAAGGAGAAAAGATTATTTCTTGGAAGGACATGATTATACGACAACTGATTGCGATATACCAAAAATCGGAAGTCTAACATATCATTATGATAGAAATAGAAAAGAAGTTCACTCTTCGGGAAGGGGATAGGGAACGGCTGCTGAAAGGCGCGGAGTTTGTGAAAAAGCTGGTAGTACATGATACATACTATGATACAAAAGATTATTCTCTTGCCAAAAAGGATTGGTGGCTTCGCTTCCGCAATGGAAACTTTGAACTAAAGGTTTCTTTTCGGATTCCCAGCGAAAAAGCAAAATATGCTCCAACGCAGTACCGTGAGTTGGAAACTGATGAGGAAATAAGAAAAGCTCTCGGCATCCCTGCCTCGCCGGCAGGCGGGGTTTCCCAAAAACCCCTGAAAGAGGCGTTACCGGAAGCTGGTTATCAGGAAGCATTCTCACTGACAACCATCAGGGAGAAATATAGAAAAGAAGGATTTACCATTGACTTAGACAGTGTAGATTATGGATACGAGCTCGCGGAAATCGAGCTTATGGTTGAGGACGAAAATCAGATTGATGAAGCAGATGAGAAGATCCGCGCGTTTGGCAAAAAACAGGGCTTGAGTTCGGAAGCAACAAGAGGAAAGGTATTGGAATATATGAGAAGATTTCAACCAACGCAGTATCAAGCGCTTATCGACGCGTGGCATGACACAAACCTCCTCCGAGAATAATGACAAAAAAGAACGGTAATGATATGCTGACAAAAGGATTAAACAGCACATACCAAAGAAAGGAGAAGAACAGTGGCAACTCTGTTAGTCACCGGAGCCACAGGCACTGTGGGCCAAAACGTCATTCGCCTTCTCCTTGAGAGAGGGCATGAAGTCATAGTCCTTGTACGGCCGAAGAACGGAGAGGATCCGAAAGGACGCATACGAAAGATCCTGCCAGGACACGAACGCCTTTCGGTTCTTGTAGGAAACATCCTGGATCCTTTTGCCGGGGTTTCGGCAGGAGATATCGCGCGTCTGTGCGGTACGGTTGACGCGCTTGTGCATGGGGCAGCGAGTATTAAATTCGTTGAGACCCCTGACCGCCTCATTGAACGCACGAACATTGAAGGAACCAAGAACGTCTTGAACCTTGCCTCTGCTCTGCGCGTTCCCAGGCTCTATTACATCAGCACAGCCTATGTGTGCGGCAACGCATCATACTTTTCTGAACAAGATCAGCCTCTTGGCCCGCATATTCACCGGAATCCCTACGAACGCTCAAAAGCAATAGCAGAAACGCTGGTACGGCAGTCTGGCATTCCATACGCCGTCTTGCGGCCCTCTATTGTCACGGGTGACTTCGTCACCGGATACACCGTTGACTTCAACGGACTAACAGGATGGTTCGAGTCGTTGTTCCGCATGGGTGTAAAGATCAGGAACGAATGGGGACAAAATCCCCGTAAGCTTCTCGACGCTGGAATAAGCGTTGATAGAGAAGGAATCATTACTCTTCCTATTACCATTAACGCAACAGCAATAGGCCCGCTGAATCTTGTTCCACGCGATTGGGTAGGCAACACGATCGTTGGTCTGCTCGAAATTCCACCTTCAAATACAACGTTCCACGTCACCCATTCAAACCCTCCAAGCGTGAAGTACGTCATTGACGAAGGTCTGAAACACCTGGGAATACGGGGCATCAAACTCGGGCCGGGCAACAACTTGCCGCCAAACCGCCTAAGCGCGATGCAAAGAACCATACGAACTCAGTTGGCACAGTTCGACCCGTACACCAGCAAAGACGTTGAGGAATTCTCGGACACCAACACCAGAAAAGCTCTGGGAAGCGATTGGGTGCCGCCGCCCTCGATCACTTCAGACTATCTTGGGCGTGCTCTAAGCTACGCAGTATCCCGCAACTTCGGACGGGAACGGGAAACTGTGGAAGCAGGCAGAACGTAAGTTCTGCTTTTTTCTTTCCAGAACTGATATAATGGCAGAATGAGTGTGTTCGCCATTTCAGGAATTCTCATTGGAACCACGAGCATTGCAATGGCAGTTCTCATGGTTCTTATTGGGAAAGAACGCCTGCATTCCATTTGGGGCCTTTTTTGCGTGGCTGTTGCGGTATGGGGATTTGGAGGATACCAAATTGCGCTCGCGAGAGATCCTGTCCAGGCAGAACTCTGGTGGAGACTCACGCATATTGGCGTTATTTTTATTCCCGTGTTCTTCATGCACTTTGTTTCAGAATTCTTGGAGCTCAAAAACAAAGTATTTGTTCTCGCGCTGTACGCACTTGGTTTTTTCTTTCTTGCAGTAAACTCGTACGGCAATCTGTTTATTGCGGATATGCGCTGGGTATTCAATGAGTTTTATTATGATTCTCCTCCTGGCATATTCTACATTCCCTTTACCGCCTTCTTCGTAGGCTTGGTGATATACAGTCACTTCATGCTGTGGAAAGCTTTAAAAACCGCAACAGGGCTCAAAAAAAAACAGATCCAATACTTCTTTGCGGGCATGCTCGTGAGTTTTGCTGGGGGAAGTTTAAGTTTTCTTCCCGTGTACCGCATAGACGTGTATCCTGTTTTTAACCTTGCCGCGTTCCTCTATACTCCCATTCTTACCTTTGCCATTCTCAGAAAGCACCTCTTTGATATCCGGGTCTTCCTTACCCAATTCCTTGTAGGGGCGATCGCGGTTTTGCTCTTAGTGAACTTCTTTACTTCAAAAGGCGTTGTTGAGTATGCCTGGAAAGGAGCGATGTTCATTGCGTTCCTTTTCGCGGGATACTTGCTCATCAAAAGCGTGCTCAATGAAATTAAAATACGGGAACAGCTGCAAGCCGCGCTTTTGAAGCTCCAAGAGTTAGACAAAGCAAAATCTGAATTCCTTTCCATTGCTTCTCATCAGTTAAGAGCTCCCCTTACGGCCATTAAAGGATACTTATCTATGCTTATGGAGGGAACATATGGCGCGGTTGGGGAAGAGCAGAAGCGGCCCATGCAAAATGTATATGATTCAAACGAGCGCATGATAAAACTGGTGAATGATCTGCTGAATATTTCCCGTATTGAATCAGGAAGAGTAGAAGTGAAACTCGAAGAGGGGAGTATTCAAGAAATTCTGGAAGGCGTGGCGCAAGAGCTCCAAGTCAAAGCGCATGAAAAGCGATTAGACCTGGTAGTTGAAAAGCCAACAAGTCCTTTGCCTTTATTCCGCTTTGACAAAGAAAAGATACGGAATGTTATTCTGAACCTTGTAGACAACGCCATTCACTACACAGAGCAGGGGAGTGTAAGCTTGAATGCCAAAGTCCAAATGATACATGACAAAAACGCAATGGTTATTCAGGTGAAAGACACGGGTCTTGGAATGAGCCAGGAAGAAATAGCAAGATTGTTCCAGAGCTTCACACGAGGCGAAACTGGGAACCGGGCATGGGCAGAAGGTTCGGGCCTGGGCCTGTATATCGCAAAGCAGTTCGTTGCTTTACACAAAGGAAAGATATCTGCGGAGAGCAAAGGGGCAAATCAAGGCTCAACCTTTATTGTAGAATTGCCTCTGGCCTAGCCTAGTGATATACTGGCACAAGTATGGAACGAACTCTCACAAATCAAACCCAAAACTCTGTTGGAAAGCAGGTGAAATTTTTAGGCTGGGTCCAAACAAGAAGAGACCACGGGAAAATCATCTTCCTTGATCTTCGGGATTCTGGAGGCATTGTTCAGTTGGTATGCACACCCCAAGAAAAAGAGGTGTACGAGCTGGCGCAAACCATACGGCCCGAATGGGTAGTAGAGGCTGAGGGCGAGGTGAAAGAACGTCCTGAAGCAATGCGAAACTCAGGCATTGCGACAGGAAGCGTTGAGATAGCTGTAAAGAAACTCTTAGTGCTTTCTCAATCCCAAACTCTTCCATTTCCCATTGATACTCCCGGATATGATATTGACGAAGAGATTAGGCTCAAATACCGGTATGTAGATTTGAGAAGGCCAAGACTGCAAAGAAACATCAAGATTCGATCTGAATATGTCAGAGCAGTGCGAGAGTATTTGTTTTCTCAAGGATTCCTAGAAATTGAAACTCCGCTTCTCACCAAGTCTACCCCTGAAGGCTCACGGGATTTTGTGGTACCAAGCAGAGCGCAGCCTGGAAAGTTCTACGCTCTTCCACAAAGCCCTCAGCAATACAAACAATTGCTCATGGTTGCTGGTTTTGAAAAATACTTCCAGATAGCGCGGGCTTTGAGAGATGAAGACCCAAGAGCAGACAGGGGATTTGAACACAGCCAAATTGACTTGGAAATGAGCTTTGTGGAGATGAAAGACGTTATGGAGCTTGTGGAAGGAATGACCATTCACGCTCTGGAGAAAATAGGAGGAAAGATAGCGAAGAAACCTTTCCCTGTATTCACATACCAAGAAGCAATAAAACAATTCGGCGCAGACAAGTTCGATTTAAGAGCCGAACAAGAAAAAGAAGAAGGGATCATGAGTTTTGCCTGGGTTACCAATTTCCCCTTCTTTGAAAAAGACAAAACCGGCAAATGGACGTTCACGCACAACCCGTTTTCAGCTCCTTTGAACGAAGAACATGAAGCAATGCTTTTGGAAGGAAAGGATATCGAGAAAATCATAACTTCGCAGTATGACTTGGTGTGCAACGGACTTGAGGTTGCAGGAGGCAGCATACGCACCCATAAACCCGAAGTCTTGGAAGCTGTGTTTAAAATAATGGGGTACAAGGAAGAAGAGATCAAAGAACAGTTCGGGCACATGCTTGAGGCTTTCACATTCGGAGCTCCCCCTCACGGAGGCTGCGCCCAGGGATTTGAAAGACTTTTAATGGCATATCTTAAGGAAGAATATCTCAGAGAAGTGCAGGCATTCCCACAAACAGGCCAGGGAAGAACCTCTGTTATGGACGCCCCAAGCGAACTTTCTGAAGACCAGCTCAAAGAACTGCACCTTAAGGTTCAAAACCCTTCGACTAAGCTCAGGGCAAGGAAATGAGCAAGAATACGAAATACTTTGCTGCAGCTTTTCTTCTTAGCATGCCGCTTTGGGCGGGCTTGAATCTCTTTTCCCAGAATCTTGAGAACACATTCTTCCTGAGCGCGCTCAGTTCACATCCCGAAGTATTGGCCGCGCAAACTTCCCAATGGGAATTGCAAAAGATACTTCTGCAAGAAAAACTCAGGCGCGACAACTCAGTTCCATTCGCCGACATTTTGGCAAAAGCAGCATTTTCTCTCTATGTTGACGAGCGAGGAAGAACAAAAATATTGTATGCCAAAAACCAGGACCAACCTCTTCCCATAGCCTCTCTGAGCAAACTCATGACAGGGTACGTGGTCACAAAGTACTTCCCGCCCCAAGAAATTCTCACCGTAACCAAAGAAGCTATAGCAAAGGAGGAAAATACAGGAGATTTCAGAGTAGGGGAGAAGTTCTTTGTGAAAGACCTTCTCCATTCTCTGCTCATTGAGTCATCCAATGACGCGGCAGCAGCTTTGGCGCTTTCTTGGGGAAGAGAAACATTTCTCAACACCATGAACGACGAAACAGCATCTTTGGGGCTGAAAGAAACATTCTTTGCAGACGAAGCAGGGGTAGATCCCAACACGCCTGAGGCAAACATAAATGCTGCGAGCGCAAAAGACCTTTCTGAACTTACCCGCCACATTCTGACAAACGCGCCGGAAGTTTTTGAAATACTGGGGCTTTCTGCCTATAGGCTTTCTACTTCACAGGGTACATTCCACCACACGGTGAAAACAACGAATGATCTTTTAATTTCCAATGGCTGGCCCGCGAAAGTGCTGGGCGGAAAAACCGGCTGGACTCCTTTAGCTCAGGGATGCCTTCTTTTGATCCTGGAAGCGCCAAACCAAAACGGGTATGTCATAAACGTCATCTTGGGAGCTGAAGACAGATTCGGCCAAATGAAAAACTTGGTAGACTGGACATTTAAGGCTTACGAATGGAAACCATTATGATCCCTGAAGCATCTCTTAGTGTCATTAAAATATCAGTGGCAGGAGCAGCTGCCTTCCTTCTTGCGTTTCTTCTTACCCCAACCTTGGTCAATATTTTGTACAAGCACCAACTCTGGAGAAAGAGCGTGCGGGAAAAGGCTTTGGGAGGAGGAGAAGTTCCGTTTTTTCAAAAGTTCCACGGAGCAGGTGAAACAGGAGTTCCGCGATTCGGAGGAATTCTCATTTGGGTAGTTCCTCCCGTATTGGCTTTGCTCTTCTGGGCTCTTTCTTTCACGGGCTTTGGATTCCTCGAGAAACTCAATTTCCTTTCTCGTTCTCAAACCTGGCTTCCTTTGGCAACCCTTATTGCTGCTTCAGCCGTGGGCTTTCTTGATGACATGCTCCAAGTGGTTTTGAAACCTGGAAAGGATTTCTTGGGAAGCGTTTGGGCAAAGCTTGGAAAACACACAGGAGGCGGCCTTTCTCTGCAGTATCGTTTCTTATTGGTCGCGCTCATTGGATTGGTAGGAGCGTGGTGGTTCTATGAAAAGCTTGAGTTCACCACCTTTCACGTCCCAGGAGTAGGGAGCTTTGATATTGGTATTTGGTACCTTCCTTTGTTCGTTCTGGTCATGCTCGCAACCTACAGCGGAGGGGTCATAGACGGATTGGATGGTTTAGCAGGCGGAACCTTTGCTTCAATATTCATGTCGTTCGGTATCATCGCGTTCTCAAGCGGCCAAATTGACTTAGCAGCTTTTTGCATTGCAATGGCTGGCACCCTGCTTGCTTTTCTTTGGTCGAATATTCCTCCTGCCAAGTTCTATATGGGAGAAACAGGAATGATGGGGCTTACCGCTACTCTCACTGTGGTAGCCTTTTTGAGTGACTCTGTCGCGGTACTGCCTATCATTGGTTCTCTCCTTGTGCTGGAGTCGGGATCCGTGATCGTACAGCTCCTCTCAAAGAAGTTCAGAAAAAAGAAAATACTGCTTGCTGCTCCTATTCACCATCACTTTGAGGCTTTAGGCTGGCCCCACTACAAAGTAACCATGAGATTCTGGATTATTGGCGTAGTCAGTGCTATCGTGGGGGTTGCCATTAGGCTTTTAGGATGACATTCAACGCATTAAAAAAAAGATACCCAAGATTCATCTACCAAGGGTATGCATATAAACTCGCAGGAAGAGATCTAAAAATCTCTTTTGCTTTTGTTGTCCCTCCAGACATTTCTTTTCATCCAACGGTTGTTATTAAAAACGTTTCGCTGCCTAAGCAAAGCTTAGGCACACTAGACAATCTTGTGTTTCACCTGGGGCTCATGGAAATCCCAAGCTATTGGAAAGCAACCTGCAGCCCTGAAATTATTATTGAAGCAGGTTCTCTCAATGAAGAACAAGTAGCGTGGTGGAAAGACCTTATCTTAAAAGGAATGGGGGAGTACTTCTTTCAAAATAAGATCAACTTCACCCAGAAAAACTTCCTCAAAATCTCCTCTTTGAAACCTGGTTTGAAACTTGGCTTAGCCAAGTTTAATATATCAAACTTGGCTAAGCCAAGTTCTGCACACACGCTCGTACCAGTGGGAGGAGGAAAAGACGCAGCAGTTACTCTGGAACTGCTTAAAGAAGGAAACTTAGATATTGTGCCCTTTCTTTTGAATCCAAAGCCTGAACAAATGAAAATCCTTAGCCTGGCTAAGGTAGGAAAACCTATCGTGGTGGAGAGAACTATTGATCCAAAGCTTTTGGAGCTCAATAGAAAAGGATACTTAAACGGGCACACACCGTTTTCTGCGTATCTCGCGTTTCTCACGGTTCTGACCGCAGCGCTCTTTGGTCACAAATACATCGCGCTTTCTAATGAACGAAGTTCTAACGAGGGAAACGTAAAGTACTTAGGAAAAACAATAAACCATCAATACTCAAAGAGTTTTGAATTTGAGAAAAAGTTTAGAGAGTATAGTAAGAAATATCTCGCAAGTAATATTGAATATTTCAGTTTCTTGAGACCGCTATACGAACTGCAAATTGCAAAAATATTCGCAAAGTATTCAAAATACTTTGGCGCATTCTTGAGCTGCAACGAAGCGCGAAAAACAAAATCTGGCACCCAAAAGCAAGTAGAGAAATGGTGCGGCAAATGCCCCAAGTGTCTCTTTGTATTTCTTGCCCTCTATCCGTTTGCAGGAAAGAAACAAACTGTTGCTATATTTAAAAAAGACCTTCTCAGGGGTAAGAAGCTCAAACCCCTTCTAGACGAACTCACGGGCAAAAAGAAGTTCAAACCCTTTGAATGTGTAGGCACTATTGAGGAAAGCAAAGCCGCGCTTGCCCTCGCTCTGGGGAAAATACATGACCACAAGGTTCTGCATGCGTGGAATAGCCAGCATTTCCTTCCTCTTGTGTTTGAAAAACTCCTCAAGAAATCTCTTAGGCAATCTTGACAGTCAACCTGGAATCACCTAGGATAGCTCAAAAGGAATAGGGGATATTCCTTTGGGCTTATCTCCAAACGGGGGGACATGGCGTTGCAACAACCGCTTCTCGTACCAGGAAGGACCCACCTGATTCTCGGAGGGCCGAAGATCCCCATAAACGGAGGAACTCCTCCAAAAGAGGATTTCCTTGCGCATGGGACCTTCATACTCCGAGATCCGGAGAAAGACGAGAAGTTCGAGGCTCCATGCACGGCCATCGGATTCTTGCCGCTTCCAGAGCATGGCGGCCCAACACGGGATGTCACCGGACTCACCCCTGACGGAAGAAAGTTCCGTGCGCGGTACAATCCGGGCATCCAGAGAGGACTGGAGTTTCAAGTAACGGGCTAACACAATCCAGCCCATTCTCATAGGAGAGTCTTCAGACTCTCCGTTTTTTTATTCAAAACTAGGCCCGGCCTAGTTATCCACAGGCTATCCACACAAGATCCTTGACGGGAGGGTATATTTGAGGTAGCCTATAACGCGTACGGCTATTCCTGCACGGGGAAAGGTGGTCGGCGTGGAAACTCTTGCCTGTACCGAGATACCGCCAGACGAACAGATCCAAGAAGGTAAGAAGATCTCTCTGGTCATAAAAGGGATCGGGGAGGTAGCACTCGTGGTTGAGCGCGCCTCGAATCGTTTCATAAGGGGAGGCGCAAAAATTCGTGAGACGTACCGCACACTCGAGGTGTGGTATGACCCTCTCACGCGAGCGGGCTCTGCCATGGCCTACTAGTAGTGACTCTCTCATCTTCAAGCGAGGCAATGCACCAAGGTGCGTCTGCCTCTTTTTTATGCTAAAATTGCTGAATAATGCGCATTCAAGATCTCGAAAAGAAGAAGATTCTTATCTTGGGGTTTGGCAGAGAGGGGAAAGACACCCTTTTGTTTTTGCGCAAACATTTTCCGAAAAAGAAAATAGGAATTGCAGACCAAAAGCAGGGGAATGGGTATCTCAAAAAAATCAAAAACTATGATGTTATCATCAAGAGCCCGGGAGTTCCAAACTCAGTGGTTTTGCCTTTCCTTACTAAAAAACAGAAAGTAACTTCACAAACAGAACTCTTTTTTGAAGAATGCCCAGGAACTATTATTGGAGTTACTGGAACAAAAGGGAAAAGCACCACTGCTTCACTTATCTACGCAGTTTTGAAAAAAGGAGGGGTACGTTCGCATCTTATAGGCAATATTGGAGAACCGGTGCTTTCACATCTTGCCAAAGCAAAACCCGAAGATGTGTTTGTGTATGAGCTTTCGAGCTTCCAATTAGAAAACCTCAAACAAAGCCCGCATATCTCAGTGCTTTTGAATGTATACCCAGAACACTTAGACCATCATCAAAGTTTTGCAAAGTACGTGTGGGCAAAGGCAAACATTGCAAAGCACCAAACCGCAGAAGACTTCCTTGTATACAACACCGAGAATAAAATTGCGGCAAACATAGCAAAACTCTCAAAGGCGCAGAAGATCCCTTTTAAAGGAGGTTTTGGTTCAAAAGAACCCGCGATCCTCGTGGGAAAACTCTTTGGGATCTCAAGCACAAAGATACAAAACGCGATCAAAGCGTTCAAACCCTTGGAGCATCGCTTGGAAAGAGTGGGGGAGTGGAAGGGGATTACCTTCTATAACGATTCACTAGCCACTATACCTCAAGCAACTATAGGCGCGCTCGATACTCTGGGCCCAAAGGTTCACACCCTCATTGCAGGAGGATATGACAGAGGGATCTCTTACGACGTGCTGGCCAAAAGAATATCCAAGAGCAGCGTTCAGCTTCTTATTCTCTTCCCAACAACAGGAGAGAAAATACTCAAGGCGATAAAGAAACCGGTTGAGTATCTTACTCTTAAAAGCATGAGAGAAGCTGTGGAACAGGCTTTCTTGCGCACTCCAAAAGGAAAAGTATGCTTGCTGAGCCCTGCGTCTTCGAGCTTCAATATGTTCAAAGACTACAAGGATAGGGGAGAGCAGTTTAAAAAATGGGTAACGTATTATGGGAAGAGGAAACAAGTATCTTTTCAAGCCTGAAGGCTTATCAAAGCCTGAATGGCCTGACCTGTGGTTGCTCGGCATAAGCTTCACCCTTGTGGCGTTTGGAATTTTGGTATTGGCAAGCGTTTCTTCTTCGTTCTCGCTTGAGCGCACCGGCACCACATTTTACTTTCTCAATCATCAGCTCTTGTTTGGATTGCTCCCTGGGTTGTTCCTTGGTTTTCTTGCGTACCTCCTTCCTTTGGAAAAACTCAAACAATTAAGCTTGCCCTTCCTTTTGTTCACAGCAGTGCTCTTACTCTTGGTGTTCCTTCCTTTTATAGGAGGAGAGGTGAAGGGCGCTTACCGGTGGATATTCCTTGGTTCCTTTTCTTTCCAGCCTTCTGAGCTCTTAAAACTCACCTCCATACTCTATCTTGCTGCTCTGCTTGCGGCCAAAGGCGAAAAGAAAAAAGTAAGGCAAACCCTTCTTCCTTTCTTGGTTATCCTCGGGGTTATAAGCATACTTCTTATTCTCCAGCCGGATATAAGCACGCTCGGAATCATTGGGTTGGTGGGAATTTTGCTATATTTCTTGAGCGGCACGCCTCTTTGGCATCTTTTGCTCATGCTCGGAGGAGGCGTTGCGGTTCTTTTGCTCTTGATCCGCTTAGCTCCGTACCGCCTGAGCAGGCTTGCGGTGTTTTTCGACCCCATGCTTGACCCTCTGGGCAAAGGATACCAAATAAAACAGGCACTCATTGGTATTGGTTCGGGAGGGTTAATGGGGGTTGGATTGGGCTTATCATTCCAGAAGTTCGGAGTGCTTCCAGAGCCCATTTCAGACTCCATTTTCGCGGTGTTTGCGGAAGAAACAGGATTCTTTGGAGCAGCATTCCTCATTCTTTTATTCCTTCTGTTCGCGTGGAGAAGCTTTATGGTTGCAAAGAGAATAGGTGATCCGTTCGCAAGATTGGCGCTCATGGGTATCACTCTATGGATCGTGCTCCAGGCATTGGTGAATATGGGGTCTATGACCGGCATATTCCCTTTGGCCGGCATTCCTTTGCCCTTCATAAGCTACGGAGGCTCGGCCTTAGTAGTAGAGTTGATAGGTCTTGGAATATTGCTTAAGATATCTAGAAGAGCATCATGAAAATACTATTCACAGGAGGAGGAACAGGCGGGCACATTGTGCCGCTCATTGCGGTAATGAGAGAATTGCAAAGGTTAAACTCTTCTTTGCAACTATTTTACATGGGGCCCAAAGACGAGTTTGGTGACATGCTCCTTTCCCAGGAAGGATTAACCATATTCCATGTTGCGGCAGGAAAGATGAGAAGATATGGAGGAGTTAAAGCAATTCTCCAGACTTTATTGGATCTATTTATTAAACTTCCTCTCGGCTTTTTGCAGGCATTTTGGAAACTCTTTTTCTTAGCTCCAGACCTGGTTATGAGCAAAGGAGGGTATGGTTCGCTTCCTGCAACATTCGCAGGCTGGCTTCTTGGCATTCCCATATTCCTCCACGAGTCAGACAGCGTCCCAGGGCTCGCAAATCGCATTGCCGCAAAGTTCTCTGTTGGCATATTCACTTCTTTTCCGAATACCGAACGTTTTCCCAAAACAAAGACCCTGGTTATGGGAAACCCAGTAAGGAAGGAAATGCTCGAAGGTTCGAGAGAAGAGGCAAAGCGTTTTTTCCAGCTTCAGACCGGAAAACCTCTTGTGTTTATTATGGGCGGCTCTCAAGGAGCTCAGCGCATCAATGAAATGCTTTTGGTGGTTCTCGAAGAAGCGCTCAAAACGTTTGAAATAATCCACCAGACAGGGGAGAAGAACTTTGCAGACATGCAAAAGGAAACAAAAGCAGTATTGAGCGAAGAAAATGGGAAATACTATCACCCTGTTCCTTTTCTCAAAGAAACCGAGTTGCGTGACGCCTACGCAGTTTCAGATCTAGTAATCACAAGAGCAGGATCTGGAAGCATATTCGAGATCGCCGCGCTGGGGAAACCTGCGATACTAATCCCGCTTCCTGAATCTGCCCAGAACCACCAAGTGAAGAACGCCTATGAATACGCAAAAACAGGGGCGGCAATAGTTTTGGAAGAAGCAAACCTTACTCCGCATTTCTTTTTAGAAAAACTCAAAGACTTACTGCAAAATTCCCAGGAACTGCAAAAAATGTCTCTTGCAGCAAGGAATTTTGCAAAACCCGAAGCTGCTAAGAATATTGCCCGGTATCTCTTGGAGTACCTTGCAAGATAGGGAAGAAGTGGTAGTTTAAAGCAATGGACAAGGTACGAACAAGATTTGCGCCGTCGCCTACAGGGCCTTTGCACATGGGAAATGCGAGGACTGCGCTTTTTAATTACCTCTTTGCCAAAAAAGCAGGGGGCGTGCTTGTGCTTCGCGTTGAAGACACAGACAAAGAACGTTCAGAGAAGAAATGGGAAGAAGACCTTTTGGAAAACCTCAAGTGGCTTGGTCTAACTTGGGACGAAGGCGTAGAAAAAGGGGGGCCTTATGAATCGTATCGACAGAGCGAAAGAACAGAACTGTATGAAAAGTATCTCAAAAAGCTTTTAGAAGAAGGAAAAGCATACTACTGTTTTTGCACTGAAGAAGAGCTGGAGGCACAGAGACAGGAACAAATGAGTAGGGGAGAGGCGCCAAAATACAGAGGAACTTGTGGACAACTAACAAAAGAGCAGCAGGAAAAAAATCTCAAAGACGGAATG
>Ga0209541_10010325_pt1 | contig 14912 bp, 16 predicted proteins | sample RifCSPlowO2_01_FD_184027 | JGI IMG/M metagenome (GOLD analysis project Ga0209541, IMG submission 184027) | Groundwater microbial communities from Rifle, Colorado - Rifle CSP2_plank lowO2_0.1 (SPAdes) (version 2) | ecosystem: Environmental > Aquatic > Deep subsurface > Groundwater | place... | reverse complement strand
CCTTTTCTCTTTCAGCTCAGTTTCCATGCCAAGCCTTTTCAACAATTCCTTCAGTTCAACTTTTATAATTTCCGGCGTAACCTCAGTTTCTGCACTTATTTTATTTTTCAATTCATTTTTTAATTTCTCAAAGTTTGCCTTTTTATTTGGAGCAACATAAACAACAAGCTCGTCGATTTCATAAGGGTCATTGTTCTTTTTTCTTATCTCAACCTGCCATTCATCAATATCCTTATCTGACATCATTAACGGGAAGAAAGCATTAAGGTTGACAAAGCTGCCTTTTATTTTTGTCAATTTGAATTCTTTGTATTCAGAGCTTCTTTCAATTGCACCATCAATTCTTGGCAGGGTTCTGCCGCAATTATTGCATTTATCATAATACAAGCCCTTTGTTATGTCTCCCGTTTTGTACCTTAAAAAAACAGAGCCGCGCCAGTCCAATGAGGTATAAACAATTTCGCCTTTTTCGCCTTCGCTAACTCTTTCATTGTTTTTATCGACAATTTCTATAAATTCAAAATCTGGATAAAGGTGGTAGCCTGATTCTTCTTTGCATTCCACCCAAGCCACTTTGCCTTCTGTAAAAGCATAAGTTGACAAAACTCTTGGAGATTTAGAACCTATAGATGCTAAAAATTCTTTTGTTTTTTCCCTTAATCCAAGAGAAACTCTTTCACCTCCAAAAATAACCAAGTTAAGGTTGCTAAAATCTCTTTTTTGCTCTTCAGCAGTTCTTATCAAGTGATATAAATAGCCCGGCATTCCTGCCAAGCAAGTTGCCTTCATGCCATCAATCGATTTTATGATCCTTTCAGTGCCTAAAATCTTCCCTCCCCCAGTATGCAGGCTTAACAAATTAGCTCCTTTTGTTGCATAGAATGTCTGCCAGAAAGCAAGGTGAGGGGCATAAGGAAAAGCATTTATAACAATTTCATCTTTTGAAACATTTAAAATACCCATCATTCTTTTGCCGCTTTCCTCTAACCTGCACAAATCATATGCTGTATAAAAAATAGGAGTCGCATTTGCCGTTCTTCCAGTTGTGAAATGAATATGGGTTGGCTTGTATTCGTAGTAGATTTGTTTTTTATTCAAAGTTATTTTTATTTTTTTGAATAATGAGGAATATTGCAATATGGTTTTTTCATTTGGCTGCAAAACAAAATCAAGAAATTTTTTTGGCTCTTTGCTAGTGGGTGCAATATCTTCTTTTGCTGAAAAAGGAAGCTTTTTCAAGTCATCAGTTGTTTTAATGTCAGAAAAGCTTATATTATTTTTTTTAAAAACAGCATGATAAAATGGATGGTAAGGAATCTGGTTTCTGATAAAGTTACTTAATAGTTTATCCTGTAATTGCTTGATTTTTTCTGGTTTTGAAAATTGCAGCTGGTGCCAATTTACCATAATCGGGTCTTATTTTTTTGTTTAATTTAAATGTTTTTATAAGTTTAATAAATTATTGAATTGAGAAAAGCAAATAATTCCTGTTTTTTATCAACGTTATTTTATCCTTTTTCTTGGAGGTCTGGCATACTTGTGCTGCTCATCTGTACGCAAGCTGTGGTGAAGCCTGTGTATGATGTCATTGAAAGCCTTGTGCAATGCCTTATTGATATCCCAGTCAAAGCCTTTAGTGGAAACAAAGATTCTGGTTGGAGCAAGAGCTTTCACATGGATAGAGTACTTTGCCTGTTTTCCGCCTTTCTCGTATTTTTTTATATGCAGAACCAAAGAAGTGATGTTTTTCATTTCCCTCTGGACCTTGGGGTAGTATCTGTTAGCCAGCCTGTTGACAGCGTCTATTTCCATATCGTCCAAGTCCTTTATCCCTATTATCTGTATTGGTTCCATTGCAAATTAAGCTTTGTTTGTATTATATTAATTTTGCTATTATTTACTGAATTTCTGATGCATTTTTCATTGATTGCCGCATTGTAATAAAAACATTTTTATACCATAAAAGGATTGCCATGATTATGGTGGATGAAGAACAGGTCACTGAAGTCTTGAAGAAAGTTTATGACCCTGAAATACAGTATGATATATGGAGCCTTGGCTTAGTCTATAATGTTGAAATTGAAGGCAGCAAGGTAAGAATACTGATGACTTTTACAAGCCCAATGTGCCCTTACGGGCCTGCTTTGATGGATGATGTGAGAAGGCAGGTTTCTGCAGTTGACGGGGTTGGCGAAGTTGTAATTGAATTAACCTTTAATCCTCCTTGGAATCCTGAAAAGATGACAGAGGAAGCAAAAATTGCCTTGGGCATATAAATTCGATAATATTAAATACATGCATTCTTAATTTTTTTTATGGTACTAAAAACCGTTACACTGGTGCTCGCAATTCTTGGATTAGTTTTTGTAGTTGGTCCATTTTTTAATTATGCAGTTTTTGATTTCCAATGCGGCGAAGTGGGCTGTGACAGCTGTGCAGCAAACAGAGTTTATGAGCCAAAGGTTTTTTGCAAACCTGGGGACAGCGCAACTGCACCATGCAATAAGGGCTGCAAAGTAAGAAACCTCAAGTGCGGTTTTGACGAGGAATTCGGGAGCCAATGCATAAAATGTGTGCAGAATTGCAAAACGCAATACAGCTTCAACAATGCAGTTGCACAAGAGTTAGAAGCATGTTTAAGTGATTGCTATAACAAACCTGTAAGTAACAATTCTTAACAATGGGCCCAAAGGGAATTGAACCCTTGCCTCAACCATCCACTAGATTTTTTCTATCTGTGAAGGTTATGTCCTAGCCACTAGACTATGGGCCCCCAAAAATAATGGGTTTATTTGACTAAGTTTATAAAAGTTTATTAGAATTTTAAAATTCAAATCTGCTTCGCGAATTCTAGGCCCGGCGCATTGCCTCGCCATAAATTAGAATCATCCCTTAACCTCAACCTTCATTTCCCCTTTTGCAATCTTCTCCCCTATCTCGTTAGAATACCTATGAGCCAAGTGCAACGGCTCTGGCAGCTTATGAGGGAACTTTAAGCAATTCCTGACAATCTCAACGCTTGTTTTCAAGCTGATTTTATGCCCTGGGCTTACATATATTGGATTTGAATGCTCTCTTGTAACAATTAATTTTGCTCTGGCTTCTTTATCAACATAAACTATATTGCCTTTTGCTTCTCCAACAAGGAGCTGTTTTGCAACTCCAATTGATGCCTGCTCCAATAGAATGCCCATATGGGAGGCTAAGCCGCATCTTCTTGGATGCAAAATACCGTTGCCGTCGAAAATAAGGACATCTGGCTTGTTCTCAAGCTTTACATACGCTTCTGAAATTGCAGGCCCTTCCCTGTAGGCAAGAAATCCGTTTACATAAGGAACCTTTGCTTTTACAACAGCAAAAACTTTTTCTTTTACTTCCATTGTCTTTGCTTCATAAACCACAATGGCGGAAATGATATCATGTTGGTTATAAGCACAGTCAACTCCCCCGATTAGCTCAAGCTTGTCAAACGAGTCCTTTAAAACGACTTTTTTAGCCAGCCTCAGCTGCTCCTCTTTTAGCTTGTTAAAGTCAACCATAAAATAAAAGTATAGAAAATGCTTATTTAAAAGTTATGCTACGAAGCCAATCAAAGTTTATTGTGCCAGAAAAATATAGGTATAAGAAGATGCCGATCAACATCAACAACATAATCCAAGGCCAAAATGATTGTTTCTTTTTAGAAATGGTCTTTTTATCGTGTTGTCTTTTAGAAGCTTCTTTCTGAACTTTTGATTTCTCCCTTTTGTTGTAATAATCCACTACTTCTAGAGCCCTTATAGCATCTCTTCTTTTTATGCCCTTTTTTAAAAAATCAACCTCTATCTTGTTTAAAGAGTACCCTTGACTTGCTTCATACTTTCCCAGTTTGACAAGGTCTTTATGTGATAATCTCATTTCCATTACCACTTATTTCAATATGCCGTTAAAATACAAGAATATCAACCCGGAAATAATCAATAAAAATAATATTGCAATAGTAAGCATTGACTTTCTTATTTTTTCAGCTTCCTTATGCAATTTATGCTCAAAAGCTGTTATCTCGTGCAAAGCATTAAGCGCCTCATGCTGTTTGAATCCCCTCTTTAAAAGGTAATTTTCAATGTGGGTCAAAGAAAGCCCTCTTTCAAAAGCGTCTTTTCCCCATTTGATAAGATGTGAGTGAGGCATAAAGGGTTAAGTACATTTATTTAGCAATTATTTTTAAAATTTCTTAACTTTCGTTTTTTGATTCTCTTTTATCTTCTATGCATCTTAATAGCTCTTTCGTTGGAGTCCAACTGCATTTTCCATTAGATTGCACTTCACATTTGCCATACTTTTGATAGCATTCGTACTCTGCCTTGTATAAACATATAGTAGCTACGTTTTCTACGAAAGATGATTCACCACAAAGCTCGCCTGAGCAGCCGCCAATCTTGCAATTTATTTTTGCCTTAATCTCCCCTTCTTTTTCATCTGTTACACAAGTTTGACCATTCCAACATTTATTGTCTCCACAATCACAACCCATCGACATAAATCTTGCACAACGTACATTTTCTGGTTTATTGCATTCGTCATGGCAAAATTTTCCGCTATCAGAAAATTCTTTCCATATGCCACCACCAGATTCACAAAGTTTTCCTTCCTCAAGTGGTGCTTCCTCAACTTCTGTTTCTTCTTCAAACCCCTCTACAATTTTTTCCAAAATTCTTTTAGCATTTTTGATTAGTTGCTGTGCGGCATTTGCTTGCCCAAAAGCTTCGCCAAAGTCATTTGCTTTGAATGCCTCTTCTGCTTTAGACAATTTTTCTTTGGCATTATCAATCAAGGTTGTTATAGGGGTTTCATTTGCAACATGACCTTTTAATTTTTGCTCTTGAAGTTCTTTTTCCAAATCGTCTAGATTTTCCTTTGCATTGCTAATTTCTTCGGTGGCATGTTCTTTTTTGATAGCTGCAAGTCCTTGCTCTTCTTCAATATTTTCTATTTCATCTTCAATCTCTTTTTCGGATTTTCCAGTTTCGGTTTTTATCTTGATTTTTGTTTTGTCCTTTTTACTCCTGATTTCAACTTTAACTTCGCCGGTTTTATTTTCAAGAGCGCTTAAGATGGAATCAATCAAAGCTTTCTGCTGCTCACTCAATTCCCCCTTAATTTCTATTTTTATTTTCAAACTGTTGCTTACTTCCTGAATCTCAGCTTCATGCTCTTCCAATTCCTTTTCTATTTCAATCTCTTCCTCTATTTGCTTTGTTGCATTTTTTTCTTTTATGCCAGAAATGCTTTGCTTGACTTTGGAAAGAACTTTTATCTCTTCGTCTTTGCCTTTTTCAGCGGCGTCCAGCTTGTTTTCCTCAACCATTGCCTTTACTTCTTCCAACCTTTCTCTTGCGATTTCTATGCCTTTTTTGGCTTTCTCTGCAGGGTTGAAAGTTAAAAGTAGATTGAGATTATCTAATGCCTTATCTAAACCCCAAAGGAAAGAATCTGGAGTAACTCCAGGATCAACTTTTTCTTCGTGAGAACTAGCAATAGGCAATATCAGAATTGTCAATAAAACCCAAATGGTATTGACTTTGTTCATTTTAATGATAGGGTTTGGCCCCCCTTATTCGTTTATACGTGGGGGGTGGTTTGAGAAGAAATCGCTTCCAGGGGGCCAAATTGAAGAGTTTGATTTTTTGTTTTGTTGTTTTTATTAAATTAATTTAGTATGCTTCGCGAATTCTTATCTCACCAATGATTTTGCTGGCTTTCTCATCTCTCTTATCCACAATAAGCCAATATGCTGCAAATCCTTGTTGAATTTGTCGCTTATCTTGTATGTTTTCTTGTAAAGATCGTAATCAACAAGCCCCATGCTTTTCATTGGGGTTAAAATCCTGTCATAAAACTGCCTTTTGTTGTATGAGACCTTGACTTTCTTGCCTTTGTACGGAGGTTCCTCTATTAAATCAGTTATCAAACTGCCTTCATGAAGCTTGGTTGCGAACAAAGACATCTCTGTTTTGCCTATCTCGCCACCGTTGTCTTTCATCATTTCTATAAGCAGCTTTGCAACGATAATTTGCTGCTTTGTCGCAAAAACAACTTCATATATGTCTTCAGGTAGGTTAAACCTGTCGAACAAAATAACCATTTTATACAGAAAGTATAACATCTATTTAAATATTTCGTTTTTAGATACTAGTATAGAGAAAGGTATATTGATTATTTTTATGATTTAATTAAATTTTTAAAGATTGATAGTTTATTGTTGTATATTATGGACACACCACTATTTTTTTCAGAATCAGTTGGCAAACAACAACCCACTGCAATAAGGTCTCCAGTAGAGATTTTGGCGGATTTTTATAGGCACCATGGTGTCTCAGAAACTGATTTGGATGGAAAAATCGGAAAAATAAGAGAGTTTGTTAGTGCTCCGGCAATTCCGCCTGGCCAAGAAACACCGCATTTAGCTGATTACGAATTAAAATATTTAATTGAAAAGGGTTATCGCCTTTAATTTTTATTAAAGAATCCTTTCAAAACACTTTCATAATCCAAATCAACCTCAATCTCCCAGTCTTCAGGAAAGCATTGGTAATAATTCTGCCAAGCGTACCTCTCGTCAAGAAATATGATTACTCCTGTATCTGTTTCTGAGCGGATGCATCTTCCAGCATTTTGCATACATTTTGTAATAGCAGGCAAAACATACCCATACTCAAAGCCCTTACTGAACTTGTCATCATAATATTCTATTAACAGTTTTGCTTCAATGTCAGGCCTGTTCAAGGGCAGTCCTACAATAATTACTGCCTTAAGCACATCGGGCATGTCAATTCCCTCTCCAAAAGAGCCTGTTGAAATGCCCAGAAGTACAGCTCCCTTTGATTTATAACTCTTGAAAGCAGCCAAAAGCTCTTCTTTTTCCTCTTTTGTCATTTTTTGCTTTTCAATAAATATTGGTTTATTGGATTCTTTAGCAAAAAATTCATTGATGTTTTGCATTAAATCATAACTTGGAAAGAAGATTGCAGTATTACCTTTAATCAAATTCACAATATCGCCGCAAACCCTGGCTATTTCCTCGAACTGCTTATGATTCCTTTCCACAAACTTTGTTGTTGTCTTAGGAATTATCAAATTTAGCCTGTTTTTCTTTGGAAAAGGGCTTTTGTATTCTTTTTCAACAACATCGCTAAAGCCGAGAATATCTTTGTACATTGAGGTTGGAGTCAAAGTGCCTGACATAAGCACAGTTGAATAGCTCTTTTCAATAACCCCTTTTGCTGCAATTGAAGGGTCCAAGCATCTGTAAGCCAGGCTTATTTCCAGTTTCTTGCCAATTTCTTTTGAAAGTATTCTTCCAAAACCAATATCACTTCCCAGCCATGCCTCAAGAAACTTAGCAACACTCAAAACAAAGCTTTTCTTTTGCTTGTCTCTTATATCTTCACCTATAAACAAAAGCTCTGCAACAATGTCACCGTAATTTTTATTTTGATTTATTGAATCTATTAAATCGTTTTTACTAACAACACCTTCATTTTCTATATCTTTTCCTGCTTCAAATAATGCATTCTCAACAATTTCAAGATTTTCAATTGTTTCTGCATATCCATATTTTCTTGCTTCTTTTTTTGCATTTTCAATTGCCAAGCTGGAGGTTTTTTGGGTTAAGAGGTCTCTAATTCTTGTTGGCAGATTATGGGCTTCATCTACTATCAATATAACATTTTCTAATTTTTTATTTATTTTAATCAAAAAAGAGTCTCTAATGCTGTTATTAAAGATATAATAATAATCTGCGATCACCACTTTTGCATTCGTTGCTGTTAAAGTCGCTAGTTCATAAGGGCATAATTTTTTGTTTTTTCCTTCGCTAATGAAATCGTGCACATTGCAAGGGCTTATTATTTTTAATTCCTCAATTGCCTGCTTTGCATTGACTGTTGGCTGCAAGTTCTGCTTTCTTGTGTTCAAATAGAACTCGCAATTGCTTTCATCCCTTAAAGACTTGCAGTATTCATGAAAATAGCTTGTTGCCATTGCATCAACGCCATTTTGAAGGCACATCCACTTCTTGCCTATTAAGTCGGCGCACTCAAAGTTAATGGTAAATTTTTGCTTTATTTGTTTTAAAGTGTCAATCACGATTTTGTGTTGTGTTTGCCTCGATGTAAGAAAGAATATTGTCAAATCATTCTTAATTGCAAATGACAAAGCAGGGGCTAAAACAGCAATAGTCTTGCCGATTCCTGTCGGAGCGTGCATTATTATGTGCTTTTTGCTTTTAATTGCATTGTAAACATCGGAAATCATGTCTGATTGGACATCTCTGACTTTAGAATAAGGAAAGTAGATTTCTTTTTGAAGTTCTTCATTTAACATGTTAGATGTGTATTATTAATGGCTTTATAATATTTATTTAAATGCAATCCGCCTTCGGCATAATCTTGTGCTCGGCTTCGCTGTTTTGCCAGTGACATGCGAGAGCTTGCTCTCGCTCGCTCATCTACCCGCTCAGCCTCGCCTATGCATTTTACCACTCCCAAAAGCTCAACAAAAAGGAAAGATTTAAATAAAACAATTAAAAGATTTTAGAGTTGTTAAAAAGGTGAGATGAGAGATGGGATATTATATCTGGCGTTATAGTACTGTTTTTAGAGGACCAAGAGCTACTGCATTTAAAGAAAGATGGGAAATACGAAGATTAGAGTGGGAAGCTGCACGTCTGACTTATTATGTATTTAAGCAATTTCCAAAAGAAGTTAAAGTAGGTCATACTATAACTCATTTCTTTAAAAAAGTAATTCCAAAATTTATCGCTAATTTCAAGAAACTGTGTGAGAATAGTTTTAAAATTGCAGCTAATCAACTTTCTCAAGATATAGCAGAACTTAAAGAAGAAGATGGAATAATTACGCAACTTCGTGATTTCTGGGGCAAAATGCCAAAAGGCCAAATAGGAGCAAATATAGTGAGTATCGAGAGAAATTTTTTATTAAAAATAGCGCAAGAAGACAAGAAAGATGAGGTAATTAACCGAGCAGAATATAATGAAGTTGAGGCCATCATAAATGAAGCAAAAAAATTTGAAGACCACCAAAGATTTATGGTTTGGTTAAGAACAAGAATTAAAAAAAGACAGCAATTACGAAATGTACTTGAGGGATTCTCATGGAGAAGAAGCGTGACTATTTCCACTCAAGAGCTATTGATGACAAAAGCTTTAAGAGCCAAACTTAGGAAATTTTTAGAAAGAATTTCAAAAGAAATCAATCAAAGCAATTTTAAAAGGTTGTCGGCCGAGTTACAAGAGGAATTGAATCTTATATGTAATGGGATTAAGGATTATTTCAAGCAATCTTACCTTGTTAGAGAGAGGGCCATTCTTACAGTTCTAAAAGCGTTTTATATGCTCGAATATGTTGATACTTTTCTCCAAGAAAGTGTAAAACGGCACGAATTGCCAGCACAGCAAACCCAAGAAGCAAGAGACAAACTTAATGATGCTATCGAAGAAGTAGGAAAAAAATTCCATAACATAATAACACAAGAGTTTAGAATTGTAATACATGATCTTGAAAAAGAAGAAAGAGAAGCCGAAAGATTAGCAAGAGCAGCATAATCATTCTAAAAAAGAGGTATTAAGATGATGCAAGTCAGAGATTGGATTTCTGGAGCAGTAGGTGCAGTAATTTTTTTATTGGGTTTACTGCCATTGCTTGGAAAATTTGATTTTTTAAACAATCTTCCAGTTTCTTTATTGACATGGATTGTTGCAGGCGCTGGGTTGTACCTTGCAATGAATTCCATAATAGAAATAACAAACAGCAACATTATTGGGTGGTGGAGTTTTGGGATTGCAAGTTCTGTTTTGGTAATTGGATTGCTACCTTTATTGCACAGCTTTGGCATTGGCCCGTCATGGTTTGAGTTCAGCTGGCTTAATAGAACTGCTTACAATATAATTTTTATCATAGAAGGAATATTCCTAATGATAGCAACTTTTGCTATGGAATTATAAAATAAAAGATTTATTACACAGAATGGATTTGCTATTGTTGTATAGTTTACCCATAGATAAGCTAATACCAACCCAACCAGTACACCGACAAAAAACAAGATTACCGGATGTGTTACAATACCCTTTTTACTCTTGAAAATTTTCATTTTATCACCTTATTTTATTTACAAAATGGATTGGGGAAAGTTAAATAATTTATCCATAGGTATGCTACGACCAGCCCAAGCAAAAACGCGATGAACATCATCATTGCTGGATGCTGGATAAAACCTTGTTTTTTATTAAAAATTTTCATTTCATTAATTCTTGAAAAAGCCTGTATTTAAACATTTCTATTTCGAAAGGTTTTTATAAGAGAGTATTAAGACAAATAAATAAACAAAAGAGGTGTTTTATGGAAGTCAAATTATGGAAGAAGCCAAAGAACTGCACTATAATTGAGGGTTTTCCAGGCTTTGGGTTAGTCGGCACAATTGCATCAGAATTCCTGATAGAGCACTTAAAAACAGAGCAGATTGGCAAGATTTTGTTTGATGACATGCCTGCAATGGTTGCGATACATGAAAACAAGATCGTTGAGCCCCTTGGTGTGTTCTATGATAAGGCATACAACATTGTTATTTTGCATGCAATAACAGCTGCAACGCATTACGAATGGGAGATGGCTCAAACTGTCAGCAAGCTTGCCTCTGAATTGCAGGCAAAAGAAATAATTTCTCTTGAGGGCGTTGGCTCAGGAGAAGAAAGCGAAGGCTCAAGGGTTTTTTATTATTCAAGCAGCGATAAAAATGCAAAACTATTTGAGAAAGCAGGCATAGAAGCTTTAAAAGAAGGAATTATAATTGGAGTTACAGGCGCTGTTCTTCTAAGGGTTGAAAAAACTCCTGTAAGCTGCCTTTTCGCAGAAACTCATTCTAATTTGCCGGACAGCAAGGCTGCTGCAAAGATTGTTGAGGCGCTTGACAAATACCTTGGCTTGAATATTGATTATAAGCCGCTGCTGGAGCAGGCAGAGAAATTTGAAGAGAAACTCAAAGCAATCCTGCAGAAGAGCCAAGAGGCACAAGAGATAAGCGACAAGAAAAAGCTAAGTTATTTCGGGTAGTTTTTTATTAATTATATGGAATACTCAGGGATATTGGTATTTTCCCTGCAAGACTTCCAATTTCATTTCTTCTAAAGCACTTTTTAATGTGTGGTATGAATTTTCTACCTCAACCATAGCAACTGGCACTACTTTACTTAGTCCTCCTTTCTCTGGAAATGATGCATAAACCAAGTGTGTTAATTGAGCATTTCTAACAGCACTGGTTACTGGAGAACTTAATTTTAGTACCCCACCTCAACTATAGTTCTTCGAGGCAAATCACTAAAATCCTTAATCACTTCGTCAAGTGATGTAAGCTGAGTTTGCTGGCTTGTCATTTTCAAGAGCAAAAGATTGATTATTATTTAAATTTTTTGATTTTAACTACTTAATAAGTGTTACACCGTTAATAAACCTTGTCAAAAACCGAAACATACTTCTTCACTAAATCATCATGCAATTGCATAGCTTTCCCACCTTTCTTAATAATAAAACTTACAAAGCTGAATGCAATATCATGCAATCCGTTTTTTGCCGGATTAAAGTCAATCTCATCCTTAATACTTAATCCCAAGCCTGCTATATTGTGCCCTTTGATTGTCTTTGCCCATTCAATTGAAAATGCAAATGCCTTTGCCTCTTCATCATGCTTGTTTGGAAGCGTTTCTGTAAGAACATGCCCTATTTCATGCCCTATGACAAGCATTAATGAGTCTAGATTATTTTCTCTTACAAATATTTTTTTATCATTTCCATTAATTGAAAAGCCCAAAATGCCATTGCTCCATGCACCAAACCTTGAGTGTAATGACTGGAACCCACCAAATGGCAAAATATTAATTGATATGCTGCTTGGCAGTTTTTCCTTCATCATCAATTCAAAGGTTTCTTCGGCAATATTCCTTATTTCATTATCGTCGTTAATAAAGCTGGCTTTTGGTCTTGACTGCTTTAAGAAGATTTCTGGAGCGAATGAATGGTTAATTGGATAGGTTGTAAAATATTTTTGTTGGTTTTTATAAGGAACTGTTATTGCTTTTCTCGTATAATGCGGTTGATGTGTTATTGAATTTTCACCTTTAAAATCATAGTTATCGTCAATATTTCTGGAAAAATAACTTACATGGATATAGGTATTATTTGAATAAGAACCCACAATATTCTCCAAACCGCTTGAGTAGTACATTTTTGCTTTAAATCCCACTTTTTTGTTATTTAGTAGAATTTATATAATTTGTGGTAGCTGTCTATATAGTCTAAAAAATCAGAATTTTGGCTTTATAGAGCTTATAAGTTTATTTTATATACTAATTTTCATAGTGCCTAACTTTTGCGATGAACTCTCACTTCTATGCGCCATAAGTTGTTTTTTAGAGGTTTTATCTTATTCTGAATGTTAAACTGGCTAATATTATGTAAATTGGTTGTATCCTCTAAAATTTCAATTAAATTGTAAAGGTATCCCGTATACTTGGAATGTTTTTAACCCTATCCAAAACACCCTAGTTATTTGCACTTAAACAGATATTTTTCACCAGATTGTTTTTAACTCATTTTTATTATATGAACTCTCACTTTTTACTATGCAACATCACTTTTAGTTAAAATTTTCAATATAGAAGATTAATAATGGAAGAGATAGCTATTTTAAAGTATATGTTAGAAAAAATATTTAAGAATAAATTTATTTAAAATATTATGATATAATATATATTATTAATTATAATAAAATAACTAAAATGTACAGTAAAAAACTAAAATATTTGATAAATGTTAATTGTAAAATTTAATCAAAAACATTAAATTCTTGCGAAATTTTAATCAAAAAATGAAAGATAATCTTGTGAAAATTTTGGCTATTTTTTTGCTGACTTTTTTGATTGGCTGCACAAAAAATCTTGGTGAAAATTTTGAAGTAATTTCAATTGGCAACGGAGAAAAATCAATAAAAATAAATGCTGAAATTGCAGACGATTACGAAGAAAAAACTAAAGGCCTGATGTTCAGGGAGAAATTAAATGAGAATGAAGGGATGCTTTTTATTTTTGACGATGAAGATTATCAAACATTCTGGATGAAAAATACATTGATTCCGCTGGACATTATTTTCATTGACAAAAATCTTGAGATTGTTGATATTAAAAATGCAGTTCCATGCAAGGATGAGCCTTGCGCTTTGTATAAATCTTCAAAACCGGCAAAGCATGTCCTGGAGGTTAACGGAAATTTTACAGCAAAGAAGGACATAAGAATAGGCGACAGAATTACTCTCAATAAAAGAGGATAAAACCTTAAAATTACAAAACTTTAAATACATGCTTTCAAAAAATCCAAAACGATGGAAATGAACTGCAAGAAATGCGACGAAAAGCTAATGAAGAAAGGGATCATCCAAAGCGGCAACTCCAAGTATGAGGTTTATCGCTGCAATGAGTGCGGCCATGAGGAGATGAAAGCGATTGGGGTTAATCCGGGTTATCATAGGTAAAAATTTAAAAATATAAATTATAACAGCGTTTTGGCTTGATTAAAATGGAAGAAACATGGTACGATAAGGAAGAGGATATTTTGAACATTGAATTAGTGAAAAAAGACTATTGGAAGACTGTAGAATTGCCTAGTGGAATAAACATTGACGTAGCGAAAGATGGTACAATTACTGGAATTGAAATTCTAAGGGCAAGCAAAGTTTTTTCTGGAGACGTAAAGAAAGTCATTGAGCAGGCGAAGCCGTTAGCTGCGTGAGTTTTGCCAAATGTTTGTATAAAATCTCATTTTATGCGAAGCCGAGAAGAAAGCCCCCTTTTTGAGTGTAGAATTTTTAAGAATTAGACGAACTTAACTTCAATTTGATTTGAACTTTTCGAAATTATTAAATAGGTGCTATAGTTAGAATAAAACATGAACAGAAAAATAATCATAATTGTATTAATTTTAAGCATTGTAACAATTTTTGGTTGTACGAAAACAACAAGCGAAAGAGGAACTGGCTCTGGTTTTCTTCCAGCTTATTGTAGTGATTTTACATTAAGCATTAATAATATTCAAGATGGAAAAATCATTGATGCTGGAAAAAATATGCCAATAGAATGGTCAGTCAGCCGTCTTGATACTTCTTTCAGATTCAACATTAATCTTATATCTATTGATGAATCAAATAAGAGATATAACTTAAAAGAGTTAACTTTAACCAATCCGACAGAGAAGGATTACACTGATGAAGTTTTCATCCCAGATACTGTTCCAAGTGGACAATACTTTTTCGAAATTATTGGTAGAGGGGTAGAATGTCCATTTGCATCTTATCCTAATGTATTGGTAGAAATTTCCTCTAAAACTGCAAACGAGCCTGTCAAAAATAAGATTATCACACCAGAAGCATTTGAAAAAGTAAAGCAGAGCGGGGCTTATAAAGTAGTGTTTAAAATTGATAAGGAAGATAAAGTAGATTATGATTTCTTTATGCATGAAGTGAAGTTGTATGATAAGTCTGACAAGGAACACTCCAAATGGGATAAGCTTAAACTACTTAGTTCAGAGGAAGATAAAGAAATTAATAATTATCCACCCTGCCAAATTCTTGAAGAAACCAACGATACTATAAAAAGAACTATAGAATCAAATGAACCAGAAGCTACAAAAAAAATCATAACTGCTGCAAACCAATCTGAAATTATTGAAACAACATCTGAAACTATTAATTTAAGTGTTATTAAACCTAAGAAAACCACTCGGTTTGTATGCTACTCTTTTGAACTGCCGTTATCACAGGTACCAAACTTACCTCATAGATTTTATAAATTATCCATAAGAGGAGAGCTA
>Ga0209541_10010321_pt1 | contig 14917 bp, 16 predicted proteins | sample RifCSPlowO2_01_FD_184027 | JGI IMG/M metagenome (GOLD analysis project Ga0209541, IMG submission 184027) | Groundwater microbial communities from Rifle, Colorado - Rifle CSP2_plank lowO2_0.1 (SPAdes) (version 2) | ecosystem: Environmental > Aquatic > Deep subsurface > Groundwater | place... | reverse complement strand
ATCAGTATTAAATAAATGCAGCTTTCTCAACTTGTTAAAAAGACAATGGATTTTCTCCCCAAGGATAAATATTCAAAAGAGAAACTCCTTTTAGTTTTGCTTCTGATTTTATTTGTTGAGATGATTTTCTTTGTTAAACGTAAACTTCCTGTATTAGCTCAGGTCTCCACGATCGGCTGGCTTGAAGACGGAATGACCAGAATTTACAAGACCGAATCGCCAAGGCCTAATCAATCAATCACCCTATATTCGGCAAAAAACGAATACGAACCATTCCAAATCATAGTCAGCGCCCCTGCCGCAAACAATCTTACTAACGTAAACGTAACAGTCTCCGATCTGACCGGACCGAACGGAAATATTATCTCCAGTAATAATATACTACTATACAGGGAACACTATCTAAATGTAACTGCGGGAAGCAAAAACTGGACCGGCCAAACCAATCCTCCGCTTGGCCCGGGCTGGTATCCTGACGCCTTTATCCCTTTTAAGGATCCAGAGACCGGCTTAGACCTAACCGGTACTTTAGACGCAGTTCCTTTTAGCGTAACTGCCGGCGAAAGCCAGCCAGTTTGGGCTGATATTTATATTCCTCCGAATATCGAAGCAGGAGCTTATAGCGGAACAGCCGCAATAACCAGCGATCAGGATTCAAGCGTTTTAAACGTTACCCTCAATGTCTGGAATTTTTCTCTACCCTCCACCAGATCACTCAAAGGACAAGCAAATCTCCAGTGGAATTCAACCTACAACAATTTATCTTCAAATATTGAACTTATTAAACACAGAATGAATCCTAAAATAGTAAAAAACGCCGACGAAAGATTACTAATAGATCAGTATGGTTTTGATAGAAGACATGTATTTAGAGAGTCTGGCGCAAGCTATAACAACTGTGTCAGTGATCCGCCGCCTTCAGTTTCGGAAGTTGCAACCGAGGCAGCATTACACCAACCTGACCTTTATCTATTTGACTCTTATGCCAATGAAGTCTGGGACTGTACTAGTCTTTTCCCGACTTTTATGCAGTGGGCAACTAATTTGAGGGAAGGAGGCATACATCCGGAGATTGTCAGTTATCCGGTCGACGGTCTGATGGGACCGGATCTTGATCATACAGCTGCAGACAACTGGTACATTTTGCCAAAACACTATGATCTGGCAGTAATTAATATTAACCGGCTGGTTAATAATCCGAGCACTTCCGTAATGTCATATAATCCGCTGGTTCAGGAAGGTTATTCTCCCAAGTTTACAATTGACTTTTTACCAATCAATGCCAGAATTCTGCAGGGCTTTATTAATCAAAGCCTTGGATTGAAAGGTACCAAATTCTGGCGTGTAGACAACTGGACATCTGATCCCTGGAATAATCCTAATCTGGTAAATAATTCAGGCGTTCCTGTTCCCGGTGAAGCCGCCATGGTTTATCCCGGCGATATGGTCGGCTTAACCAACAATCGGGTAGTATCCGGTGTAAGAATGAAATGGTTCCGTGAAGGCAGCGAAGATTATGAATATATAGATATGTTAAAAAATCTGGGTCAAGGCCAGTTTGCTCTTGATACGGTTCATACCGTTGCCAGCGATTTTCATAACTGGACGAAAGATAAAAATGCCTTTATGTCAGCCAGAAATATCTTAGGTAATCGACTTCACGAACTATCCTCGCCGCCTGGCCCTTCACCCACTCCCGGCGAACCAACTCAAACTCCCACTCCTACGCTCTCCCCCACGCCTACTAACACACCGACACCTACTCTAACGCCGACGTTGACATTGACTCCCACCCTAACACCCACACCTACCAGTGTTCCTGCAGTCAATCTTTTGCAGAACGCAGGATTTGAAATTGATGCCAATGGAAATGGCAAGCCTGATTCCTGGTCATCCAGCAATAAATTCACCCGTTCAAATGCAGTATTTAAAACAGGCAGCTACTCAGGCAAACATTTCTCGTCAGCCAACGGTTCTTATACGGTTTCACAGACAATAACGAATCTTTTGGCTAATACAAATTATAATTTTTCCGGATATGTAAATATTCCCCCAACCGGGGATTCATTTACATTCAATCTGCAGGTTCAATGGCTGAACAGTTCCGGAAAAGCTATATCTACAACTTTGGCTCGGTCTTTTACAGCTTCTACAGGAGGCTGGATGCCCTTCTCTGCTAATCTAATCTCTCCCACAGGCACAGCTAAAGCTTCTGTCCAGATGAAAATGTCAAGCTTCGCAGCGACTGCTTTTGTTGATGATTTTTACTTCGGACTGTAAATTCCCAGTATCCAATACGTTACTTTTATATTGTTAATTGAAATTTACAACGAGCTCCGGTTTACCAGTCGAGTTCTCTTTTGAATAGACATCGAGTCCGTCGGTTCCGGTAGAGTCAATTCCAAGTGACATTAACTGACCTACAGAGGCAGAAACTGCAGAAGTGACGGCAATTTCTTTCCAGGTTCCGGTTACACTTCCGGTAAAGTTTGTTACCACGTCTCCCAGTAGTGGTCGGTTATTGTATGTCATCGTCAGTTCACCCCAGGAAGTATCAACAACAGTTTTTACCGCCTGGGTGGAATTAGAACCATTACTGACAAACAATCTTAATACTGCGGACTGAATGGTTCTTCCTACTAATGCCCCTAGATCAAATTTGAGATAAGCTATTTTTTCCGGTGAACTGATAATTCTTAATAAAACATTATTGCCTAAATTACCATTCGGGCTATTAGCATTGACAAAAGTATCGGCGACCGGATTAAGAGACAAATTCATTGGTGTAGGAGTTACTATCGGCGTTTCTGTTGGTATCGGTGTATCGGTTGGTGTGGGAGTAACTGTGGGAATTGGCGTTTCAGTCGGGGTCGGAGCAAAAGGATCATCTGTTGGTGTTGGAGTTGGAATCGGAGTCTCGGTCGGAGGAACCGGGGTTTCTGTCGGAACACTGTTGTCAACAATTACGTAACTGTCGGTAAAAGTCGGCCCGTACATCGGATTAAAAGTTAGCGTCATCTGCGTATCGGTCACCGTCGCTTTCAAAAATCCCAAAGTCGGATTGCTGTTTACTCCATTCCACTTTGCAAAATAACCCGCTTCGCTATCTGCCGTATTAATATCATAGTTCCCTATTCCGCCTGTTCCGACAATCGACAGCACACTTCCCGCTCCTTTAATATATTCGTTATCGCTCCCGTCATCAACGATACAATTCGTATTTAAAGTATTTCTGACAATTCCGCTACACCCTGCGCTAAGAGCCAGCTGTTTACTTCTCTGGTAATTGTGATCGTGCCCCTGTAATATCAAGTCGACTTTTTTATTGACTAAAAGATTAAAAAGATTCTCTCCTATGCTGCAGGGCTTTTTTCCCATCGAAATGCAGTTTTCATGCATCGCTACCACTATCCACTTTATTCCTGAAGCCCTTGCCGAATCAATTGCATCGGAAACCCAGTTAAAGTGAGGGTTTCCGCTAGTATAGGTATAAGTTCCCTCATCCAAGAATGTCATGTTTGGTGAGATATTGATGAATCGGGCAAGCGGTGTTCCGCCAGCTGGTGGATCAGGATAGTCATAAAAATATTCCCGGCTGTATCTGCCGGTTATAGGTGTTAGTCTATGTGGCAAACAAAGTTCAAAGTTATCGATATTATTCCCTGTCGGCCCGTCGTCTTCGTGGTTTCCCGGAACCAGTTCAAAAGGAAATTCCGTCCCCACAAGTCCCTTCACATAATCACACCAGGCTGTTTCCGGTTTTTTGCCGCCATAGCTCAGGTCACCGAGAGCTATATTCAAGTCTGCCCCGCTATTAACCGGATTCATTCCCGTCAGGACTGCGGTTGTCCTAAGTTTATGACCGCTGTAATCCCCGGCTGCTGTAAAAGTAAAAGAGGGCTGCAACTGGGCAAAACTTTTGATTGTCGACCGGGACAAAAAAATTACTGTAAATATTCCGGTTATGAGTAGGATGAAGAGAGATGATTTTCCCGGATTGAATTCTTTTGTAAAAAACACGTTAAGCAAATAATAATACGAATGCTTTCTTTTGTCAATTGTTGAAAATTTCCTTAAATTCTGTTGACTTCTTTTTAGAAAAAAATTAAGATGTTTAAGTCATGCAAAACTTTACTCCTCTTAATATCAATAAATTCAAAATTCCTGATAAACCGCGACAGCAAACTCCCAATACCGCCATTGTCAAACGGCCCTCATACGTCCCGCAGGTAATTTTTGCTGCAGCCCTGGTTCTTACACTGGGAGTCTCTGTATATTTTTATCAGCAATATCAAAAAAATCCGGGACAGCTTGCTCTTGCCTCAACCGACCCGAATCAGAAATTAATTAACCTTCTGGAAAAGCTTGTTATATTACCGGCAGACGAAACCCCGACCATCGGAACAGTTACTGACAGAAGCCAACTCCCCAGCCAGTTTTTATTCAAAAACGCAGAAAACGGAGATAAAATCCTCGTCTACACCCAAGCCAAAAAAGCCATACTCTATCGCCCGTCTCTTAATAAAATAGTCGAAATGGGTCCGGTCGCAGAAACAAGCGACGTCAGCGGAGCCTCCACTTCAAGCGCAGAACTGGAACCAACAACTTTTCCTTCCCGATCCGTAACCGGCAGAATTATCTTTAACCCTGTTACCCAAACGCCCACTTTCCCTCCATCTAGTGAACCGGCTGCCGATCCTTTTTATCCCTCTCCAACAACCACAAGTACACCTTAAAGGTGTATTACGCACGATTCCACCTTTAAGGTGTACGATAGATTATCAGAACAATCTTTTACCATTTTTTAGCGTACTTGCAGAATTCCAGCATTTTTTGATGTTCCGCATTATCAAAAACAAAGCTTTTATATCTTTCCCTGTTATTATCGAACATTGAAAGTGCGTAATCTGGTTCTGACAAAATCTTACCTGTAGGAATAACATATTCATTAAAGGAAGAAAAAGGATAGTCCACTATATCTGCCAGCTCTTTTATGAGACCGCCTGAAAAAATATTGAGGTGCACATACCGTGTCGTGTGCTTCAATTGCGCTTCGCTTTCAATAAGTTTTGATTTAAACGTTTGCAAAAATATGGATCCTTTTCTTCCTTCTTTTAGATTGTAAAATCTGGTAATTGAATTCTGAATCTGCGACATAAAAAAAGAAATGCCGTTTTGTTGATTTTGTTTAAGAATTAAATGATAGTGCGTTGGCATCAAAGTAAATGCCAAAAGCGAAATACGGTAGGTATTCTTATCTTCGATTTTGTTCATTAAATTAAGTTTTAATTCTTCAGGCAATTCCCGATGTTTTGAATATCTCAGATTTGATTCGCTTGACCGGTAATAACGGATCACTTCCAGAAATGTTTCACAAATTTTTTTATCGGAAAAAATTCTTTTACCGTCAATTGTTTTATTAAAAATATGATAAATGTAATTGTTTATAAAAGGATGCCTTCGGTTAGACATATTTCTAAAATAATGAAGTTTAATAAAATATTCAATGGCTTACTTGTCCTGAGTTTATCGAAGGATAAGCTACAAAACTGTATTTTTAGACTGTTACAAAAACTAAAAAAACACCTTATAGGTGTACTACCACAACATTTCTATCCTGACTATTCCAATTATTTTTATCGTCTTAATAGCCCAAACAGACTGTTTTGTAGATTATAAGCGACTGACAAATACAGAAAATACTTCTACTCTATTATTTGTGCGTAAATTCTCAAGTAAACAATACCAAAGAATTTCCGAAATCTTTGGTAATTTATCTGTGGCGTGGTTTTCGGCTGGTACTATAACACCACTATTTTCAAACTCAAAATTGAGTGATTTTTTAGCGAAAATTACTATTTCATTGATTTTCAGTTTAATCTTTTTTATAATTTCACTATACTTTGCTAAAAAATGAACGTTACTAACACTTATCTGTTTGCAGGATTGCTAAGCAGCTTAGTCGTAATAGCTATTTACTTTTTATTTATTAAAAACGACAAAAACTAATATGGAAGCGGATCCTTATTTACTTATAGTTACTTTTATCTTCGTTGCCATTGCTGCTTACATCACCTTTTTTCGCATCATGAAAAAATAACTGCAGGACCACCTCAGAGGTGTGCTTTTATATAAGCTACAAAACTGTGTCTTTAGACTGTTGCAAAAGCTAAAAAAACACCTTAAAGGTGTATTACGCACGATTCCACCTTAAAGGTGTTTAATTTCTTTATCTTCTGCGACGACACATAAAGCCGACTAAGCCTACAGCTCCAGCTACCATAACTGTATAACCGCCGATCTGACCTATGCCTAAGGCATCACCGATCATGTCAGCTGAATTCATCAAAAAGTGGAAAGCTTCAAACTGTTCTGGCGATGGTATATTAAAATTTGACGCAGCTTCTGCAAGATCTACAATATTAGTAGTTCCTGTATTATCAGTAATGATTTGAGGTATTGAGGATAAGTTCGGTGGATTCGCCTCAAGGAGCGGCGTTGCTGCTGCGACATCCAATTTATCTTTAACTATACCTATATTCTCAAAAAGCCGACCTCCTGACGCAACATTTCCTCCAACTAATACGCTTGCTCCGACGGCGACTGTTTTTCCAACTGTGTTTAAGACATCTGCAAATTCATTCATATACCTATAATATAATACTATTTACATTTAATTGTCAAGGGTATTTATACTTTGGTCTTTTAACGAAGCTAAACCATCTTTTTTCTTTGATCAATTGTGAAGTTTAAGTTTAATCCTATAAAGTTTAAGTCTGATTTAAAAATAAACTCTAATTGTCTTTAAATTTACTCATTCTCTTTAAATATTTTTCCCTTGTGTCTTCAGATGGCTTTGGTTTGCTAAAATTTTTTCTCCAAGCCCAAGCTAAACCGATAAGCGATCCAACCAGTCCAACTAAAGATCCGACTATTAAAATAATTTCCTTAGTTGAATTAGCATCCGAGAGTTTCTCTGTAAAATTCATGCTTAATTATACCATTAATACAGCCTGAATTGTTTATAATTAAATAGCTGCACCTTATATGTTAAACTCTCCATAATATAGTAATTCTTTTAAAACGAAAACAGATTGTTTAAGATAAAAAAAGATTTATTTAGAGAAAAATGCACTCATTTTTCAAACCCAGGACAGCGACCGTACCTTGCTCAGGAGCCTCGGGGGTTCTAGGTCCTATAAAAAAATAACCAACTGTCCGACCGAGTGTATTACAAAAAGGCTCGCCTAACAGTTGCTCTTTTTCTTTTAAAGTCAGTTTTTTCCAACCGGTAGGAGTTAAAACTGATTTAAGGGCATCATTCTTAGTGACTAGCGGAAGATAATCTATTTCGATTTTTCGTTGATCTTCAAATATGATAACCGCTCTGTTTTGCAGATCATCAAAATTAGGTTCACTTATAAATAGCTCATTCATATAATATCGCTTAATTATATAAAACTGATAAAAAATGGCTGTACCTCTGGGGTGTAGGAGATTGCTTTAATTACGAATGAAGAAGTCCAAAGGATTGAAGAAAAACTCAACAATACACCCCGTAAATGCCTTGGTTTTTTGACACCTTACGAGAAAAAGAATCAGATGTTAAAAAGAAGTCGTGTATAATGGGAATTCTTCAGAGAGTGGTACACTTCCAAGTAGAATTCAGGCCTTTCAGGTTAAACGAGTATAAATACCTATAGTAAAATACTGTTGACAAATTATATTTTCTTGTTAAAATAGCAAAAATATGAATAATGAAGGCTTTAAAAAATTTTTATTATTTGTTGTTGCTCCAGCACTAGTAATAGGATTTCTTGGTTCTTTAAAAGATACAAATCCAGTTATAACAGTCAACCAACCTCTAACCACTACTCCAACATTTATCGCTCAAGCAACAGATATGTTACTTACGAACACTCCTATAGCAGCTACTACTTCTACCCAAACACAATGTAATCCGGGAGAAATTTCATTAAATGATGCGTTAAGCGGAAGTACTGTATGTTCTCCAATAACTCCTGCACCCGGATCTTTAAGTGATGTTCTTGAAGGAGGACCAATGGACGGAGGACCGGATAATAATCCTTTTACATCAGATACTCTTCCAACAATTATTCCCTAATTCATAACCTTTGAGGTCAAACGGAACAACAACACAATCTAAAGAATACTAAAACCACTTCCCCACGTATTTCAATCTTTCCAGGGATCTTTGATAATCAGCATTATCAAGCATAAATTTTTTATATCTCAAGGGATCATTTCCAAATAAATTGAGCACAAAATCTTTCTCAATAAGTTTGTCTTTCTTAATATTCATATAGTGCGAAAGGGAGGAGTCCGATCTGCTAAAAATATATTCAATTTCTTTAATCAAACCTGCAGAATACCGGTTCAGATGTATATAGCGGGTAACATGTTTGCACTGTTCTTCAGTCTGAATATGCACGGCTCTAAATGGTTTAAAAAATAGCGAACCTCCATGGTCGAATTTGATATTGTAAAAACGGGTAAATGAATTAACTAAATAAGACATAAAGTGTGAAATTCCATCATCTTTATTCTGCTTAATAAGTAAGTGGAAATGATTCGGCATTATATTAAAACTATAAATATCAATCAAAAAATATTTTTTTATGATGATCTGTTGATCATAAAATTCTCTTAAATCTGTCGGCATTTTTTTGTAGCTTGAGTGACTAATAATAGATTTACTTGAACGGTAGTACTTCAAAAGATCCAGAAAAAAATACATTAGTGATTCATCGTTGAAGATTCTGCTTTTATCAGTAGTCTTATTGAAAATATGATATATTCCACCATTCACGAATTTAATATCTCTCCCTGGCAGATATAAATATTTTCCCCAAAGCCAAAATTGATATCAATGGCTTATATGCAACAAAAATTATTTTTAGATCAATCTGACAATCTGCTTAACCTGAAAGGTCAATTAAATGAAGAGGAATAAAATATATTAAAACGTGGTTGTAGTTTCTAATTAGAATGTCCCGTTGCACTACTCCACCCCTGGAGTGGCAGGATACTCATGAAGCCATTTTAACATAATACATATTTCTTTCACCCCTGGGGTGTAGATAATGTTATAGTTGAATTAATTTAACAGATTTAAAACATGAAATTCCTACTGTATTTACTCTATTCCGTAATATTATTGATTATAAGCATATTTATTGGGCTTTTAGCTGTTGAATTTTGGGGCTTAGTTGGCTTGGGAGGTGGTAGCTTAGCATTATTGTTCTCTATTCCATTCATCGCCTTGGGATTGATCATATTGAGCGCGCTGATTTTAGCGATAATTTTTAAATATATTTTTAAGACTAAACTCAGCTGGTTTTATGTTTTCGGATTTTTTCTCGTACTGATAACACTAACTATTGCATCAATAATTATTCGCTTTATAGCATATAATTACCAATATGAAAGAGGTCTAAAGGAGTACGAAAGCATCTTCAAAAGCATGGATGATAATTTTATTTTGGATGAAGTCAATTTTTCAACTGAACAAATAAATAAAACAGTAACAGTCGAGTTAAAATATCATTTTAATCCGGCCTCAATTCCTGATAATTATACCGGTAATCTGCCGTCCTTTATTCAGGCAGAATTTGCTAAAGATCCGGATGCGGATCCACTCTGGAGTATAAATGGGTGTGACAGTGCAACTTTTACTCAGAGTAAATTATATTATGGTGATAGAGAAATGAGTACTTTAAGTCATGAGAAACTGCAAGAGGGCGGCTATAGATCTGTCATTCAATATTCAATAAAAACCAAGCCCGTGGCAGAATGTGATAGTGAAGGTCTTTTTCAGCGGCTAAATAATAGAGATTTTAATATCTTGTATTCAAATAAGATATTTAAAACTGTTAAAACTGATTTTCAAAACTAGTGCTCCGTAAATCATCTGACAATCCGATACACCTGAAAGGTGTCATTTGAAAAATGAGACTATAATTACCATAGGTTTTATGTATTATTTAATTAATGGGTAATAATAGAATTGTAATTATTATTTTAGTTCTCGCCATTGCAGGAACTCTTGTTATCGGATTAATTCCAAAAAGCCCCGCTCCTCCGCCTTCATCCGGTTCAAACACACAGGTAAACAGTCCGACTTTTTCCCAGGTATATAATCTGCCAAGTCTGATCGGTTTGGCTATTTGGCCAACAGCTACTCCCTTACCGATCGTACCAACCGGCACAAATCCTGTTCCAACAACCCCCGGAAATCCCAATCCAACCCCCATGTCAATCGGAACTGTCAGACCGGGATCCGGCCTGCAGGAAATTGCCGCAATGGCAGAGGCAGTATCGTGCACACCGGCAGCTCTTATTCTGGCAATCAAAACCCAGGAAACCCAACAAAGATTTTTCACAACCTCAACTCCGGCAATATTCCGTTTTTATAATACCTATGGCTGGTGGAAGCCCCCTTTGGCTGGTGCAGGCGATTCATGTTACGGATACAGTTATAACACAATAACTGGTCTTATAGCGCCCGACGCGGCCGGCGCGGGTACAAGATGCGCCAATGCAGTGGGGAACCCGAGTGCTGCATCACAAGGAATCATGGGCTTAATGCAGATCAACCAATCCGAACAGAATAGTGTCACGGCTAAATTTCAGCAATTTTTTAAAGGAGCAACTCCTGACCGGAGAGTGCTTTTTGACGCCATGGTTCTGGGCGGATTTCTTTATAAAAATTTATCGACGCAAACCACAGGCTGCGAATTGAACTGGAGTATAAAAGATATTGCAATTGTAAGCTGCAGATTTTATGGAGCCTGCACCGACAACTACTGTGAGAATGTCTGCAAATATTACGGTGATTACGGCGGACAAAAATTCAACAACTGCGCGAATATCTCCAGTTTGGTAGTAGGCAGTCCGACCGGGTGTAAATTAAAATGAATAATAGAGTTATTCTTGTAATTATTGCTCTTGTGATTGGCGGAACCCTGGTTATCGGACTGATACCCGGAAATCCCGCTCCTCCGCCTTCCTCAGTTCCGAATACCCAATTAAACAGTCCGACATTTTCCCGGATATATAATCTACCAAGCCTTATAGGCATGGCAATCTGGCCGACTGCTACTCCCTCACCTATTCCACCACCCACAACTACTCCTATTCCAACCGGCGGACCTCAACCGACCACAGATCCGATAACCGGCGGAAACTGCAGCTGGATGGATAACGGCCTGCCGAATGTCAAAGAATACTATCCTAATGGTGGAACAGCCATGCCCGCAACTACCAAAGAAGTCTGCGCTTTTAACGGAACCAGTTACTACTCCCTGCCATTCCGCAATGCCAACTGCCAGGCTGCTCAGACCGGAATAACTAATGCTTACAATAAAATGAAAACTTATTATCCTGCCTATTGGCAGACAACCAAACTTTTGCAGGACTGGAAAACGGTGCAGCAATATGCAATAAAATATAACTTCAATCCGCTTTTTCTAATTTCTCTCTGGATCGAGGAATCAGCAGCCGGAGGTGCGACCCAGGCAACCAAACTCGGATGTGACTATAGACGGAATAGAGATAACACGTACACCAAAATGGCTGCCAATTCTTCAATCTGCGAACAGATGGAATGTCACTTTGGCCTGCAGTCAGCCTATCCGGGAAACTATGCATTATGGGCCTGCAACTACCGCTACGGAGCAAATTACTGGGTAAACAATAAGTGTCAGGATGCAATCGGCTTCACTAAGGGAATTGAGTTCTGGTATAACTATATTAGCGGCGGAAATCTGCCTGCCGGCTGTAAGATTCAATACTTTCCGGGGGCAGATTCAAGATGTCCCTCTAAATAACATGAAAAAACCACAAGAACTTTTGAGAGAATCCTGGCAAATTTTTAGCCGGAACTGGAAAACTTATATTAAAATACTGCTTTATTCCCGCTTATTTTATTTTCCTGCTCTTTTAATTACTGGACTTCTGATTCTTTTATTTAGCTTGATCCTGCGGCCGGATAGACAGTCAGATTTATTTGATCTTCCAAAAATAATCACTTTGGGACTTCCCTTTTTACTTTTTTTAATCTTTGTAATTCTCGCGGAAACTTGCACGATTATTACTCAACTTATTTTTTTCTATTCTCCGGAAAGTTACACCGGTTTGACTGATCTTTATAAAAAATCACTACGATATGTCTGGCCGATGTTATTAATGTCAGGTCTTGGAGGATTAATGATAATGGGCGGAATAATGTTATTCATTATCCCGGGAATAATATTTCTAGTCTGGTTTTCTTTTTCCCGATTTTTTTTGCTGTTTGAAAATAAAAAAGTATATGAGTCTCTGGATGCCAGCGGGCGCTTGGTAAAAGCCAGATTCTGGGAAATATTCATGAGAATTTTAACGGTATATTTACTTTTTTATGCTTTAACTTATCTGCCGCTATTAATCCGATCCGGAACTATCAAACTTATTCTTGCAATCATTATACTGTTGGTTTTAAATCCTCTTGTAAATATTTACCTGATTTTACTTTATAAAAATGCAAAGGAATTGGAGACTGTCCAACCGGCTTTCGAGGAAAAACATTCCCGCCTACTCTATTGGGTTATTCCTCTTTTTGCCCTGCTTTTGGTTAGCGGTGCGATAGGAGGCTATATGTTTCTTAAAATTAACTCTCCTTCAGATCTGCCTCACGGTAATGAAACTAGAATTATATCTGAAAATAAAATTATTCCAACCAAATATTTATCACCGACTCCAATTGAAAATAACTACTGGGATCCGGACTGCTCATTCAGTCTGGTTTTTGACGGTCAAATTTCAGAAGACCGGTCAGAAGGGTATAAAAAAGTATTCTTTGCCAGCATAAAACCGCCGCTCGAGAATATTACAATAAGCTGCCGCAAAAATATTCCCAGACCGGACGTACCTCAAGAAAATATTGAAGAGTACACCCTTGACGGACAAAAGGGAACTCTTTACCGTAATGAAGTGTCCGAAGGTGGAATGATGCGTGATACAGTTATTATCCAACATCCGGATAAGGACTTTGAAATAAGTATTTCAGGCTCAGGTGACTTTTTTTATAAAAACCTGCCTAACTTCGGTTTTATCTGGGGATAAAAAAGGATAAAATTGCAATTTCGTGCCTATTCCACCCGTCGGGTGGAATAGCTTCAGTCCAGTAACAAATCCTTAATTTTCTTAAGTTTTCTCTGATGATCGACATTATTTTCTAAAAATTTTAGATACTTTTCGGGAGTTTTGAAATAATCAAGAATTGGTTTAGTGTTTACAAATTTATTTAGTTTTTCGTTAAGATAACAAGGTAGAGACGTCCATTCGTAGGTTTTTAGCTGTTCGAATTCGATAATTCTAGAAGTAACATGATTGATATGGATATACCGTGAAACATGAATAAATTCTCCATTGTTCGTGATTCTTTTTGCCTTAAAACTTCTTTGGAACAGTCCTCCATTTCTATCGTTTTTGAGATCGAAATATTTTGCAAAACTGTTTTGAATATTACTCAAAAATATAGTTATTCCCTTATCCTGCAGTTGCTTTGCCAATAAATGAAAATGATTAGGCATAAAGGAAAATACATAGATATCAATCAGGGGTGGATTTTTAATAATGGTCGACAAATATTCACTCTTTTGCGACTCTAACATGGAGTTATATCTTGAAAGCTTGATACGCTGGGGATAACGATAGTAATTGACTACCTCCAGAATTTTATTTAGATTGTCAAGGTTACTAAAAATATCAACTTTACCAATGCTTCGATTAAACAAATGATAAGTTTCATTGGTCGCGAGTACTATTTTATGACTTGCCATATTTTTTTCTTTTTTTCCACCCGACGGGTGGAATGAAGCTAAATTAATACAATTTTTAAGCTAAATCAATGGCTTATATGCTACAAAAATCAAAATTAGATTGTATATATAGGCTAATGTAAACGAATAATACACTGAATAGGGAAGCTGGCTAAAATATTTCAAAATCGTGCCTATTCCACCCGACGGGTGGAATGGCCTCACTTCAAGGTTGATTTACGATTTTATTTTAAATCCGCCTTCGCGTAAATCCCCGACCGTTAGATCGTGGGAGCTTCAATAGATGAGAATTAAAATCAGCCCTCCATTATTAAAAGCTTTGACGAGTTTAACAATTAATTAAAATACCGGTTTTTACGCATAACCAACCGTTAGGATTGTTTGAGGTTACTATCGTTCAATAGTCGGCGCGAAATTCTGGTCATATTTCGATTAAACGTTTTTATCCCTCTTACGTTGGTTTGTTCCCATTTGTTCAGAACAAAACAACTTAGAGGGATATATACTCGAGCAAATTTATTTGCGAGCGGTATAATCGAAATCTTTGTCAGTCGCTTATATGCTACAAAAGTAGATATTTAGGCTGAACTAATAGAAAGAATAATAAAATAGATGAAAAAATTTGATTTATGGTACTAAGATATATCCATCCTTTGTAAAGACATATTGACAGTTTTGTACTAATCGTAATTCTTCAGAAGTTAAAAAGTCAAATATAAAAATTTCTCTGATACGAATTCCTTCTGTCTTTTGTAAATGTACTTTCCCAATCTCACGTTTAACAATGTCTCGAAACATATATAAGCCGTTACGACTGAAAGGTACATGTTTGGCATAACATGGATAAAGATAGATATAATTATGTTAAAATTTTCTTCGTTGTGGCCAGTAAGAATTTATTTCCCGTACAATTGGATGAACGTCGCCGGGAAGAAAACAAAAACGGAAACCATCAAATATTTGTTGTCTGATATCCCTAGAAGTCATTTCAAAACTCAGTAGTGTTTGAAAGTAGGGCTCTTTAAGAACTAAAATGGACAGTACACTAGGAGGTGAACTGTCCATATGTACGATGT
>Ga0209541_10010319_pt1 | contig 14917 bp, 11 predicted proteins | sample RifCSPlowO2_01_FD_184027 | JGI IMG/M metagenome (GOLD analysis project Ga0209541, IMG submission 184027) | Groundwater microbial communities from Rifle, Colorado - Rifle CSP2_plank lowO2_0.1 (SPAdes) (version 2) | ecosystem: Environmental > Aquatic > Deep subsurface > Groundwater | place... | reverse complement strand
AGAACAAAATGACCACCGAGTTCGCTCACTTGGAAATCGTACACATACGGCCAATCGTATTGCTTTCGTTCCACCGATTCCACGCGACGAAAACCCATGGGACCTGAAATCAGGGTCTCTAACCAGAAAATCGAGGCATGGACGATTCCAAGGGATTCATAGACATCCAAATACCGTCGAATCGTTTCACGCGAAAGCGCATAGTACTCCCATTCGTATTCGTAAACCATTTGCTTTGAACAACCCAATCGTTTTCCAAGTTCGACCGCGGTCAGTTTCGCGTCGGTTCGGATTTTTTTCACTATTTTTCCAACGGGAAAGACATCCACGTTCGTATTGAACGGCTTTCCATCCAGAATGCGGTTTTTTAACCGATTCTGTTTATCGGGATGACCAAAACCGATTTTTTCGGCAAAACGACAACAGTTCTTTCCGCGGATGCTCAATTGCCAGTAAGACGCTTTTTCGGTTTTTTTTCCGTTGGTTGCCCGCTTGAAGGTTTCCCGAACATCCGAAAAAACGCCAAAACGAGTTCGTAGCAAGGAAGCCACCTGCAATACCAATCGCTTAGACTTCGAATCAAACTGAATTTCCCGTTCCCGATTGCTAACGGTTCCATCCGTATCAAACAACGCGGAAATAAACGCGGCCACGGATTCATTATCGGAATAAAAAATCGCCAACGGAACCTCTTTTCCGGCCGCGGTCGAAACTTTCACGCCGTACTTTTCATACAATGCTTTCACTTGCGCTTGCCTGAAAAAAGAAATCCGATGCAAATTCCGGTTAACCAATTCGGAATATTTTCCGAAAACAGAAACAAAAGAAGAACGAACCAAAGGCAAAAAACTTCCGGGAGCGCAAAACACGTGGACCTTATAATCCTCCATGTAGCCATCGCCCATTACGAAACCCAGCCATTGCGCGATGTTTTTTGGAACTCCATTCGAAGCCGTTACGTTGCGTTCTTTTCCAAAAACCAAAAGAAAATCCGTTTTCGGAACCATCTGATCCGCGCGCACTTTCCGAAGCTGGCCATTGCGCATGACAATAAACTCGTGCTCTGGCGTTACCGAAATCGAACCGGAAGAAGAAAAAACTTCAAGCAATTCGTTCGGAGCCGGTTTTCGCATCAAACACACCGGTTTTTTTTCCGTGTGACACAGCTTTTGACTCGCCGCTTCAAAAACAAAAGAATCCAACACCAGATCAGCGGGAGTTTCGATCACTTCAAAGGATTCTTCTTTTCCTTCAACCGTTTTGACGATGATTTTTTTTACGGCCGCGGAATTCGTTTCAATCAAATCATCAATAAAAGGCCCGATCTGAATTATTTGTCCATCCGCAAGGCTCACGTATTCGTCAAACGCCAGGCTTTTTCCAACGCCGCCTTTTCCCGAAGCAATCGTAATCGCGCGCATGTTCATCCCTTGGCCGGGGCATCCGCTTCTTTTTTGGCCCGGATCAAAAATTCTTCCACTTCGTTTGAAATCGCCCGCAATTCAATCGTCGTCAAATGCATCGGCGCCTTGATAATAAAAATTTTCGAATTATATTTGAACAGCATGTTCCAACTCGGGGACGCCTTGATCAGCACCACTTCGCTTTTCGGAATCTCCGACTGGACATAATTGAACAACGCGCTTGCCGTGATGACTTCACTGGCACCGTTTCCCGTCGAACTGGCCAATAACGATCCGTTGGTTTGCGAAATCGAAATCGAATCCACGATGTGTTTTCGGCGCAACCCTTCCACGAGTTCTTTCAAGTCGCTTGGCGCCTGATTGAATGCCTGCCGCGCAAGCAAATCCTGCAACGCCACCAAATGCTCTTGCGGCACGCGGGTGTCATCCATGTCCAACACGGTTTGGGCGAATCCGCGCAACGCATTTCCAATGAATTGTCGAACACCCATGACGATCACTCAATTTACCTAATAGAGTTTTTGAATAAGAACAATAAAGACATTGAAGGTATTTAAAGCTTGGTTTTCCGTTCAAGAAAACGGAAAAAACACCCCGTCACGAAGAGGATTCCGACCACCCAATCCAATCGCCGGTTTTAGGCCATTTGGACAAAAAAAGACCCGGGTCCTATTTGAACAGTTCACCCAGCTCGATTTTTTTCAACACTTCGAACTTTCTGGAATCCGCGGCCGCCGGACGGGATTCCTTGGGAATCAGCTTTTGAACCAGCTCCGCCGAATACCTCTTGGCCACCAAGGAACGCAACCCCGAACCCGGATCCTCCACCCCGATTTTTTCTTCCAACGCCAAAATCAATTCGACTTGCTGGCGCGACAAACCATACACATCCACGATTCCGTTTGGCGCCGCCAGCGCGTTGAAAAACAACTGTAACCCCGTCTGTGCATACGAAATAATGTCAAACGCGTCCAGCGAATACGCGCACGCGACCACTTTGCCTTCGAGCAAAAACAACAATCCTTCCTCAACCCCGCTGGCACCTTCAATGGTTGCAACCAAATAACCCGAAAACTTCTGTTTTTGCAATTCGAACACGCGCTCCGCGTCAAACTGGGACAACGGCGCCAAATGAACGACTGCATCCCCCACCGGAAAATTCAATACCATGACATCACTTGGTTTTCTTCAAAATCACGACGAAATCCGACGTGTTCTTTAGCGACGCGGCACTTGCTTCGTCCGCCAAACACACCACTGTGTCTTTTCCATACCGCTTGGCTTTCACGATCGCGGGCCAAAAATCCGCGTCCCGTGACACGAACGCGATCACGCCGATATTGGGATTAAAAATCGCTTCCACGGCCTCGACCGCCATGGCCACGTCAATATCTCCCACCGTAATGATCGATTCGAAACCCTGGTTCACCACGGCTTCCACGAGCTTTTCGGACGCAAACTGGTTCAAAAAAACTTTTCCGATCTTGATCTGCCCAAACGGCGCCAACGCCGCTTTCACGTCTTTAAGATCGATTCCAAGCTCTTTTCGCAAAATATTCGGACCGTCCACGAACACCGCAATGTTCTTGGCGGCTTTTTTCTTTTCTTTTTCCTTTCCGCCAACCCGTTGGCGCAATCCTTCCAGCATCGCAAAACCCCACTAATAAACGCTGTTTTAGATTTTAAAGCTGCTGTCGAAGCCGCCCAAAAAGGTATTTAAACCCGATTACGGAGAAATAGGTAAACGCTTACTTAAAAAAAAAAACCAATTCTGTTTAGAGGACTGATCGTTCATGGAAAAAAAATTCGTCAAAGTCGGACAACTCAAAGAAGGCGGATACCTATTGATTGAAGGAATCGCCTGTCAAATCAAAAGCATTGAAAAATCAAAACCCGGAAAACACGGCGCCGCCAAAGCGCGTATCACCGCGGTCGGATTATTCAACAACCAGAAAAAAACCGCTTTAATGGGAACCACCGACGAAGGCGAAGTCCCCATTGTATTACGCGGAAACGCACAAGTCAACGCCGTCATGGGCGACCTCTTGAATCTCATGGACATGGAATCGTTCGAAATCTTTGACGCGTCAAAACCCAAAGACGTCACCGGCATCAAACAAGGCGACGAAGTCGAATACATGAAACTGGACGACCAGGTACGCGTATTGCGACGAAAAGGCGCGGAATAAATCAATTCAATCCAGGACCCGGTGAAAGAATCCCGGGGCCTTTGAAACCTTTTTTTAAATACCCTAATCATTAAATCCGCCAACGCATATCAAAATACATACCCTATGCCGCACCCCAAAAAAAGACAGCAACAAATCCACTCTCGACAGCAACGCCGACAAAAACGCGGACAATGGCTGAAGCTTTCCGCCAAAGAACGCGAAGAGGTTAGATTCCAACGCGAATATTATCCCAAGATTTCCGATTACCTTCAACCCGACCAACGGTCAATATTTGGCGTAAGCGATTTGCACGAACACGATTTTTTGGAGGCCGTTGTAAGTCAACGCCAAAAAAAACCCAACGAACCCATCCACGTGCTAAACGAAGGCGCGGGAAGAAGCACTTTTTCCGCAGAACTCAAACAGTTGGCGAACCTGTTCCAGATCCCGGTCCAAGTAACCGAAACGGACCTGCGACCGCTTTTTCGCGCGACCAAAAACGTGTCCCCCGAAGAAATCGTTTCCAAATTCGGAAAAAAAAAATTCCAGGTGATCGTTTCCACTTTCGGAGGATTCAATTATACCCGCGCGAACCGCCGACACGCCCTCGTGAACTTCATCCAAGCGCTTTCGCCAGGGGGACTTGCCAGCATCGTTTTTATGCACCAGCACTTGGCCGCGGTGTCCGCGGAAGTCCGACAAGTCCAAAAACGGTTTCCAGAAATTTCCTTTGAAATAAAACAAAACCGCCGGATCCATGCCGCGTACATCCTAACGATGCGAAAACCCGCCAGTTCACCCAACATCTAAGAACTCTAAATACGCGCGAAAAAAAGGGACGACACGAATAAATAATCCCCTTTCATTGGTATATCGGATTTCATGCCACAACCCAAAAAAAGAACCGCGTTGATTCAACGCCGCCAAAACCAACGGAAAAAACAAAGCCGCTTGCTAAAACTGTCCGAGTATGATCGAAAACTGATTTTGCAAGAACGGCGGTTTCACCAGTTGGATCCCGTGCCCAACATATATACTACGCAGGAACGCACGCTTCGACAGGTGAACAAAGAACACGGAAAAAACTTTTCCGAAATCGTCCGAAAACTCGCAAAAAAATTCCCGAAACGACCCGTCGAAATTCTGGACGAAGGCACCGGACACAGTAAATTCCTCCAAGAGCTCGCACAACAACACCGCATGCCCAGCATGCGTTTTACCACAACCGACATTCGAGACATTGGAAAACCCGTCCACGACGCCGCTCCCGAAGAACTGGTGGCAAAATTCGGAAAAAACCGCTTTCATTTAATCGTTTCCACGTGGGGCGGAACCCATTTTTCGCCGGTTCGAAAAGAAAAAGCCCTCGTGAACATCATTGCAAGCCTGGTTTCCGGCGGAATGGCCAGCGTCTGCGTTTCAAACGAAAGCGACGACAACAACCCCGTTCGAATCGCCCAAAAACTCGCGCGAAAACTCAAAAACGTTTCGATCCGCGTCGAACCCCAGTACCGCGACCCGCGATACCGCGTGCTTTCGATTCACAAAAGATAAAACACATTTTGGAACGGCTTTGAAAGCTTACAAAAGACGGAATTTTCCGCCGCAAAATTTCGTGACCAGTTCCCCGATTTCGTTTGCGGCTTTTTGCAGCAATTCATCGGAAGTTTCCCGGTTTCCCTGCACGTAAAACACCAGGTGTTTGGTTGCCTCCTTGACTTTGGTGGCATCGCATTGTTTTTCATCCAACCGACAAACGATTTGAGACGCGTCAAGCACCGCGAATTCCCCCGCTTTGACGGGTTTGAGTTGACGTTCCCCCAACGGAACAAACCGTTCTTTTCCCGAGGTAATCGCAAAACGCAAGTCGCCTTGCACCCGATCGATGTCATGACAACCCACGACCAAACCGTATTTGAGCGAAACCACGTTGTACGCGTCCACCGCGGTGTTGATCTGCGGCAACTGACCGGAACGCATGACCAGTTCATCCAGATTCTCAACGGAATTCGTCACGTTTTTGACATTCAGTTTTTTGTACACGTCAAAATATCCTTTTCGAATCAATTGACGCGTTTTTGCTTCTTTTCCAGAACCCGAAATCGCGGGAAGCGTTTCTCCCGCGGTTCGCTCTTTTAATTTTTCCAAACCTTCGTGTTTTTTCTTAATCGAAACGTTTTCCACAACACCGGAAACGATTTTCAAACCAAGGTCCGACACCTGCAAATCCACGACCACCGAAATTTTGCGGGCTTTGGGTTCTGGTTTTTCCTGTTTTTTGAATTCAAGCTTCGGAAACAAAATCCGCGGATTCGACACCACGACTTTTTCAAGCAGTCCCGGTTTGCAATCCTTCAAAAACCCTTTTGAAAAACCGAACTGGGAATTTATTTTTTCGCACGTGGACGGAACCACGGGTTCCAGCAAAATCGCGCTGATCCGAAGACAATCCGCCAGATTATACAAAACTTTTTCGGCTTCTTTCCCCTCAAGTCCCCAAGGCTTTTGATCGTTGACAAACTTGTTTCCGGCGCCGATGAACGCGAATATTTCCTCAAGCGCGCGGTTAAACTGGAACGAATCGTACGAATCCGAAATCTTGTCCAGATTCAACGCCTTGAATAACGTCGGATCTGTTTTTTGCTTCGAAAGAGATCCGTTGCATTTTTTTTCGATCAACGCGCTCACGCGGCTGGCAAGGTTTCCAAGTTCGTTGGCAAGTTCGTTGTTATGGCGCTGCACAAGCGATTCTTCGGAAAACTGACCGTCAAATCCGAATGGGATTTCGCGCAGGAAAAAATATCGGACAGAGTCCGCACCGAATTTTTCAGATAAGTAATGCGGATCGATTACATTTCCCGCGACTTTGGACATCTTGTCACCGGCGTCGGTGTTGATGAAGCCATGCGAAACCACGCGCGGCAATTCGATTCCCGCCGACAAAAGAATAGACCACCAAATCACCGTATGGTGCCACACAATATCGCGTCCGATGACATGCGCGTCCGCCGGCCAAAAATCATTATACTTCTTGTTGGGATAATCCACTGTCGAGAGATAGTTGATGAGCGCGTCCATCCACACAAAAAAAATGTGTTTGGAATCGATCGGAAAAGGAATCCCCCACTTTAATTTCGAACGACTGACGCTTAAGTCGCGTAAAGGCCGGCGCAAACGGTTAAGCATTTCTTTCCGACGCTCAACAGGCACCAACAGAGCTTTTTTTTCCAAAAGTTCCAAAAGCTTCGGTTGATATTTGCTCATTTTAAAAAAATACGATTCCTCTTTCATCAACCGAAGCGGCGAATGATGCACAGGACAATTAACACCGTCTTCGGCTTCGGTTTCCGTGTAAAAGCTCTCGCAATCCACGCAATACAACCCCTCGTATTCGCCCTTGTAAATGTCGCCTTTTTCGTTCACGCGCTTGAAAATCTCTCGAACCACTTTTTTATGCCGCTCTTCGGTGGTCTTGATAAAATCGTCAAACGAAATATTGTAGTCCGAACAAAGCTTTCGATACAGCGGTTCCATTGCATTAACGAATTCCTGCGGCGATTTTCCTGCTGCTTCCGCTTTTTCGGCAATTTTTTGGCCATGGCAATCAAGGCCAGTCGAGAAATGGACTTTTTCGCCTTTCAAGCGATGCCAGCGCGCCATCGCATCCGCGCAAATCTTTTCGTACAGATGGCCTGCGTGCGGAGGAGCGCTGGGATAATCAATGGCAGTGCTGACAAAGAACTTTTTTCCCAAGAAACAAACACCCTGAATAGTATACCACTTATCGCCCTGAAGATTTAAAATAGTGATTTACACCAGTAAAACCCGTCTTTCACTCCAACGGATTTCGGCACGTGATTCGACTAGGCGCATGCAAACACGCCCCTTGACGGCGATGAAACCCGCCGCGCTTTAATCAAATATCTTTTTGATAGTTTGAAAACCAAAAACGATTCCATCAAAACGCCACGGCCCCACTACATGAACATCCGGACAAAAAAACAATACTTTGGAATCCGAACTCCATTTCATTAAATAAATCAACACTGAAAGTATTACACGAAAAACAAGCCGCTTATTCGGGGGAAAAACACGGCAAACAAGGGGTTTTCACCGGCAAAACAGCAAAACGCGTTTCTTAAACCGGCTTAGCCAATACTCTGTCTATGAGTACACCGGAAAAAAAGATCGCGTCCGGCCAAAAACCCAAAATTTTTCGAGAAAACGTGGGAAAAGGAAACGCCATGGAAGACGAATTCGAACTAGACATAGGGCAATTAGAAGCCGAAAGCGACGAAAGCCCGTACATGGCCAAATTCAAATCTTTTTTTGAAAACAGTTACTTAAAAGACATCGAAAAACTCGCCAACCAATGGCCGCACCACAAATCCCTTGAAATCGATTTCAAAGACCTTGAACACTTCGATTTTGAAACCGCGGACGAACTCCTCGAACACCCCGACGTATTACTCGAAGCCGCGGAAATGGCGGTTCAAAGCATCAATATTCCCGCGTTTGACGTCAAAGACTTCAAACCCCACGTTCGATTTTACAATTTACCCAAAGACCGCGTTCCGTATCTGCGAAACATCGGATCCGAACACCTCGGAAAACTCACCACGGTCGAAGGCCTCGTCCGTCAAGTCACGGACGTATTACCCAAACTTAAAATCGCGGCCTGGCAATGCCGCCGCTGCGCCAACGTCTACAAAAAAGAACAGGAAACCGACAAAATCACGCAACCCATGATGTGCGAATGCAAACACCGCGAATTCGTACTCCTACCCGAACAATCCGTTTTCATGGACTCCCAAAAAATACTGGTTCAAGAACCCCTTGAATTATTGAAAGGAAGCGAACAAGCCACGAACTTCGAAGTCATTGTCACCGACGACCTGGTCAACAAAATTCTTCCCGGAGACCGCACCAAAATCACGGGCATCGTGCGCCTCAAAACCCCCAAAGAAAAAGGACTCATTTTCCAGCGATTCATGGACGCGCTGCACTTGGAAGAAACCGCCAAAGAATTCGACGAAGTCGAATCTTCACCCGAAGAAATCGAAGCCGTTCGACAACTCGCCAAAACCCCGAAAATTTACGACATCCTCATTCAAAGCATCGCTCCCAACATTTACGGTCACAACGACCTCAAAGAAGCCATCGCATTGCAATTATTCGGCGGCATCACCAAACTATTGCCCAACGAAAGCAAGGTCCGCGGAAACATTCACGTTTTGCTGGTTGGAGACCCTGGTTGCCTGGTCGGAGACGAACGCGTCGCACTCGGAAACGGGGCCATTGAACGAATCGAAAAACTCGGAACCGAACACCTCCAAGAAATCAGCACTCAAGTCTTGACTGGCGAAGGACAAGCCAAACGAGACTGGGCGACCGCATTCCATTACTATGCGAACCAACCCGTCATGGAAATCATCACTGAAAGCGGAAAAAGCATCAAAGGCACATTGAACCACCCCTTGCTATGCGTTTCAAAAGAAAACGGAAAACCCAAGCGCGATTGGAAACGATTAGACGAATTCCAAATCGGAGACAAAGTAGCGGTGGTCACCCACATCCCTTGCACGATCAAAAGATACATTCCCACAGATTTTACCCAAAGACCAAAAACACTCGGACCCAAGTTTAAAGGAAAACTGCCCGCCAAAGTCACTCCTGAATTGGCCGGACTATTCGGATACATCGTTGGCGACGGCTGGGTCACCCAATACAAAACAGGTTTTGTCGTCAATGACCAAGAAAAAGACCTGTTACCCAAATTGTTAAATGCAAGCCAACGCTTGTTTGGCATCAAACCGATTCCCCATATTCGAACACTCCTGGAACGAAAAATGCCTTTATATTATTCGGAAATCAACTCGAAAGACATCGCGCAAAACCTGAAATTTCTCGCAGAAAAAAGAGTACCGGAACTAGTCATGAGATCCGGAAACAAAGTCGCGGCCGAATTCCTAAAATGGTTGTTCGAAGCAGACGGTTGTTGTTTCTGCAAAGGCAGAGGCCGCCGAGCCATCGCATTGAAAGCCAAGAACATTGAACTGCTCCGCGACGTACAAATGTTGCTGTTGCGCTTTTCAATTCACTCACGCATCACTTCAAACGCACTTCAAATCAGACGTGGAAAAGACATTCAAAAATACGTCCAACACATCGGATTTGCATCTGCCAAAAAAAGAGCAAAGCTTAAACAACTCGCCAAAGAAGCCAAATCGTTTGCCCGATTCAATTCGCAACGCAGCGAAAAAATAGTCAAAATCATCCATCACCCCGTCGAAGACGTTTTCGACATCGAAGTACCCGCCGGACACCGATTCATCGCCAACGGAGTTATTTCGCATAACACCGCAAAATCACAGCTATTGCAAAGCGTGCACAAAATCGCGCCGAAAGCGGTTTACGTTACGGGGAAAACTTCTACTGGCGCCGGTCTGTGCATTGCTCCCGACTCGCTGATTTTAAATGACAACGGATTCAAGTCAGTGCAGGAATTCGTCGAATCGAATTTCAACGAGACAAGCGCAAAAGAAGAAATCCCTAATGCATGGAGCAATGATTTTCTCGGAGTCGCACATTCATTAAGTAATACGCTTGATTTCGTGGAAGCGCCAGTCGAAAAAATCTGGCGAATCAAACCCCCCGAAAAGATGTTCAAGATCACTACCCGTACCGGAAGATCACTTTCCTTGACTCCCGCTACAAGCCTGATTCGAATTAAGAATGGAAAGATCGAGTGGATTTCGGCAAGCGAATTGCAAACTGGCGACTACGTTGCAACCCCCCGGAACTTACCCGAAGGAAACGTGAAAAAAATCCCCACGATCCAGATTCTTGCTTCAACCCCAAACATAAAAACCGGTGATCCCTTGGCGGTGTGGATAAAGGAAATAACCGACCGACTTATTCCAAAGTATGGCAGTCTTCAAGCGATCGCAAAAAAAATTGGAAAAAGCCGTAATACGCTTTATGCGGTACGAAATCCAAAATTCTTCCATGGATGGGAATTAAAAACCGTTATCGCACTGGCTACCGAAGCAGGATATACTGAAAGCGAAATCAGCGAAAAGATTACAACTCTATTTATAAGCCACGGGAAAAATTTTCGCATTCCACGCCATATCGATAACCCGGATCTTGCATATCTTGCCGGGCTTGCACTCGGAGATGGAAACTTCATCGAGGATCCCAAACGAGGTATGATTCGAATCGCTTGCGCCGATCCCGAACTCTTGAATGAAGCAACCCGAATAATTCAAACCCAATTCGGCATTGAACCAGAACGTTTTGATGATGGAGAACGCGTACCGGGTATACGCGTCAATTACAAAGCTATTGCCGAACTCCTAAAAGCCTTCGGTTTACACCCGAAAAAAACCCAAAACCAAATTTCGCACTTGGCAACCGAGATGTCGAATCCGATTCTTGCTCGGTTATTGCAAGGCCTTTTCGATACAGACGGATATGTTGCAACACACAAGAATGGCTCACCTTCGGTTGGAATCAGTTCAGTAAGCCCCCTTCTTGCACAAACCCTACAACTCGCACTGCTAAAATTCGGAATTATCTCAAGGAAACGGGTTCGGAAAATTGCTGGAAAGACCTCAGTTGGAAAAACCATCCACGTAACAAGTCGCAACGATGCACATGTAATCGAAATCACAGACAGACACAACTTAGCCCTCTTTAGTCAGCAAATCGGGTTCGCGCTTTCCAGAAAACAAGAAGCACTGGAGAAAGTCATCGCAGGAATCTCTTGTTCCAACACGAACATCGATGTAATACCAGAGATCCACAACCAATTGAAAGAGCTCAACTTGGACTGGGAGTATACGCATCAAAAGAGAAGAATTTCGACCGCACGACTGCAACAACTCACTCAAAACCTTCCTAACGACCATTTCCTAAAAAAACTGGGTTGCGCCAATATTTTCTGGGATCAAATCAAAACGAAAGAACCGTTCAAACCAGAATACCAATACGTTTACGACTTCAGCGTGAAAGAACATCACAATTTCATTGCCAACGGATTTTTCGTCCACAACACCGCGACCGCGGTAAAAGACGATTTCGGAGAAGGCGGATGGACCCTAAAAGCCGGAGCCCTCGTACTCGCCAACGGCGGAATGGCCATGATCGACGAATTCGACAAAATGGACCCCGAAGACCGGTCCGCCATGCACGAAGCCATGGAACAAGGAATGATTTCGGTTGCCAAAGCCGGAATCGTCACGCGCCTCAAAACCGAAACCACGATTCTTGCCGCCGCCAACCCGAAATTCTCACGGTTTGACCAATTCAAAAACTTCTTCGAACAAATCGATTTGCCACCCACGTTGATTTCCCGTTTCGACTTGTTTTTCATGATCCGCGACGTACTGGACCGAAAACGCGACGAAGAAATCTCCGCGCACATCCTCAAAATCCACCAAACCGGCGCCATCATGCGCCAGCACAAGGTTTCACGCGATCATTTGAAAGCCGAAGACCTCGCCGACCAAAAAGCCATTACCCCCATCATCGACAACAACATGCTCAAAAAATACATCGCGTTCGCGCGACAACAAGTATTTCCCGTGCTCACCAAAGAAGCCATCAAATCCATTTCCGAATACTACGTGAACCTGCGCGAACAAGGAAAAAAAGAAGGCACGTACTCGGCCACGCACCGACAACTCGAAGGACTCGTACGATTATCCGAAGCCAGCGCGCGCATCCGCTTGTCCGACACCGTCGAAGAAATCGACGCGGCCCGCGCGATTCGCCTGCTTCGAACCTCGCTCCAAGAACTCGTCACGGACAAAGAAACCGGACGCATCGACATCGATTTGCTCACCACCGGACAATCCACCAACCAAACCCAACAATTAAAAACGATTTTAAACATCGTGAAATCGCTTTCGCAAGAACACGACAAAGTACTCGTGGACCAGGTACTCGAAGAAGCGGGCCAAGCCGGAATCGACAAGGAAAAAGGCCGCGACCTGATTTCCAAACTCAAACGCAGCGGCGAACTATACGAACCCAGCCACGGCGTACTAAAACCCGTGCAACGGGAATAACGACTGCACCAAAAACCCATTAAACCGTTTTGACCCAAACAAATAATCATGATCAAAGTCATCTTGTTTGATTTTGGAGGCGTATACCTCAAAGGCAGCGCGGCCAACTTCGTGAAACGATCCTGCAAAGCCCTCGGAATCCACACACCAAAAGAATTACCAGTCGACTATGTCACGTTTCACTCCGGACTGAACCTGGGCGAAATGACCACCGAAGCATTCGTCCAACACTATTTCAACAGACCCATGACCCCGAACCAAACCAAAAAAATCGTTGACATTTGGGCCAGCACGTGGAAAGCCAACCCACACATGCAAAAACTCGCCCACCAACTGAAAAAACAGTATCGCTTGGGCGTACTCTCCAATTCCGATTTGCTTAACACCCAAAATTACCATAAAGCAGGAGCCTACGATCCCTTCGAACAATTGATTCTGTCACACGAACTTGGAATCCTAAAACCGGACCCCAAAATTTATCGGATCGCAATTCGAAAATTCAACGTAAAACCATCGGAAATATTATTCATTGACGATCAAGAACGCTGCCTTGTCACCGCCCGAAAACTCGGAATGAAAACCCTACGTTTCACTTCTTTTTCAGGGTTCAAAAAAGACCTGCGAACACACGGGATTTGGCCTACCAAAAAAATTGCCGGCAAATAGCATTGGCTCCGAAAAAACCGCCTTTTTTTCGTCATTGCCGTTTGGAATCAACGAAAACGAATATTGCAACCCCGCCGGGTGAGGCGAGTTTTGATCGGGAATCAAGGGATGGCAAACAGGAGGCAATGAAACCGATGCGACCGAATCCCAATCGGTCACCACAGGGCCCACGGGAGCGGTATTGGATAAAACCAACACCAAGAGCACACCCAGTAAGAAACTCACGAAAAACGAAACTGTTTGTTCCAACATTTTTGATCCCTCCGCGGAACAACCAACGAAAGGAACGCTATAATCATTTGGACGCACCCCCGTCATTGCCGGTAAAAACGGGTTTTTTTGGCCGAACAAAATAAATAAACAAAACCCCCATACCAGTAATCATGAACCAAAAACTGCTTTCCCAATTCATTGTTATCTTTCTGGTGACCAATCTCTTGGGTTTGCTCGTGGCCAGCACGTTTATCCGCGAAAACATTTCGGTTCCTATCGTGAATCCCGACCGCGAAAGCTACGAAAACCCCCTCGGATTGTTCCTGTACATTCTGATTTCAACCGCAGTATTGCTTGCCGTAATCAAACTCTTGCCCAAACGCACGTTTCTTTTGTTCAAAATCCTCGAAGGATTCGCAATTTTTTTCATGATCCCCATCGTACTCTGGGCGGTATTGTCGCTTTTTTTCAAACCCCAAGAATTCGAACTGGCACTCCAACCTCTCGCGTTACTCGTCGTGATTTTGCGCAACACCCTTCCCGAACACCTGTTGCTTCGAAACATCATCACGTTGTTTTTAGCCGCGGGCATCGGCGTGTTCATCGGAACCGGAATCGGAACGATTCCCATCATCGCGTTTTTGGTGGCCATGAGCGTTTACGATTACATCGCGGTCTTCAAAACCAAACACATGATGACATTGGCCAAAGCCGTTACCGAAAAAAACCTCTCGTTCACCTTTGGCATGCCGACCCCCGAACACCAATTCGAACTCGGCACCGGCGACCTCGTGATCCCACTCGCGTTTGCGGTATCGGTGTTAAACGAATACGTGGTGCAACTCGGATCCCCGCATTATTGGATCGCGCCGCTCGTGATATTGCTGTTTTCATTTATCGGACTCGTCATTACGTTATGGCAAAGCAGTCAAAAAATCGGACACGCATTACCCGCCTTGCCGCTACAATCCGTTCTGATGATTCTTGCCTACGCGGGGCTACGACTGTTCCTGTAAAAAAAAAAGAAAAAAAATCGTCACGAGGTAACGGTGATTTTTCCGAACATCTTGACACCCAAATGCTCGTGATACGACCATTCGCCCGCGTCGTTAAACATAAACGAGTAACGTTCGCCTTTGGCAAGACCCCGGCACGCATCGAAAATGGTCAGCGCCTCCGGTGAACCGCATTTTTCGATACCCGAACCCGGATACTCGGTGTGCGTCGGATGACGCGCGGTCGCGGGCCAATTGGGCGTATCCGTTTCGTTTACCCACGTCACGGTTCCGCCGATTGGAATCGACACGTTTTGCGGTTCATATCCTTGCGCCGTGATTCGAACCGTGACATTGGCGGTAGGCGGATTTTG
>Ga0209541_10010318_pt1 | contig 14917 bp, 15 predicted proteins | sample RifCSPlowO2_01_FD_184027 | JGI IMG/M metagenome (GOLD analysis project Ga0209541, IMG submission 184027) | Groundwater microbial communities from Rifle, Colorado - Rifle CSP2_plank lowO2_0.1 (SPAdes) (version 2) | ecosystem: Environmental > Aquatic > Deep subsurface > Groundwater | place... | reverse complement strand
CTACGGATATCAGGGAACACCATACCCATTCGCACTTCCTGTCAAAAAAGTGATCGCGGTCTTGACGCCACAAGTGCACACTGATCCCACGTGGTTTACGACATTTTTGTCGCCGGACCACAGCGTCGCCGTTTCCACGTTCAAGGAACGGTGGGTGCAGTCCTTGCCGTATCACCATCGCAATACCTACGACGAGTTTCTCTTTTTCGCAAAAGAATACGGCCCGCGCAAAGGAAGCGGCGTTGGCGCGGGCGATGCGGTCTTTCACCCGCAAGGATTTATGCATGGTCCGCAACCGGAAGCGTTCACGACATGGAAGGCGCCTCGGTCACTTTCCACGCAACCGCTCGTCGATGATTGCGCGATCATGTTCGAATCGCGCCTGCCGCTCTACCGCGTGTGCTGGAGACCACAGTATCCTGAATTCGAGATCCCCGACTACTGGCGAAGTTGGCGACCAAGCTATGAGCGAGGAAGTACTGAGGCCAGCAGGCCGAATGTGCAGAAGAAATAGCAATCCCCCGTCACTACGACGGGGGATTTTTTGACGCCTCAAAGAATCAAACCCTCTTTTTCTTTCTGTGCAAGTAGGAGGCGCTCGCGTTCAAGCCCGCCCCAGAAACAACCGACTGCGTTCAGCATCTGTAGTCCAACGCGGATGAAGCGATCTTCGTCGATTGTGGCGGAAAAATAAACCTTGCTCAGCTCTTCCTGCGTATGGAGCGCGTGGTACCCCTCAAGCTTGTCGTGAAAGACGAAAAAATTATCCTTGAATTTCGTCCCATGCTTCTCATTGTATCCGCGGAGTCCCGTGATGAGCTCTTTCCAAAATCCCGCGTTCGCCCAATTCTCAACAGCGAAGCTTGCCGCCTGTGCAACTGCATAATCCTCGTTCCCGTACAGCTCTTCGAGCGCACTGCAGAACTTGAGCGTGGCGCGCGTTCCATGATGCCGCTTGCCAACCTCAGCGAACGAAAGCCCGACTTCATTCGCAAGAAGGAGAAGCCACTCAAAATGTGCGAGGCCGTGACTGAACCTACCACCTTCGACCGTGGGCTCGCCGGCGATCGTGTACTTATTCGCTACGCCGATCTCGTTCGCGAGAATCTCGCGCGAGAGCCGCATGTTCTCAAGTGAATCCGCGCTGATCATCTTTTTCAGCTGGGCGATCAAAAACAGATTCGAGAACACCGAGAACTGGACGATGAATGCGCGGAGTTGCGCAAGCGACATATCACCCGACATAAACCACTTGGTGTACTTATTGCCAACAATGACCGGGTGGAGAAACAATTCCGCGCGAATGCGCTGCCAGAAGTGGTCAAACGCCATGGTGCGGAGAGGGTCTTTCAAAGAATCATTCATACTCATCACGATATGCCTCCAGAACAGTGCAAAAGCCCATGAAAATAATACCATAGAACCCACCCCGAAACATACTTGCCCGCCCCGCACTGCGGTACGAAACTGCGGACAAGTTTTTTGGAAAGGACAATGCCTTAGGCCCCGCCCGTAAATAAGTTCTACAAAATACGGACGTGGCACAAAGGGCCGTAATCACAAATAACTAGGAAGTTATTTGTGAACGAGCCCTTAGTTACCTATTTCTCTAAATCCAGTACCTCATCAATACGTATCTGCCTGATGAATTCCGGTACATGCGACACAAGGATCATCGCTCCTTTATACTCTCCAAGTGCTTTGGCGATGACGGGAATGTGTCGGAAGTTAATGTGGTTCGTCGGCTCATCGAGAATAAGGAGTCCGGGGCGTAGGAGTACAAGCCGCGCGAGCGCGACGAGACCTTTCTGTCCCTCCGAAAGATCGCCGATCTTTGTCTTCATCACCGTTGCGTTCAAGAGAAACCCCGCCGCAGTCGCACGGATCTTTTCTTCATCTTCACGGGGGAGGGCTGCTTTAAGTTCGTTATAAACCGTATGCTCAAAATTGAGCATGGAAAAATCCTGACGATAGTAGCCGACTCGAACATCGCTCCCCAGCTTCATCCCCTTACTCGTGCCGTTGGCGATCGACTCAAGCAAAGTGGATTTGCCGATACCGTTTTGCCCCGACAGCAGAAGGTGCATATTTTTTCGTAACGCAACGTTCACTTTCTTTTCTTTAGGCTTGTGGCCATTGATGACCAAGACCGTTGTCAAGGTAAGTATGTTGCCCGAAAGTTCCTCCTGAGTGGGTATCGTAAACGAACGAATGGTCTTGTCCTCACGACGCACATCGACCTTTTCCTCCTCCATTTCTCCGATCTCGACTCGCATGTGCGCGGCAAGTTTACGCATATTGCCGCCTTTCTGTGCGAAGTAATTCACTTTGTCTTTATTCTCCTGTATCTTCTTCGCGAGTTGCGCGTTCTTCCTATTCTCTCGTTCCACGCGTGCGGTGATATCGCGTAAGACATTAAAATAATTTCCCGCGTACTGCTCGATCGCGAGCGTGTGAAGATCAAGATAGAGCACACCGTCCGTGAACGAGTTGAGAAAATCTGCGTCGTGTGAAATCGTGATGCATGTTTTTTGTGATTCGATGAGAAATTTTGAAAGATGTGCAATCCCTTCCCTGTCGAGATTATTCGTCGGCTCATCAAGTAAGAGGATGTCGGGATCTTGTATGAGTGCACCAGCAAGCAGGAGCCGCGCCTGTTGTCCGCCTGAGAAAGAGCGGACGATACGATCGAGCGGAGCATTCAAGTGTACAACGTCGAGCACCCTTGCGATCTTCGGTTCAATGTCGTAGACCTTTTCTTGAAAACATCTCTCAAAAAATGCGCGCACCGTGAGGTCAAGTTCTGAACGCTTGACCACCTGACGTGCGACGGCAATAGAAGCCCCCTGCGTGACGTGAATTTTGCCGCTTTCTGGTTTATGCTCACGTGTAATAAGGCCAAAAAGAGTACTCTTTCCAGCCCCATTTTGGCCCATAACCGTGACTTTCGTCCCGGTACGTACCGTAAAGCTCACATCCCGCAAAATTGGCTTACTGTGGCCGTATTCAAAAGAGACCTCCTCGAAGCGCAGAATGACGCTATTGCCTGACATCGTGGTGGGAGCATAGCAAAATAGACCACATTTGCATAATGAAATATATTCATGCAGTATGGTGTTTCTCACATAAATAACGCACACATGAACAAAAAACAATTTTTGCGATCACTCAATGACGTCTCCATACGACTCGGTGGAAGTCCACATGGCGTCGGAGTGTTCGCCATTCGTGCCATCCCGAAAGGCGTTAACCCGCTCAAGAATTGCGACCCGTGGGGCGACGTCCTGACGATCACCAAGAAAGAGCTCACGGATGCCGACGCGCCGGACGACGTCGTCCTAAACACCAGCAAAATACCAAAGGCAGTACCAAAGGCGGCCTTTGGGACAAGATTCTTAAAGGCCGCCTTTGGTATTTTGCTTTCGTGAAAAGGTTTATTGGGGCTGGTATTAAAGGCTGCTTTTGACGTCTCGCGAACGTTTTAGCTTAAAATATGAAGAAGTTTTTTGGAAATGGCATAAACACCGAGTATTTTAAGTATAAGTGCCCTGAGATCATGCGACTCACGCACGATTTTTTTTAGGAGTTTACTAAGCGCTACACGCTCCGCCTCGGACATTTTTATGATGCTACCGATATGCACGGTAAAATCGTTCGTATCACCTTCTTTGAACATGCAGATCCTTTCCAATCCCGCGAGTACGCTCCGTAACCCTTCGTTTGAGGTAAGAACCGGCACACCCGCGGCCATTGCCTCGAGTACCGCCTTGTCGAGTGAGCCTGTTTTTGACATGTTCACGAACAGATCCGCTTGCGCGAGATAGCTTGTAATGAGGGAGTTCGAGAGAGGGCCGACAAGCTCGATATTTGCAGAAAGGCCTCGACGTGAAATTTCACTCCGAAGTGAAATTTCATACTCTTTATCCGCCGCGGTGAGTGGTCCTCCAACAACGGTCGCATTAAGCGTCGAACTGCTTTTTTTCATGATCTCGATTGCGTCAATGAGCGTCGCATACCCTTTTGACTCTGAAATACGACCAACAGAAAGGATGCGGAATCGATCGTCCGGTTTGTGTATAACATTTTCAAAACGCACAATATCAATACCGTGGCCAACGATATTCAGTTTGTCGGTAGGTAAGCGAAAACTTTCCGGTGAGGCGGTGAAAATGACATCCGCTCCAAGTGCGGCAAGGCGCAACTGCCAGTCGACATTCTTGTGCGTGTACCAGAGTCCGATTTTTTTCCCAATCATCTTCCAGAGTGCGCCGCCCAAGATGGCATATTCCGGATTCATGTGGACGAAGACCGCGTCGTAATTTTTGCGCTCCCGAAAAATGAGCCAGTAGAAATTTGCGACATAACGAAGACGGAAAAAGAGATTCGTAGACCGCAGGCCGTAGACCGTAGAAGAATACTCCTTGCCAAGCGAAAACACTTGAACATTCTTTGGAAAATCATGGGCGCCAACTGAAAGACCGATCGCTGTTACCTTCTCGCAATTGTTCGCAAACTCCGCGATCCATTCATGAAAAAAACCCAGCACAGGGTCATCTCTGTCGATTTTTTGGGTAATGATAAGTAATCTCATAAGCAAAATCTATCGGGCATTGAATGGCGGGGCGTACAAGGTGGAACCTTAAGAGTTAATCCCAAAGGTTCCACCTCAACCGCACACCTCCCTAAAGACGGTATTTGATGAGCGTCACGATGCACCGCACACCATCGGTCCATTTGATTTTTTTTCCCTCTTTGACTTTGCGCGGTTTATAGGAAATGGGAAACTCTTGTATTTTGATTCCTTGCTTCGCGGTGAGCGCCATCAATTCTGGTTCAATTTCGAAACGTTCGCTTTTCAGCGGCATTTTCTTCAGAAAATCGCCTTTGTACATCTTGTAGCAGGTCATCCCATCAGTCAGATGTTGTCCGTATAGAAGGTTCATAACGAGCGTCACCACAACACCGCCGAAGTAGTACGCTACGCCAGTAGGGCGATTGCGGTTCGAGGCGTCATTGCGCGCGCCATAGAGCACAGTGAGATCCTCGGCGATCATCTTTTCGAGCATCGGCACCAAATCTGCCGGATCATATTCGAGGTCGGCATCTTGAATGGTGATATAATCCCCTGTCGCCGCGGCGATGCCCGTGCGCACCGCGTGGCCCTTTCCGTAATTTTTGTCGTGATAGCAGACCTTATATTTCCCATCGAATTCACTCTTTAAGAGTTCGCGCGTGTCGTCCGTTGAGAAATCGTCAACGATGATTAGTTCTTTTTCGATGGAAAACTTTGTCTCATCGACGCGCTTCAAAACATCGCGGAATGTCGCCACTTCGTTATATACCGGAATGATGATGGAGAGTCGCATTCCCACAGTATAACGCACCGAACCGACGCGAGGAAGCAGTAGCGCAAAATTATTGAAAAAGAACGCGCAAGTTTCCGGCGGCAAACAGCCATGCATAGTTTCCGGCTAGCGCTAGAACAACAAAAGCAACCTGTACAAATCGATGCACCGAAAACGAGCGCAGGCCATGAAGTGCAAGAATCGCGAGGAGCGGAGCGATGACATAATAAAGCCGCGAGGAGACGAATGTCCAGAGTAGGAACATCATGGATGGCGGGAGAAGTAGCGCCAATGTCAACTGATCGAGGCGCGGAAGAGTGCGAAAATGCCATACGCCGGAGAGGACCAATCCCCAACCAAGGAGAAAGACCCCGAGAAGACTTTTGGCGATGAAGTAAAAATGATACTGCGATTGGGCGGCATCAGTCGACGACGCATCGTGAAGCCAGTCAATGTACGTGTAGTGAAATTGCGCGTAAACGACCGTAGCGGCAACACCAAGCGTTGCCGCCGAGGCAACACCCAAGAGCGCAATGCGTATCCATTTTTCTTTCCACACACGCGACGGCTCTGCGAGAATGAGGAGGCCGAAGAATATCCCCGCGAGCACGGCATACTCTTTCCATAAAAGACCGACCGCAACAGCACCGACTGTGAACCAAAAATTCTTCCACGATGCATCGCGATAGTACTTCACCGCTCCGGCAATCGCAAGCACATAAAGCGCCCATGCGCCCATCTCCGAATACAGATTAAGTCCGTATTCCAGCACCGGATACGTCGAAATGAACATCAACGTTCCCAACATCGCTAAAAAGCGATCAGTCGTGAAGAGAAGCATAAGCGCGTAGGCCGCGCCCGCAAGAAGTAAATAACAAAGAATATTCAGCGCAAGGAAAGCGCTCGTCATATTACCCCCAAAAAATGGCGCGAGGAGCGCAATCCCAAGCGGAGCGAGCGGCTTCAGTAGCCGTCCCGGATGTATTGTCTCGGTATCTTCACCGCTAATGAGGCGAGCAGAATCCAAATAGCTGTGCGCATCGGTCGAGATCGTGAGCGGAAGAAATTCAAGACGCACGAACACGTTGAGCGCCGCAACGAGAAAAATGATGCATAAAAAGCGTGCGTGCGGACTGTCGGCAGAAAACCAATTTTGTATCCCAGACATCATGATACAAGCTCTGTAGTGAGCCCTTTCAACATTGCGAGGATAATATCACGAGATATCGTAAATAGGGTGTGCTGTTTTGTAAGCATAAACGTTGTTGGGTCTACTACGAGGCAAGCGCTCGATAGGCAAAAGGCGCGAAGTACTGGCTTAGCATGGATTGTGAGATCGCCTGGCGGCCTTCGTGCATGTGTCGCACGAGATCGCGCAGAAGGAGCGCTTCTTCCTTTCCGCCTGGGGATGGCTCTGTGGCGAGAAACTGCTCCACGATGCGCTCGACGCGATCGCGCGCGCCGCGATATTCGGCATGCATGCCCTTTTCAAAAAAACGCAGCGCGCGCTTCATTTCTGCGCCAAGATTGGCCATGTAAAAGTTGCCGTCTTTTTGGGGGGTCATATAATTTTTTTAAGGACAATTGTTCTCACTTTTTCTCGTATTCCCGCATCAATAATTTCCATTTGCCTGTTCCCCAAATGCGGGCGAATATTGATGAGAGAGGTATACTCGACCTTCTCTTCATCCGGAGCATCGAAATACCAGTTAAATCCCCACACATCAACCTGTTGCGAGCCGTCGTCAACGAGCACGGCATTGGCGTCCGCGTGAAACTCGCCGCCAAAGGCGACAATTTCGCGCTCAAGGTCAACCACACCCTTCACCATGTGGCCATAAAATTCTTTCGCCAGCGCGCGCAAGTCATCTTCCTCTATTTGCTCTCGAATGATGCGGATCTCCATATGTGTATCTTATCACAACTTTTATATAAGGGCGTTTGGGTTTCTGTCGAAGACCAGGCAATTTTTATCAGAGCTTGAGAAGACAAACCGAGATAAACATTGCATGACAACGCAAGGTAAGCGCAATGGATGGTGAGGGTTTTTATGGTACCGTTTTCCTCAAACCCGCACTAAGTTCAATCTTCGCCTTTTTTATCCATTCAGAATCCCTCTCGTCACCCGACTCACCAACAAGCGCGTCCAATACGCCAAAAAGCTCGTCGAATTTTGTCCGCGCCTTATTCAGCCGAGTATTGTTTGCTATTTTACATTCAATGTTCACCACGTCGTTAACCAAAAACCTCACTATGTTTACGATTTGCGTGAATTCTGACTTTGCTTGTCGAGGATTGCTAGTTAACTTTTCCGGGCCAGAATAGGTGCGGGTGAATGGCTCCACGTCAACGACATACGCGTGGGGGACATGATCGCCCTTGCTTGTGCCATAGACAATCTGGCCTGCGTGCATATCAGACCAATAACTCCCGCTTTCCTGAAGAACGCGCAGAATGTGTGTGAGGTAACCAGTATAAGATGAATCAATTTCTTCGACCATGTAGGTATCAAATAGATCGAGCGAGGCAAGGTTTTTTCCATCAATTTTTTCAACAAGGGCATAGCTTTCCGCCCAACCGTCTTGGTCTTTGTTGCCAATTGTATAGTCAAACTTTGCTACATGCATACCAGCTTTTTCCAGCGAAGAAAAAAGCTCTTTGTTTTTGTTGAGGTTGGCCACCGCCTCGGCAAGCTTCTCTTTTGTGGAAACGTTAACTCGCTCAAGCCGCACCACTATACCCGGATGCTCTTTAAGTTCAAAAAGTTTCGCCCCCATCACAAACGGACTCTGCAAAAGCTCTTCGGCAAATGGTCTTTTGTCTTGCTCAAATTTTTCGCTCATAATAATGATTTTACCATGTAAGTTTCCTCAAGATTGTAGCCAAGTTTGCGATAATATTCGCGAACGCCGATACCGGAAATGACAGAGAGCTTGCTGTAACCCGCATCCTTCGCAATGCGCTCTGCTTCAGCGAGTAGCCGGCGGCCGAAACCAACATGCTGGCTCTGTTTCCCCGCGTCGCCAACCGCTGTGTGGCGGCCGTATGTGTGGAGTTCGCGAATGAGCGCGGCACCGCGAAGCACGGGAAGGAGCGCATTCTCGCCATGCTTATCGGGAAGGCGCAAGCGAGTGAAGGCGGCGAGTCTCGTGCGTGGTGCGAGATTCGGAGAAAATACAAGGTCTGGCCTTGGGGAAACTGCTTGAAGGCCAGACCTTGTATTTTCCTCGGATCTCGCGTCGCTTTCAAAACTCAGGAAAAGTTCGAGGCCGGTCTTTGTGCGATACTCAATTCGGGAAAGCGTAAAATCCTCTGGGTTGACTTCACCCTCCCGGATCTCGCGACAGCGAATGCACTTGCACTGCCAGCCATTCTTTTTCATGTCGTCGTCCATGACTTGGCGAAGGTTTGAGATTGTACTCCCCGCTTTTACGTAACTCGCGGGAATGTCGCGGTAGACGCGGAGAATACGCACGTATGGCGGAACAAATTTTTTCGCCCCGCGGACGACCTCAACAAGCTCCTCGTCCGTGTATGCAGTGAATCCTCCTTGTTTCCACGTTTCATAGAGTTCGCTGTGCTCGAGCACCATGCACGGATAGATCTTGAGCATATCCGGCTGAAAGTCTTCGCCAGAAAAAAGTTCGCCGAACATCGCAGCGTCGCGCTCGGGCGTCGAGCCATGCAAATTCGGCATCATATGGTACACCATTTTGAAACCCGCGTTGCGCAATTTTTCCGTCGCGCGCTTCACCCGCGCAATCTTCATATCGCGCTTCGTCAGCTTGAGGACGTCGTCATCAAGATGCTGGACACCGATCTCAACTTTGGTCACGCCAAGCGCACGAAGGCGTTCAATTTCAAAATCGGTAATATAGTCTGGGCGCGTCTCGATAGAAAGCCCGATGATACGACATTTCGCACGCTCATTTACGTCTTGCAACTTGAGCAAATATTCAAGTCGGTCTTCTGGTCTTCTCGATATTTCTGTATTTACTGATGACTGATGACCCTTCGGCAGTGAGCTCAGGGCCGAACTGCTGAAGACTGAAGACTCCTTCCCATAGTCGTTGCATGCACGATAGCAACCGATGAGAAATTCCTCCTGATACACTGGATGATAAAAACTCCACGTTCCCCCGATTACGATCATTTCGATTTTATCTATCGGGTGTCCGTTCATCTCGAGTGCTTTCAGGCGGTTCGTAATCTGGAGATATGGGTCAAAGTCATTCATCAAAGCACGAGCGGCGGCAGGCTCTTTAGAAAGGTAGCTCTTGGGCATATTTTCCTCGGTCGGACAATACGTGCAGCGGCCTGGGCATGGGAAGGGTTTTGTCAGGAGGGAAACCACGGCGACACCGGAATTTGACTTCGTTTTAATCTTGCGCATGGACATTTCCGCGAGCAGATTCACGTCCTCAACACCTTCTGCAACAAGCTCACGATAGAGTGCGAGTATCTCCGCCTTTGACGGCATGCGCATCGGAGAGGGCCGTGCGTCCGTGTGGAGTACGCCATCCTTGGGGTATTTCATCTTCTTGCGCACACTCTCAAGCCGCAGGGAAAACACCGGGTCTTTGATGATCCATTTCTTCAATTTCTCGATATCTCCCTCGGTTTTCACATTTGCGAACAGCATGGGTACACCTCAACCTAGCAAAAATATGCGCAAGAGGCCACAATTTTATTTTACCGCCAAGGCCATTGACAGGTTTCGGTTTTCTGCTTTACTGATTTTGGACAACTTCGAGAAAGGAGCGGCCATGGGTAGTGAATTCTTCGTAGGGTGGGGTACATTGGCACTCATCAATGCTGGACTTGCACAGATAAAGAACAATGCTTCTGGAAAAAAAAATTTCGGAGGGTCGGCTTGGTTTATCATCAGTTGCTTCCTCGGCCCCATAGCCACTCTTCTCATCGTGGCCTTCAAAGACTGAATTAGGGGCGACGCCTCGCGCAACAAGCGGGGTGTTTTCTTTTTTGTTTTTGCATGAGAACATGAATGCATGAAGCATGAAGAAGCGCGAAAAATAGCTGATGGGACACGGAAAACCTATGACACCGCCGCAGATGAGTTTTCTGCTTCGCGTGCGAAGTTTTGGGACGAACTGGCTTTCCTTGCCAAGCACATAAAAACGGGAGATCGCGTACTCGATATCGGTTGCGGGAACGGGCGGTTCTTTCCGCTCGTCACAGAACGCGGAGCGCGGTACACTGGAGTTGACTATTCGGGAGGACTTATCCGCGAAGCAAAACGCCTTCATCCCGAGGGCGAATTCATCGTGGGCGATGCAACCGCGCTTCTCTTCCCCGATGAGAGTTTCGACATCGCTTATTCTTTCGCGGTGATCCACCATATTCCCGGAGACGAACTACGGGCACTTTTTGTCCGTGAAGCGAGGCGTGTGCTTCGCCCAAACGGCACCCTCGTACTCACCACGTGGGACCTCTGGTCGCCACGCCACATTGGCACACTCTTGGCTAATGTAGCGAAAAACCTGTTGCGATTCGCGCCGACAAACATCAAAGATATCTTTTTGCCTCTCGGAAAAGACCACACACTGCGTTATATTCACGCTTTCACCAGACAAGAACTCTCCGCGCTCCTCGCGAAAAATGGATTCACGGTCGTGAACATCGAGATCATCCCGCACGGAAAAAAAGAAAGCAATATCGTTGTGGTAGCGAAACGGACATAGAAAAAATTCAAGTCAAAAATACAAGGTCGAACCTTGAGGAAACAGCTTTAAGGTTCGACCTTGTATTTTTTCTACTTTGTACCCGCTTCAATCACGCCAATATCTTCTCCAACCTTTTCATACACATCGGCGAGTTTCACCAAGTCATCGCCGGACTTCCGGTACGCCGCCTCCAGCACGTGGAGGTCTTTTTTCTTGACCGCTCGTTCCATCGCATCGACGTCATCCTCCTCCTTAACAAGTACTCCCTCCATTTGTTCGATATCCTCGCTTAATTTGCCGTAGACACCCTCTAGTAAGTCGAGATCCTTGCCGGTGTCACGGAGCAGGCAGTTGTTCTTCCCCTCAAACGCGCGCAAAAGTGCGATCCCTTCCGAATCGCCCGGATGTGTCTTTTCGTAGAGTTGGCGAAATGCCGCGAAGTCTTTGATGAAGCAGTGGCCACCCGCACCGCGCCCTTCTTTGCCGCCCATGTGCGAATACTGATGCACTGGCTGCATGTGCGATGCTCCGATGCGCGGATCCGCCTTCATGTTCTCGGCAAGCACATCCCAGCGCGCACCATGCTCTTGTGCCAGATCGTACATGAGGTTCATAAACACGACCTTCGCATACAGAAAATTATTGCCGCCATATTTCGTGAGTTCTGCTTCGGGCGCCTTGCAAATCACTTTATAAGGCGAATTCGGGAGAACTGACATAACTTGCCCGGCCTTTTCAAGCCACATGGGATCTTCAAAATATGCCGACGGCACGCCGACAATATTGCGATCCGGGAAGTCGATATCCTTGCGCACTGATGTCTCACGGAGAAATTCCGGTGCGTGAAAAACATACATATCGGGAAATTGTTCCGCGATGCTGTCGGTAGTGCCCGGAAGTATGGTCGACTTGATCACGGCGATCTTCCCCTTTCCGACGTTGGGAAACACGCCACGAAGGATGCGGTCGTCAAAACCCTCCGGCGTTGACGGCGTCGGCACGGCAATGAAAACGATGTCACAAAGAGCAACTGCATCTTTGTTTTGCGTGTAAGGCTCCTCTTTGGCATATCGGACAGTCAAAAAACCCCGTTCCTCAAAGTGGTCCGCGAGATTCTTTCCTATCCACCCTTGTCCGATAAATCCCAATCTCATGATAGTTATAATCAAATAACTAAACGGCAAGTTGCATAAGCACTCTTGCTAACTTTTCCGGATCGTGGCGAATAAGCGTGCGGCGAAGAAAGTCTTTTTTTGCCGTTTTGGCCAGATCGTTCGCAAGGAGATCCGTCCCGACAAGCTCAAAGCCGCCCTGCCTGCACTCGGGACCGCAAACGACTGGAGATCCTTCGTCGGCATATTTGCGCAGAAGCACTTGCGCAGGTTTTTTCGTATTGTAGACCACGGCATCAAACACCCACTTTTTTCCTATCGCCCCCTCAAGCACCCGCACGTAATCGGAAACTAGGAAATCATCCGTGTGTCCGTTTTTGTTCATCAAATTCGCCACATACACTCTTTTGGCTTTCGACAACGAAAGTGCCTCGCCCACACCAGCAACGAGAAAATTCGGTATGAGTGATGCGTAGAGATTGCCCGGCCCAACCACGACGAGATCCGCGGTAGCGATCGCCTCGATCGCCTTTCGATTCGCCTTCGCCTTCGGCTTGAGATAGATCTTTTCCACGCCAAAACGCGAAACGAGCTGGTAGTCTGAAAGTGCCGACTCGCCGTAAAGTATCTTACCATTCTTCAATTCCGCAATGAGGCCAACCTTCGAGAGCGTAACGGGGATCACGCGTCCGCGGATATTGAGAATTTTTCCAGCCACATCAAGCGCGCGATCGAGCGACCCCGTCACCTGCTCCAACGTCGAAATAAAAATATTGCCGAAATTATGCCCGGCGAGTTCTCCTCGGTCATAGCGATGGTTAAAGAGCTTGCGCATCACATGGTCGGCTTCAGAAAGCGCAACGAGACATTGACGAAGATCGCCCGGCGGGAGCACACCGAATTCATCCCGGAGTCGCCCCGTCGAGCCGCCGTCGTCGGCCATCGTCACCACCGCCGTCAAATCAACGGGGTAATGTTTCAAGCCCGAAAGAACGGTGAAAGTCCCCGTCCCGCCACCGATGACCACTATTTTTTTGCGCGTATTTTGCACATTCATAATCATTATTATTCAACCCGTGTCAGCTTGCTTTACCAAGTCATCTGTCATCAGTCATCAGAAAAATACAAACGCATTTTGCATTCTATTGATGACTAGTGACTTATGATTGATGATTAGTACCCTATTAACTTAATTCTGTCCACCAAAGGCAGTACCAAAGGCGGCCTTTAAGAATCTTGCCCCAAAGGCCGCCTTTGGTACTGCCTTTGGTGTGTCCATGACAAGATTAAGTTAATCGGGTACTAGTGACTGAAGACTGCTTTGCCGCTTTCTCCCAACTCGTCTTGTACAGCATAAGCGTCTCCGCTTTTGTGGCAAGTTTCTTGATGGCCATATTGCCATTTCCCGCAAGTGAAAGCGCGAGTTCACGGTTATTCAAGACACGGAGAACAGCCCGCGCGAGAGCTTTTTCGTCGCCGACGGGGATGACGAGTCCCGATTTTTCGTGCTCCACCACCTCACCCGCGCATCCTACATCCGTCGTGACGACAGGGGCTCCAGAGGCCATCGCCTCGATCACCGCAAGTCCCCACCCCTCATATAACGAGGGCTGAACGTAGACGTCGCAAGTCTTATAGTATGTCGCCACATCACGCGCCCACGGAAGAATCTTGACACATTCCTCGATACCGAGTGTACGCGCGAGTCGAAGTAACCGCTCACGCTCTCCACCGCTCCCGATAATAAGGAGGAGCGCGTCGGGATGCTCTTTGTGTACCGTGACAAAAGCGCGGATAAGCCCGCGATGATTCTTCTCTGGCTCAAGACGTCCGATCGACAGTACAATCTTTGCATACTCAGGATACGTCCGGCGCAGATCAAATGCAGGTTTCGCCGAAATAAAATGTGCCGTGTCCACAAAAATAGGAATTTTGACGACTTTGCGTTCAGAAATTCCCAGTTCAAGTACCCGCTTCTTCACACGCTCCGAAACCACGCGGATGCCTTCGGCCTGTTTCAGAAGAAAGAGAGCGAGGAGAAAGCGGAGGCGGTTCAGGAATCGGCCCTTTCTCCACACCTCACTCCATGGGTCGGTGTGAAGTTGGAGGTGAAGCGGGATGCGGAATTTGCGCGAAAGCATGTATCCGATAGCGCCGAGCTCAAAAGGGTCTTGCGTCGTAATGAGCCATTTTTGATTCTTGCGGCCCGTGTGGAGAATTTGAACGCCAAGACGATAGGCATCGACGATATACGTAAATCGGTTCGCCGAGCGCGTCGGGGTCACCGTCACACGCCGGCCAAAATGTATTTCTTTGAACGGTTCTTCCCTTTTAGCTACCACTATGACATGAAGCGCGGAAACAAGAGAACCCTGTTCGGAAAGACGCCTTCGTATCGAAGCGTCTTCGTCAAAGACCGAACGATCGGTTGAGAGCATGAGAACATTCATAATGTTGAGAACGTAGATTGTAGTTTGTAGTTCGTAGTACCATCACAACTGAGTGCCCGTCCACAAATAACTTCCTCGTTATTTGTGGTTACGGCCATTTGTGCCTTATCCATATTTTATAGAACTTATTTATGGATGAGACCACGCGTGTCCCATTAAAGTAAAGTAGAAAAATAGAACCCTTTATTTAAGCCATATTTTTTCTAAAAATTTTGCCTTTTCAGTTGAAATCGTGCAATAATTTTTCTTCAAAACGTGTTGATGTACAAGGTTTTTTCAGAATTTTTATTATTTTAATGGGACACGCGTGGGATGAGACCTTAATT
>Ga0209541_10010315_pt1 | contig 14919 bp, 17 predicted proteins | sample RifCSPlowO2_01_FD_184027 | JGI IMG/M metagenome (GOLD analysis project Ga0209541, IMG submission 184027) | Groundwater microbial communities from Rifle, Colorado - Rifle CSP2_plank lowO2_0.1 (SPAdes) (version 2) | ecosystem: Environmental > Aquatic > Deep subsurface > Groundwater | place... | reverse complement strand
GAACATGGATCCTCAAATAAAGTTTTCTTATTGCCCTGACACCTATCGCAATCCTGCATTAAATTACTCTCAAAAACTGGAACCTTAACCAAGAAAACAATAAATGAACCGTCTTTGCCAATTCTCTTGAATGAGCTATGGAACCCAAAATCTCCATTTTTCAAATCTCCAATAAAAGAATCGAACTTGAATTTTTCCATATATCCCTCTATGAAATAGCTACCTACCTCTGGTAAAAATTCTAAAAAATCCTCGTGGACTTTTACCACAATGGCTATCTCTTTTGGGTCAAAGGAAATTTCAAACCAGCACGGAATTCTTTCTCTTTCCAAAAACAGAAACTCTGTTTTCTGTGACATTTCTGTATCCTTAATTGTTAATGTGCGGAACTAAAAAAATTACATTAGTATATCAAATATATCATTTTATTTTTTTTTATCAAGAATTACAAACGAATACGAACATAAATTTTTAGAATCGAGATCGTGGTCTTCCCTGCTTACTTCCTGCCAATCGTCTTTATTAAATTCTGGAAAAAAGGTGTCTCCTTCAAAATCTTGGTGGATATAAGTTAAATATATTTTATCTGCCAAAGGCAAAAATTGTTTGTAGACTTGTGCTCCTCCACAAATCATAATTTCACCGTTGGGTGAAATTTTTTTCGCCATCTCTATGGCCTCATCAATTGATTTAGCTAAAAAACAATCTTCCGGCAATTTTATATCATCTTTACTTAAAACAATATGTTTTCTGTTAGGTAAAGGTTTTTCTCCAATTGATTTAAAAGTGTTAAATCCCAAAATAATCGTTTTACTAACAGTTTTTTCTTTAAAGTATTTAAAATCCGCCGGTAAATGCCACGGTAAGGTATTATTCTTTCCAATAACATTATTTTTTGAAACAGCGGCAATTATACTTAGAATCATGAATTATGAATTTTGAATTATAGTTTTTGTACTCTTGATTAAACCATTTAATAATTTATTAGCTACAATAATTTGCTCATTAGTTTCATTAAATTTCTCTTGAGAAATGTAATTAATATCTTTTGCTATTAAAATTTGGTTTTGAACTTCTGTAATCGAGCCAAGAGCCATTGAATAAAATTGTAATTTCTCTTTATAGGAATTTCTACTAAAACCTTCAGCAATGTTTGAAGTAACAGAAACCACTGCCCGTCTTAACTGCATAACTAAACCAAATAACTCCTCTTTTGGAAACTCTTTAGTAACTTTATAAACCATTAAGGCTAACCTATGAGCCTCCTTCCATGTATTTAAATCCGTAAAAGATTTAATCTTATTATTTTCCATATTTAATAATCATTTCGCATAATTCATAATTCATAATTCTTAATTCATGGTCTAGACGGCCATTGGCGCCTTAATGCTTGGATGATATTTATAATCAATCAATTTAATATCTTCCATTTTAAAATCATCAATGTTTTTTATTTCCGGATTAAGCCATAATTTTGGCAAAGGATATGGCTCCCTAGATAATTGTTCTTTAACTTGATCAAAGTGGTTCAAATAAATATGAGTATCAGCCAACATTAATATACATTCATCAGCCTCTAGTCCAGTTACTTGAGCTACCATATGCAAAAGCAATGAGTAAGAAGCGATATTAAATGGCACACCCAAAAACATATCACAGCTACGCTGATACATTAATAAAGAAAGCTTGTTGTTAACACAAAAAAATTGAAACAATAAATGACATGGTGGCAAAGCCATCATATCAAGTTCAGCTGGATTCCAAGCTGAAACAATTATTCGCCTGTCGTTCGGATTTTCTTTTAATTTTTTTATAACATTAGCAATTTGATCAATCGGTGTATCATTATATGGTGATTTCCAGCTTCTCCACTGGACCCCGTAAACTCTACCCAAGTCCCCTTCAAACTTGGCCTTTGGTTTCCAGTAATCAGCATTAGCATTACCATCCCAAATATGACAACCCATTTCATTCAACTTGTTATTATCACTGCTCCCTGATAAAAACCAAATAAGTTCTGCTTTTACGGCTTCAAAAGCTAATTTTTTGGTGGTCATTGCCGGAAACCCATCCGCCATTTTAAACCTTAAGGGAACGCCAAAAATTGCCCTAGAACCCACTCCCGTCCTATCTGGCCTATCCGTCCCCTCGTCTAATATCTTTTTTAACGCATCTAAATATTGCTTCATTTTTTTATTTTTCACCACTTACCAATTCGGACGAATTGGTAAGTGGTTAGTTTTGACACATTATAAAATTTTCTGTTTACATTTTATATTTACTTTGGTAAAGGGAATTTTTTACAAAACTTTTTAATTTCTCCGCTCACTTTTTTTGCCGATTTTGGGTTCAAAATAACTTCATTTATCCAGTTGGCAATTTGTTTCATTTCTTTTTCTTTCATACCCCTTGTTGTTATTGCCGGAGTTCCAATTCTAATCCCTGATGGTTTAAATGGCCCAGCTGGATCATAGGGAATGCTATTTTTGTTAGTACTAATACCAGCCCTCTCTAACAAATCTTGAGATTCTGCGCCTGTAATATTTTTATTTCTCAAATCAATTAATAATAAATGATTATCTGTTCCGCCACTAATTAAATTAAACCCATATTTTTTTAACTCCTCTCCTAAAACTTTGGCATTTTTCACCACTTGACGTGCATAAATCTTAAATGCTGGGGTTCCTGCTTCTTTTAAACAAACTGCAATTCCGGCAATGGCGTTTTCATGTGGCCCGCCTTGCAATCCCGGAAAAACTGCTTTATCAATTTTTTTAGGCAAATCCGAGTCTTTTTCAATGCCTTTTTTGGTAACCATAATCATACCACCCCTTGGACCACGCAAGGTTTTGTGAGTTGTAGTGGTCACAATATGAACATAAGGCACTGGACTTGAATGAACCCCTCCGACAACCAGTCCTGCAATATGAGCAATATCAGCCACCAAATAGGCGTGAACAGAATCGGCAATTTCTGCCAACCGCTTCCAATCAAAAAATCTGGGATAGGCCGTTGCTCCAACCCAAATTAATTTTGGTTTTGCTTCTTGAACCATTTTCCCTAGAGTCTCATAATTTATCAAATATGTTTTTTCGTCCACTCCATACTGAATTATATTAAAAAATTTTCCACCAAAACTAACCTTAGTTCCGTGAGTTAAGTGTCCACCCATAGGAAGTGCTAGTCCCATAACCGTATCTTGAGGCAAACAAGTTGCTAAATATACAGCGGCGTTAGCAGGACTACCAGAGTGTGGTTGAACATTTACATGAGAAACACCAAACAATTTTTTAGCCCGTTCAATACATAAATTTTCTATTTCATCTATAAATTGATTCCCCCCATAATATCTTTTACCAGGTAACCCTTCGGCATATTTATCAGTTAAAATTGAACCCAATGCCTCTCGCACAGCCAAAGAACAATGATTTTCAGAAGCAATCATCTGTAAAGTATTTTTTTGTCTCTCTGTTTCTGATTCAATTAACTTGGCAATTTTTGGGTCTCGGTTTTTTAATGATGACATATTTTAATTTATTTTTTCATTAATTAATTTTAAAATTTTATTTTGAATTACATTAATAGGTAAAAGATTACCATCCTCTTCACATTCAATAATTTTGAATTCCTTAGGAAATTTTTCTGAAATTTTTATATAAGATTTTAAAGTATTTAAAAGATGATTTTTATCTGATTCGTGAATATCTTGTTTTTTGTGATCTCCCAAATAAGATTTTCTCTTTTCTTGTTTTTCCTTATCAGTGATTTTATTAGACATTTTTATTGAAATATCTGGCGAAGTTTTCAGGATAAAAGTATAATCCGGTTTAGGTATACTAAAAATATTGTATTCTAAATTATAAAGCCAATCAATAAATTTTTCCCATTGTTTTGTATTTTTTACTATTTTTCCTCCCTGATGGCCTACATTTGAAACAACATATCTATCCGAAACAACAATTTTTCCCTCTTTTAACCAATGTTTAATTTTAAAACCTAAATCATATCTATCAACAGAATAAAATATTGAAGCAACATAGGGACCCACTTCTTCCGAAGCACCATACATTCCCGTTAAATAGTTTTCTACTAGTCCAGCAGATTTTGTCCCGTATTGAGGAAAATCAATTTTTTCAACTTTATATCCTTTATTTTTTAAAGACTCAGCAAGTAATTTTGCTTGCGTAGATTTTCCCGATCCATCTATTCCCTCAAAAACAAAAAATCTTCCCGGAAATTTACTTTTAATCATTTACTGTAAAAACCCATAAAAACATTCTAACATTCAATTGAATGTTAGAATGTTTTTATGAAAATAAGTATTTTTTTACCATAAGGAGAAAGATGGTGAATAACCTGTCGGCCAATATATTTTTTCTCTAGTAATCCCGCTTGAACTAATTTTTGGGTATGTGCGGATATGGTAGCAAAATTACAATTCAATCTTTCTGAAATTTTATCAACATTAACACCGGGATTTTTACTAACTAAAAATAGAATATCAAGTCTGCGATGATTTGAAAGTCCCTTAAAATGTCTTTCTAACTGTTTGGCATTTTTCATAACTTAATTACAACCTAATTTTAAGAATATTCAAACATTCAATTGAATGTTTGAATATCTTTTTTAGATTTTAAAATCTAAAAATCTAATACAAATCTTATCTTAAACGTTCCTCACTTATTCCCAGTGGTGCCCCAGCCACCGCGGGTTTTATTTTTCATTTTATCTACCTCATTCCATTTTATATCTTCTCTTTTAATAATCAACCCTTGAGCGATTCTCTCTCCTTTTTCTACTAAAACTGGTTTATCTGTAAAATTGTAATAAACTGCCATGTATTCATCATCATCGCCCGAAAAGTCAGAATCTCCAATACCCACACCATTGGCCATCCACAATCCTTTTTTATGATTTGAACTACGTGCAACCAAAAGCAAAAAGTACCCCGGCGGAGTTTGAACTGCCACATTTAATGGCACATATTTTAATTCTTTGGGGGGAATTTCTACATTAATTCTGGAACACAAATCAAAAGCCGCCGCCCCTTTAGTTTTATATTCTGGCAATGGCACACTTTTATCGAATCTTTTGATTTCTATAATCTTTTCTTTATTAGACATTTTTTGAGCGACGGAATATATTAAAATAATATATAGTTCGGTCGGTAACTTAAAAATAAAATTTTAAAGTTACCTCCCTTCACTACTATTATAATTTATTTGCCATTGCGAAACCCCTTCACTCTGGACTCACGGAGACTCCCTAAGGTTGATTTTACTACAAACAAGTATACTGCATTTATGGACAGCCGACCTGCCCGCCAAAGCCTTGGCGTAGGCGGGAGGCGCTTCGCATTTTAATTTTTGTATATTTTAGAACTCGACCGAAATTGGTGTGGGGTTATTTATTTTTTATTTTTCTAAACTTTGAAAAAATAACTGATGGATAATCTCTTTCTTTTGGTTTTTTTTCAGAATTTTCATTTTTCCATACTTTATAAGCATTTTCAAATAGATGATATTTATCCTCAACTTCAGTAAATTTATAACCTTTTCTATTCTTTTTATAACCAATCTGTAAAAGCGCTAATTTTCTATTTTTCCATTCTTTATCACTAATCCCTAATTTTTTATAATCAATCTGCATATGAGAATAAGAAGAAATTTGCAATTGATGCTCTGGCCAAATTGATTGCGAAGTTTTTAAATCAACAATCCAAACTTGTATATTTTTTCCGTTATTTATTGTAAAAATTTTATCAATTGTCCCAGCATAAAAATCACCAAAAGAAGTAATCTCTTGAGTAAGTAATACTGGTTTTATTTCATCTAAAAAATCCCTGTAACTTATGATACAATCAACTTCTTCCTTGGAAAGTTCTTCTTTTTGCTTAGTTGATGGATTAAAATATTTATCAGTTATTTTAATATGTTTTCCTTTATCCAAATCTTCGCAAGCGTAATGAACCCTTGAACCCTTATCAGAAGCGGCTTGTTTTATGGATTCAGCTTCACTCCAACCCTTACCGGCCAGCCATTTATAAAAATAAGTTCCTTTAGGATAATAACTGGAAACCCAAGTTGAAGAAGGATAATAAACATATTCTTTTAAACCTGTTTTAGGATTAATAGATATTTTGGCATACCATCTTTCATTTAAAGAGGTGATTCTGATCACACCTTTTTTTATTTTTTTAATTTCTTTTTTCATTATTTAGCCAATTGAATTTCACTTATTTTAGCATTTTTAAAAATAAAAATATATATTTTTATAATTTACATGTATTTATTCTATAATTTACCTGTATTATAGTTTAGTAAAACCCTTAAGGCAAATAAAATAAAAGCTTTTATTTTATTTGCCTTTTTATATCTAATCTTTAAATAATTTCAAACAATTAAATAATTACCTTGAATTACGAAATGCTTTCTTGGGATTTTCCCTCAATTCTGCGCGCGAGAATTTGATAGCGTGAGGAGGACTATCCGTAGGATAATCCGACGAACGATAGCAAATTCGTAGCCAGAATTGAGGAAAAAGACCTGAAAAGCACCTTAGCACGAGGCATTTCGTAATTCAAGGTAATTAGTTTAAATCTTCGATTAAAAATATTTTCACAAATTCATCTAAAGAATAAAATTGTAATAATTCTTCTGTTTTATCTGAAACATCATAAGGTGTAATCCAAACACTCTGTTGAAACATTTTATATCCTAAATTTTTTAAAATACTTCTTAATAAATTTCTAGATTTATTAAGTTTTTGAGGAATATCAAAAATTATCATTATCCATTTTCCATCTTTTCTTTTTTGAAAATTTTTTTCTTCAACTTTAAATCTAGCTATTATTGCCCTATCTAATCCTTTTTTAGTTAACATAAAAGCTTCTTTTCCTTTTAGATTTTTTACCTTTATATAATTATTACTTTTTAACCAGCGAATAAAATCAGAGAATTGTTTTTGACTCTTTTCTTTGCGATATATTTCAAAAACTGGATTTTTAATTCCACCTAAATGATAAAAATCCTCACGTTTTTTAGGAATACTACTTACAATATCACCAATTTTTTCTAAATATTTATAAATATCCCAAAGAAATTTATCCGTTATTGATACTTTCATACGAATTAAATAATAATTTTAATGTTAAATATTATCTCCTAAATACAAATAAATTACTAGCTATTTTATTTATATGTTATTTTTAAAATTACTATAAATATATTTTAATTATACCTCATAGTGAATAAAATAAAAGCTTTTATTTTATTCACTATGAGAATTTTATAAATTTAAGATAAATAAAATACAGTTAAAAAATAAAAAAGTAATTAAAAAGCGAGTGTAATTCTTTCCATAGAATTAAACCCGCTTGAGTATTTTGAACCGAAATCATTTCAGTCCCTTTTGTGTTTTTTTTGCCCCTATCGAGAATGACGTTTTTTGGAAGTCCTCCTTGCAATGTGACTCTTCAATTGAAAAATACAATAAGTGAAACTTGTATCGATTAACGATACCTGCCCCACCAGTTCATCTTCATCGAAGCTCCGAAAAATTTTCGGTTCCTCATCCTCAATCGTCGTCGCCGGCGGGTTGTTGGGAACAGTGGCCTTCCTCTGTTCCATCCTCTTCTTCATTCTCTCTACCACAACCTTGGCCAAACCACGATCTGCCGATGCAACTAACATCTCTAACTCCTCTTGAGTTAAAATAAAAAAATGGGAAACACAATGCCTTTTCTCCTCACCAAAAAAAATCTTTGACTCCTTTCTCTTTTTAAAGAATCTTCTCTCAGTTCACAATCCAATATTATGAACTAGGAAAAAAAGGTGTGTTCTGGGTTCCATTCCAAAACACACCAAACTAATTTTGAGCGAACTTAATCGCTCCTATCTCTTGCAGAGTAAATCCATTCACTTTGCTTTTGATCACGCACTTCTTCCTTGACGTTGAGCGGCCTCTTTTGCTCTTTTCTTGGCAGTTTTTCTATTACTGCCAACTCTCCTTTGAGTGAAAAAATCAATTCTCACCGAACTATCTTGGCTCTGCCGAGAAACAAACCTCTCTTGAATGGCAGATAAAATAGCTCCGGCTTGTTTGCCTTCTTCGGCGCCATCGAAGACACCCATTAACTTTTCGTCTTCTATGACGAAATCATAGACCGCATTACCTTCTGTGGTTATGAGGTATTGTAGAGATGGCATCCATTTCATTCCAGATTCATCCAGTGGGAATGTATCGTTTGCCAAGTTACGAGCATCTCTCCAGTCAAATTCCCTTCTTGCAAAGAAATCCTCAAGTGAATGGAGATATTCAAAGAATGCCTCCTCAACTCTTTTGGCAAACTCTGCCCGTCGATCTTCCCAATTGGGAACCGAACTCTGCTGAGAAGAACGGTTCGCAACACGATACCACATCGTATTGACTAACACCGAGGCCTCTTTGCCTTTTTCTGCAAAAGAAACCGTATCTGACAGTTCTTGATCTACCAAGCAAGAATTGACACAGTTGGTTTCTAAATCACCCAGAAGTTTTTGAACGCCGGCGATGAGGGGCGGTTTCCCCATGAAAAATACCGCCGACAGAGCCTTGAGTTCGCTAAAGCTCATCTCAGCGGACTCTTCCAATTTTGCGATATATTCACGAAAAGCCTCTTCTGCCAAATTTGGCAGATTTTCTCTGCGGTATTTTTCTTTCTGCCAAGTGCTCAGATTTTCTGCCACTGCCTTTGGATCGGTCTGGACAGAAATAACTGGATTTGGAGAAGGAGATGGGGTATCTAACTCACTCTCCAGTTTAAAATTCACAGATCCACCAACCAAAATTGGACCGAAAAAATCACTATAATTCGCCATGGTCAAACCCTTTTCAAACTATATTTTGCATCCGTTAATGTTGCCTACAATGGCATTAAGAGGGTCGGACACATACCCTTATTTCAAATCACTATTTTTATGAATTTCTAATTATGAATTATGAATTTAGAATAAATACTGAATTATTTAATTTCTGAAAATCGGTGAAACTCCACTAATGATTTGAAATAAGGGTATGTTTTTTATTTTTTTAAAGAACTTTCTCTACTTTTATTTATAATTTAATTATATCATATTCATAAATCCTGTCAAGCCAAAAATTTAGTAATTAAGCCAAAAAGTGGCTTTTCGCCACTTTTAAAGCCATATATAAAAAAATTTATCCCTTTATTTCTATACCCATGTTTTTGGCAGTTCCCTCGATAACTTTCATCGCCATTTCAATGTCTGTAGTATTTAAATCAGGCATTTTCATTTCGGCAATTTCCTTCAATTGAGACTTGGTTATCTTGCCAACTTTTTTCTTGTTTGGTTCACCCGATCCCTTTTCAACCCCAGCCGCTTTTTTTATTAAATCAGCAGCTAGTGGAGTTTTAAGTTTAAATACGTAAGTTCTATCAACATAAATAGTAACTTCAGCCGGAATAACATATCCCATTTTATCTTTTGTTGCGTCATTAAATTTTTGACAGAATTCCGAAATATTTAAACCATGTTGAGCCAAAGCTGGACCAACTGGAGGTGCTGGATTAGCCTTACCAGCTTGTATTTGAATTTTTACTACTGCCTTAATTTGTTTTGCCATATTATTATAAGCTACAAGCTAGTAACAAATTGACTATATAGCCAAAACTTTGCCACAGCTATCACTTAATATTTATTAAATATATTTAAATTTTTTTCATTTGCAAAGAGTCTAATTCAACCGGCGTATCTCTACCAAACATATTAACCAACACTTTAATTTTACCCCTTTCTTGATCAATTTCAGAAACTTTACCCTCAAGACCTTTAAATGGCCCATCGATAATTTTAACTGATTCGCCAATTTCAAGGTCAATTTGTATTTCTGGCTCTCCAGCATCCATTCTCCCCATTAATTCATCAATATCTTTTTTGGAAACTGGAACTGGTATAGTACCCGATCCTAAAAATCCAGTTACTCTTGGAGTGTTTCTAACCACGTACCATGAGTCATCATCAACTACCATTTCAACTAAAACATAACCCGGATAAATTTTTTCTTCAACCGTTTTCCTTTTATTGTTTTTAATTTTTATCTTTTTTTCTTTTGGAACAATAACATTAAAAATTTTATCTTCCATACCCAAACTCTCAATCCTTTGTTTAAGATTTTTAGCAACTGCATCCTCGTATCCAGAGTAAGTGTGGATGACATACCAATTTTTTTCTTTTTCTATAATTTGTTTAGGCATAATCGCTTCGCTCAAATTCAAAATTTAAAATTCAAAATTTTGGAGTCCCGCCCGCTGGCGGGACAATTATATTATCAAAATTTATGAAATAAAATTTTGATACCTTAATTTTGATAATGCTAGCGGAGGGAGTAATATGAAAATTTATTTTCATATTCCGACCGAGCGACGCATTATATAAATAGCGTTAGCTATTTCTATTTTTGATTTTTTAATTTTGAATTTACTTTACTATTAATTGTCTAATTAAAGAAGAAAATAAATAGTCCAGTCCTCCCAAAAAAGCTGCTACAATAATTGTAATAACTAAAACAATTAAAGTGTATCTTACAACTTCATTGCGAGAAAGCCAATTCACTCTTCTTAATTCATAATAAACCTCTTTTAAAAATGTTTGTGTTTTTTGTAAAATTTGCATATGAATTTTTTGTTTTTTAAAACGGCCTCTTGGCCGTTTATGTATTATCTACATAATAGCCGACACAAAAAAATAAGTCAAGCGCCTACGATAATAATAAGACTTTTTTAAACCTCAAACTCTTCGCCAAACTTAGGAATATTAACCAAAATATTTGGATTTTCTTTTTCTGCTAATCTCTTTAGGGCAGTTGATTCTTTTAATTCACTATGGACCAAAAAAACATTTTTTAAACCCTTAATTTTGCCTATATAAGACAATAAATCTTTTTGATCAGCGTGAGCTGAAAGCTCGTTTAATGTGATAACTTTGGCTTTAACCTGATACTCCCTGCCAAAAATTCTAACCGGAGTTATGCCTTCTAATATCTTTCTACCTAATGTATTCTCTGCTTGATAGCCGGTAATTAAAACAATGTTATTGGAATTTTCTATATTGCTCTTTAAATGGTGTAAAATTCTTCCTCCTTCACACATTCCCGAGCCAGCAATAACCATAAGTGGTCCTTGCATATAATTTATGCTTTTAGATTCTTCCACAGAATTTATAGTTGTTAAATCTTTAAATAAAAATGGTGGGTCATCTTTTTCGCCAAAGTTTTTCCAAAATTCTTCGTCAAAGTCCGAAGTATAGCCATGAAAAACTCTGGTAATTTTCTGAGAAAGCGGACTATCAATAAAAATTGGCAAAGAAGGTATACTTTTTTCGTCAATTAATTTATGTAAAACATAAATTAATTCTTGGGTTCTACCCAAAGAAAAAGCTGGCACAATTATTTTACTTTTTTTACTTACAGCATCATACACAATTCCCTTAAGTTCCATTTCTAAGTCAGTAATGGGTTTATGAATTCTACTGCCATAAGTTGCTTCAATTATTAAAGTTTCGGCATTTTCTTCAACAAATTCTGGATCTCTTAAGATTGGTAAATAATGTCTTCCCAAATCCCCGGTAAATACTAAATTTTTTAAAACTCCACCATCTTTTATTTCTAATAATGTGACTGCCGAACCCAAAATATGTCCGGCATCATAGAATTTAAATCTTATATTTTTATTTAATTTAATCCATTTTTGACTCAACCTAAAATAAGGCACCGCAGTAAAGTGTCCAAAAGTTTTTTTTACATCCTTGTCAGTATAAATTGGCTCAACCGGTAGTTCACCAGATTTAAGATGTTTATTGTAATACAAAGCATCATTTTTTTGAATGTTAGCCGAATCTTCTAAAATAAACTTGGCAATATCGACTGTCGGTGCCGTACAGTAAATTTTACCTTTAAAACCGTCTCTTACTAAAATAGGCAACATCCCAGAATGGTCCATATGGGCATGAGAGATTATCACCGAGTCTATTTTTGAGGCTAAAAAAGGCAAATTTTTATTAAGCTCATTAGTAATCTTTCTTTTGCCCTGATGCATTCCGCAATCCAAAAGCAGGTTATAGCCTTCTGTTTCTATCAAATATTTTGACCCAGTAACCGTTTCTGCTCCTCCAAAAAATGTAATTTTCATTTTTTAAAAATTTTAAAAACTCATTCCACTAGCCATCATCTTGCTAGCTAATTTTTTTTGAACGCTTTCCTTAGCCTCATTTAATAAACTCTTTAAAATAGCTTGTTGTTCTATAACATTAAGGTCTGAACTTAAAATAATTTCCTCAATCTCAAAATTACCATTCATAGAAACTTTTACACCACTTTTTTCAGTAGTAACTATTTCTTTTTTAAATTCACTTTGAAGATTTCTTAATTGATTTAATTGTTTTAATTTATCAAACATATAATTTATAAAGTTTTTTAATAATAAATAAGATAACCGATAAATAAAACTAAAACAATATACCAAACAGTCCAGCCCCTAGTTATAGGTATATATCTTTTGAAAAATGTAAATTTGTTAAAATAATCTTTATTTCCAAACCAAGCAATGTAGACGGCAGTTAAGCTATCAATTAATAAGACCCAAAATATAATTTGTATTATTATAACCATCTTAAAAACCAAAATTAGAGAGGGAATAAATTATATAGAAATACACTAAATCAATTAATAAAATAATATACATAAAAATATACCAAAATTTGCTACTATAACCACTTTTGTAATTAACATATAAGATATATAAAGGACTTAAAACTGTAAGAAATGTAATAATCAATATAAAGTCTTTGTAATCATTTATATAAAAACCTTTTTTATAATTTTCTAACTCGGGTAAAAACCAAACTAATATATTCGGAATTAAAAAAAATAATATTAATACTAGCCAAAACTTTTTATTGTTGGTCATAAATTTTTTTATTTTAATAATATTAATTTAAAAAATCTTTTTAATATTTTTAATTTTAACTCCAGAATCTTTGCCTGTCTTAATTATTTTATCACATTTATTTTCCTGCCAACACCTATCAAACTGCTTTTGTTTGATACCAACTTTCACTTCTAAAACACTAATATCTTCGTTATTACCAGCCCTGTCTACTGAATAATAATAAATTTTATAAACACCCTTCTTTTCTAAGATAAATGGATTAGCATACCTTTTAAAAAACTCTCCATCTAAAGAATACCACGTTTCAAGAACTCCAGAAAGATTGTCAGTAGATTCAATGTGAACCAACACATCACTTTTAAAAGACCCATCTTTATGCTCTTTTCCAGTTAGTATAATTTTGGTTTTTGGAGGGACTAAATCAAGGCCTTGTTCTCCATTCAAAAATGAATTGGCCTCAATTTCTAAAAAGTTTCCAGAATTTTCAAAATCATATTCAATAACATTATCACTGCTATTTTCTGAAATATTAAAATCAATCTGTGAATTTGGAGCAATAACTATATCATTGTAAATTGATGAATTTAAAACATCACCATTATCTATTTTTGAAATTAAAAGGTCAAAAGTACCATTATCTTCACCAATTCCTTTTATAGTATACTCTTGCCCTTCATTAGTAGGTAAAAAGATAAATTTTTCTCCATCTATAACTTCATAATCCACACCTAAAATTCCATATTCAATGCCATTATTTTCCGTAGGTCCTGTGTGGTTATTAAACTGGTCATAAATATGAACTTCAACCGGACTCCTCCAAATTAGAGTTTTTCCTATAAAACCGCAAAAATTAGAATTATTGCTTACATTTTCAGCCAAAGTTGGTTCTTCCTCATTTAGTATGTTCAAAATTAATTCTCTTACTCCAACTGTGCTTGGCAATTCAGAATGTCCGCCGTTTTTAACATAATACTTGTTATCTTGAGTTATGTTAATATAATCAGAGCTAATTAAAGGTACAGTGCCATCACCAGAAGTATAACTGATCAACCCAATATTTCCTAAAATAGACATCCTGTAAGCCGCTTGAGTGCCAGGTTTACATCCGGCTATATTATAAGCGTCTATATCAGACAAGTCTAAATTATCCAGATTTTTATCAAAAAAATCTTCTGCTTTATTAAACATTATCTGATTTTTGTTTTTATCGTTGATAAAAAAGTCTTTAGTGTGACTATAATCATAAAGTGGCTCATTGCCTAAAAAATCAAAAGGCTTAATATACCCCTGAAATTGATTAAAATATGTTTGATTTGGGAGAAGTTGGTGTAAAGATGGCATATTTAGCGCCATTTCTTCCACTCTTTCCTGTCTAAGCCAAGGAATATTAAAATTATCGCCCTCTAAAATCACTTTGCCAGATTTTGGCACTCCAATATGAGGAGTTCCAACAAAAATTAATTTATCTATACTGTCTTTTCCATATTCTTTTACATATGTCTTGACTAAAAGTCCGCCCATACTATGAGATATAATATCTACTTTTGGCGAACCTGTTTGCAATTTAATTTCATCAATTTTTTGTTTTAAAACATCTTTTGTATTGTTCAAATCAAATCGCCAATCGTATGGAAAAAAGAATAAATCTTTATCTAATTCATATCTTGATAATTCTAAAGATGATCTTAAATTTTGAAATATATTAACATCAAAAGGACTACGAGCAATCTTTTCAATAACTTTCTTAGTTAAAATATTTTGAATAGAATTTCCATTTTCATCCAAACTTAAATTTTCTGTCAAAAATTGATCTCCAACATCTAAAAACATCCTTTCTAAATTTGCCCAAATATGTTCATCTCCATTCCACAACTCGGTTCCCACAATTCCAGGAACAATCAACACGGGCGTTTTATTGGGAATTAGCTTTTCTCTTATATCATCAAAATAAATACGACCAGACCCGGTCACAG
>Ga0209541_10010311_pt1 | contig 14923 bp, 18 predicted proteins | sample RifCSPlowO2_01_FD_184027 | JGI IMG/M metagenome (GOLD analysis project Ga0209541, IMG submission 184027) | Groundwater microbial communities from Rifle, Colorado - Rifle CSP2_plank lowO2_0.1 (SPAdes) (version 2) | ecosystem: Environmental > Aquatic > Deep subsurface > Groundwater | place... | reverse complement strand
ATTTAGGGCACATTCATACTTTATTATATATTAAGTCAAACCATTTTCTGAAAGAATCAGCGACATCTTTGTTGTCAATTACGAATGCACTTGGATATTTTTCTTTCCATAAAAAAATAGCAACTTTATTTCCAAAAATATTAACTACTCCATTAGAATCAAATCCTTTTGGGAGAACTTTCCCTTCAACAAGTGTTTCTTTTGAAACTTCTTTTTTTATTTTTTCTTTATCCCAAAGGATTTTCCATTTTAATCTTTTTTTTATTCTGGCTTTTTCAAAGTGAGGAATAAAATATTTTAATTCTGAAAAGATTAAACCTTTTCCTCCAAGAACATAGATATCCTTTCCTTCTTTTAGCATATCAGAGTGTATTGTTTTCAAACCTTCTTTTCCTTTATAGATTGAAGCATTAATTTCTTCTTTTTTCATTCCTTCAAGTTTTTCTAGTTCAGGCATAACTTCTGTTAGTTCTTGTTTCTTTTCTTCTAAATAAGAATAAAACTTTTTTGGAGAAACTGCTTGAAAATATTTCTTAAAATCTTTGATTACTGAACTGGCTAAACCTTGTTTTTCTAGCTTTTCTAGTGCATCATAGACTGGAGAGCGGTGCATTCCAGATTCTTTTATGATATGTTGTGCTGTAGCAGAACCTAATTTCAATAAAGCTAGATAAACTTCTGCTTGGTTTCGTGTCAGTCCAATATTTTCTAAGATTTTTGTATTCATAGGAAAGAAGAGTAAGCTTGAATATATAAGTTTTTCTATATTGTAGTTCTATTTAGAATTACTATACTTTAAGAATGACTATGAATTCCTTTTGGAGTGATTAAAATGGCAAGTGATGAAGAAACAAAGTTAAAAAGACGATTGGAAGAATTAAGGCTAAAAAAACGCCATGAAAGAATAAACAATGTTAGATTAGAATCTCTTGAAGTATTGGCTAACTTGCCAACCCCTGAAGCTAAAGCAACCTTTGTTAGTAAAATGCCAGGGTATTTATTACCGGACGAAATGCCTCAGAAAGTTGTTGAAGAACTTATTGAAGGATTAGTTATATTTGGTAAATATGAGCTTGCTGCACATTATAGTAAGTCTATAGAGAATTACGAGAACGCAATTAATTATTATATCAAAACTTCTTTACAACATAAAGAGGATCTTGGTTATAGCCACATTTTCGTTGAAAGGGCGGCAGAGATAGCAAGAGAAGAACTCCATAACCCAAAAAGAGAAATAGCTATCCTAGCAGAGCATGGTTTAGTACATAAAGCCATAGAGAGAGCATCTGAGATTGGAGATTTGGAGATGGGATTAAGAATTGCTGAAGAAAATTTTTGTTGGAGAGATGCCGCTAAATTTGCGAGCAAACTTGGCCAAAAACAAAAATGTAAAACATATCAACAAATATTGGATCTTTTTACTGAAGCTCAATGTTTAGATCCCCACTAATGAATGTGCCCTTTCTAAATAATTGAAAATCTTTGATTTTCCTATATGTCCCGAAGGGACTAAGGCGGCAATCCCCGTTTAATAAATCTACACGACGATTGAATATAATTCCTACGGCTGTTAGTTGCGTCGACCCTACGAGTGAAACGGAGCAGGGTCGACTTCCGTTAGGAAAGTTGGCGGGCGAGCGATAGCTTTATAAAATTAACAGCATTACTGCTGGATATGGAAATGTACAAAACTATCAGAAATGGAATTATTGGATTAGTTACAGCTTATACTTTATTATGTACACCCAACTATGCACAAAATCAAAATGCTCAACCAAAATTGAGTAAGAATACAGCAGCTGTAGCTGATCTTCAATTTGCAGATTTTAGAATTGGAAAGATTATAGAATGGTATACTTATTTGATAAAACGCACTGATGACTCTACAAAAGTTGATAGTTTGGTACAGGTAGCACGAGAGGATATGCAAAAAGTTATGCATTCAATTGACCATCTATTAACAAATAATAAATAAGTTCTATTCAATCTTTGATTTCTTAAAGAGCGAGCCCGCCAATTGCAACTAATCGCTGTTATACTCTCTGACTGAAAGGAAGACGAAATTTTAGTGCAACGATGCCGAAGGCAAAAATTTCGAGTTGCGAGTCCGCCGACTCATAATATTTATAAATTGTAAACACTCTCTAATAGTTATGAATAAGTTAGAAGAAGCAATAAAAAAGGCAAGGAAATTTATATTTGCAAATAGAGATAGCTCTGGTCTTTGGAGAGATTTTGAATCACGTACTCATGGAGAAAGTGTTGATTGGGTAAGTTCTTATGTTGGATTGTGTTTGTTAGAATCTGGAATTCCTGCATCTGATTTAGAATTGACTGCAAATTCTATTTTAAAAAGGCAAAATGAAGAATATTATGGGTGGGGTTACAATGAAAAGATAGTTCCTGATGCAGATTCGACAGCTTTTTCAATATTGTTTTTATCTCATTTTGGTTATGATCTTGAAAGGGCAAAAGATTTTTTGTTAGCTCACCAAAAATCTTATGGAAGTTTCGGAACTTACATCCCTGAATTAATAGACAGGTATTGTTCCCAATCTTCTTGGGCTAAAAGAATTGGAAATAACTCCTTTGAAGGTTGGTGTTCAGGAATTCCAGATGTAACAGCAACAGCTCTTCAAGCATTAGGAAATGATAAAGAAGCTGTTGAATATATGAAAACACATCAAGCAAATGGAGGATTTTGGAGAGCATATTGGTACAATAATGATATTTATTCTACTGTTCATGGAATTATGGCCATTAAAGGACATGATTCTGTAAATGAAATTGAAAAAGCACAAGATTGGTTAGCCCGACAAAGAATTGTTGCAGATGTTCCATTTTATGTGGCTTTGTCTTTACAAGGCTTTATGACAAACGGAAGTTTTGGAGAACAAATTGAAAATGGGATTAAGAAATTGCTTGATTTGCAACAAAAAGATGGGAGCTGGAGAACTTACCCCATACTTAGATTTCCCTTGCCTTCTAACTTAGAACCTTGGAACGATTCTAGTAGATGGAGAGAAGAAGCTAAAGACCAAAATAGAATGTTTACAACAGCAACTTGTTTACAGACTCTTTCTCAGTATCAAGAAAGATTATCGTAGAGGCGGACTCGCAATTGAACATAATTCCTGTTAAATCCGCCGACGAACGAAGTGAGGAGAGTGCAACGTGCTCGAGCGAAATGAAATGGAGTGAAGGAGTTGCCCCGAAGCGCGTGTTATGATAAAGTTATTAAACAATAAGAATTATTTTGAATATATGATAAATGAAAACTTCAAAAATGCAATCAAAATAATTCACAAATTGATGAATAAAAACAAAATTAAATGGGCTTTAATTGGGAGTACAAATATGCAATTGCAAGGGATGGAGGTTAGTCCTCACGATTTGGATATTGTTGTACAATTAAAAGATTTGGAAAAAATGCGAGAAATTTTTTCAGATTATAATGTTTCTGCCGTCAAGGAATTGAAACCTCTAACAGATGAACCCGGTTGGGAAGTGAAAGCAGAAATTGGAAATGTTGAAGTTCAAATTTTAGGTGAAAGAGATATGGGCGAGTATGTTAGCAAATTATTAGCAAACAAATTAACAAAAATAAGAATTGAGGACATTGAAATTCCTTGTTTTACTTTAGAGGCAGAAGCACAAACTTATGCAGAAACAAATCGTGAGCATAAAGCACATTTAATTCAAGAATTTTTAGAGCGCGCGTAGGGGCAATTGGATTTAATGATGTTATGCACCCGAGCCGAGGCGAACGACCTCGAAAAGCTTTAGCTTTTCAGAGTGGAGTGAGCACTCCTGGTGAGGCGAGGAAACCGAAGGTTTCCGAAGAGTTGGTGTGGGCGAGCGTTTTGTGGGGCACTGTAAGGAGTAGATTTATAAATTAAAATATATTCTCGATTAACATGTTATATGACATAGTTCATCTTGAAGATGATAAGGACACTCGTGGTTTTGTACAGAGTGCTGCAACTCATAGGAATTTTATATATTTAGGATTGCCTTGTTTGAATGCATTAGAAGAAACATTGAGGGTGCATAATGGAAGAATATTTGTCGTTGATGGAAGATTCCCCAGAGAACAAGATGGACAAGTTCTCGAATTAGCTGGTGAAGCGATAGAAATGATAAGAGCGACTTATCCAAGTGCAGATGTAGTATTATATTCTAGTCTTAGAAATGGGCAAGAAATTGCCAACCGATATAAAACAAGATTTATTAGTAAAAATACGGTTCTTGCAAGACCCATGGTTGATGAGTTGCAGAAAGTTTTAGCAAGTGCCCCACAATAATAGTTCTCAAAAACGAAGTTTTTGACTTTCTTTTAGCGAGCCCACACCAATTGTGCATAATTCTTGTTATATACTCCGCCAGTTACGAGCGAAGCGGAGTTCTGGCGGATTTCGTCCGAAAAGTAAAATTCTTACTTTTTCAATCAATCCAAGACAAAGCCGAGAGTAGATTTTAGGGGGTTTCCGTTCGAGGGCGTAAGCCCAGTATAGTAGATACATCAAGGGGAAAATCTCTCATTAAATAAACATTAAACTGCTAAGGTATTCAAAACCTACTTTAAAGTTGTGACAATAAAAAGATTTATAAGCTAATTATCCCTCCTACATTAAAATGGATTTGAATCTGGAATCAATATTAGTACACGCAGATAAAAACTGGAAAGAAGGAATTCGTTCAAGTAATCAAGCAGAGAGAGAATTCAAACTTGGAATTGCTGCAAATTTACTTCAAAGATTAATATCAGTTGATTCTAAACATAGTCTTGCATTAAATAATTTAGGTGGGGTTTTTGATGCACTGGGGAAGTATATTGAGGCTGTAGATGTTCTTAAAAAAGCGATAGAGATTAGCCCTAATTATATCCACGCATATAACGGTCTTGGTCATGCGTATAACTTACTAGGAAGGTTTGATGAGGCTGTTGATGTTCTTAAACGAGCGATAGAAATTGATCCTAAAAGAGTGAAAGCCATTGACCCTGACAGTGACGTCTTATATAGTACTTCATATAATAATCTTGGTTATGCATATAACTTACTGGGAAGGTTTGATGAGGCTGTTGATGTTCTTAAAAAAGCAATAAGGCTTAACTCCGAAGATACTTCTGCATATGGCCATATAGGGGATTCCCATAGGTTGCTGGGTAAGAAAAAAGTTGCAGAAGAATACTATAATAAATCACTTTCCTTATTTGAACAGAAACGTGACAAAACAATATTTGATTACCTGCGTGCAATAAGAGCAGAAAGAGGGTTGATAAAGATTGGTGCTATAAACCAGGGGGAGATTGAGCAAGATGTATTGCTTAAAGGTATTGTAACTCCTAGTCTATTGACTAGACTCTATACCTTTGAAAAATAATGGAGATTTTCCCCTTTCACTAGTTTAGGAAACCCCCGTTCTCGTTGTAAAAAGTAAGAATTTTATTGTATTTAACTATATATAAACGAAAGTGAAGGGATTTTGCTTTTATAAGGGATAATGCTTATGAATTTTAAAACCATGGATTAATTTTTCGTAATTAAATTTAAGTAGTTAATTTTGATTCCACTGGCCATTCAAATCCTAAAAATTTCTGAGTTATAAAGCCTATAAACTAAAAATCCCTGTTTTTGTCCACTGGACACGTTCACACAGGATATATAAATATAAACCTTAATTATGTAATAAATATGGAAGATATTATTTATGCAATGAAAAGAGAAATGCTAAGAAGAAAATACAGTATAAAAACAATTAGTACATATATTTTTTGCTTAAAGAGATTTTTGAATAAATGCCAGAAAGATCTGAACAAGATTACTAAAAAGGATATTAAAGAATTTCTTTATAACTTTAAAACTGGAAACACAATTAATGTTTACCTTAATTCAATTAAATTCTTTTTTGAGGAGATTTTAAAGAGAAAACTTACTCTTTATATTAGATATTCCAAAGTTCCTGTGAAAATGCCTGTATTTTTATCCAAAGAAGAAATTGTAAAATTGATTAATTCAATTGATAATGAGAAACATAAATTAATTGTAAAGCTAATGTATTCTGCTGGATTAAGAGTTGGTGAAGCTGTTAATTTGAGAACTATTGACCTTGATTTTGAAAATAATTATGGGTGGGTAAGAAATGGAAAAGGAAGCAAAGACAGGTTGTTTATTATTGCTGAAAATCTTAAAAAAGAAATTATTGATCATATAAATAGTAACTGCCTAAAAGATAATGATTGGCTGTTTAAAGGAGAGAGTGGGCATTTAAGCATTAGATCAGTTCAGGAAATCATTAAATCAGCAAAGAAAAAGGCTAAAATCAATAAAAAGATATCCCCACATACTTTAAGGCACAGCTTTGCAACACATTTGATTGAGAATGGCTGTGATGTGGCTTCTGTTCAGACTTTATTAGGGCATTCAAGCATTGAAACTTCTATGGTTTATGTTCATGCTGCTGGAAAGATGCTCAATGTTAAGAGCCCTTATGACTCTTTGAATTCTATTTCACCCTTATAATAAACACCCTGCTTTAATTGAACAGGACGCCAATTGTCTGTAATTAGTTCTGCATTAAGCCATTCTGCAAGCTCTTCTGGATTTCCTATTGTTGCTGAGAGGCCGATTAATTGCAGATTCTTCAGGGTTTGCTTTAATACTGTTATCAGGATTTCAAGTGTAGGGCCTCTTTCAGGATCATTTAAAAGATGTATTTCATCAATGATCACTGTCTTGACGTATTTAAGCCATGGAGAATGATGCCTTGTCAATGAGTCTAATTTCTCGCTTGTTGTTATGATAAAATCATAATCTATCAGATAAGGATCAGAGCTGTCAATATCTCCGATTGATAAGGCTATTTTTGTTAAATGAGAATATTTTCTCTTGAATTCCTTGAATTTCTCATTTGCCAATGCCTTTAATGGGACAATATAGATTGCTTTTCCTTTATTATTGATTATATTGTTTAGCGCTGCTATTTCTGCAATTAATGTCTTTCCAGAGGCAGTTGGAGTGCATACCAATAATGATTTTCCTTTTAACAGGCCTTTTTTTATTGCTTTTTCCTGAGCTGGACGAAGCTCTGTTATTTGTTCTTTTTCTATAACTTTATAGAGGTCTTCTGGGATCTTATCTTTGATATCTTTTAATAGCATATGTTTTAGAATATTTTATTTGTTTATAAATATTAATAATTGTGATTAAAACAAGAAATCTTTATTTTTCAACCTTGAACATCTTTCCATGACCTGGAATTATCCAATCAGCAATATCTAAAATTCTTTTACGGCTTTCAATTAACTTTTTCATATCACAGGAATGCGCTTGATCTGGTTTATTAATAATAACTTTTTGCTTTTCATCATCTGTCCACCAGAAAACATCTCCTGCAACAGCATAAATCTTATCTGCTCTAATAATTAATGAGCAATGATCATTGCTATGTCCCGGGGTCTGAATTATCTCTAAATCTGTTCCTTTTATCTTATTATGATGCTCAACCTGTTTATCATCACTGTATATTTCTTCATTATTCAGAACTTCAGCATTTTCAAAAATACCTGCTAATAGTGTATGGTCTGTATGGCTATGAGTTAAAAGAACAAAATCAATATCTTTTGTTTTTAGATTATTTTTTTGCAATTCCTCAATTAATCTTTTTCTGTTGCAGCCAGGATCTATAATTATATTTTTATCATTCGTTTTTACAAGAGTTACAGTAGAACTAGCTAACCAGCCTTCCTTAATCTTTTTTGCATATCCCTCAACTAAAACTTTTATTTCTGTCATAATGAAATTATTATTGATAATTTATTAAATTTTTCCTTTAAATGTCAATAGTATACTCAAAATAATCATCCCAGGGATTTTCCAGTTTCATCATCTGCTTTACTGTTAATTTTTCAAAATACCTTCTGAATGGCCGCATGGAATTGCCATGGGCTGAGATTGCTATATTGACCTTATTCTTCTTCATGAATTTTGTTAAATATTTAATAAAAGAAAGAACTCTTTTTTCAACCATTTTTATTGATTCTCCTTTTGGAGGAGGAAAATTATAAGAGCGGTGCCATAAATCAAATTTTTTTTTTCCGTATTTTTTGATTATAGCTGTGTGATGCATTCCCTGCAGTTTTCCATAGCATCTTTCAATCATTCTGTCGTCTGTTATAATCTTTTTGCATTCTGGATGGTATTTAAGGACTGGCTTTAAAGTGTCTTTGCTTCTGCTTAATCTGGTCTGAAAAGCAACCTGAATTTTTTTTTTTTTTAGTTTTTCAGCTATTTTTTTTGCCTGCTTTATGCCAAGTGGAGTCAATTTAGAGTCTTTAAAACCTGTAAAGATATGCTCTTTATTATAATATGTCTGGCCGTGCCTGAATAAGTAGATATGTAATTTCATGATTTTATCTTAGAAATTATTGTTTAAATATTTTGTTATTTTTTTTTTTTTTTGATGAAATAATAATAAGGAATGTACACAGCATCTATTACAGCAGCAGAAGGGACAAATGCAGCTATCCCTTTTTTTTTTATTTGAGCATATGATAGCCTAAATATGTTCTGGCCTGTATTATAACCAATATATAAGTATACAGCGCTCTTATAAGTTATATCAAACCACTCAGCTATTTCTGAGGAAATACGGCCTCCTGCTTCACCAAAAATAAGATATTCTCCAAAACATATTCCAAGGCCTAGAATACTGTTTCTTATTGTCAGATCTTTTGAACTCATATTCAATTTATCTTCAAAATCTTCTTGATATCTGCACGGCAAGGCGCCTCCAATAAAGATTGCTTTGCTGTAGAAATATGCTTTTTTAATTTTATTTTTTTCAGATTTCCATTTTAATACTATCTCTTCTAATTTTTGTTTTTTTTTTCCTATTTTATCCATTAAAACCAAGAATTAGAATTTTATTTAAATATATTAGCATATCTTCCCTTGTTTCCAAGCTCTTCCTCAATTCTTAGCAGCCTGTTGTATTTGGCTGTTCTTTCTCCTCTGCAAGGAGCTCCTGCTTTTATCTGTCCGCAGCCAAGAGCTACACTTAAATCTGCAATAAAAGTATCTTCTGTCTCTCCAGAGCGGTGGCTTACCATAACATTCATGCCATTCTTCATTGCCAGCTGCGCTGCTTCAATCGCTTCTGTCAATGTGCCTATCTGATTTAATTTAAGAAGAAGAGCATTGCATAATTTATTTTCAATTGCCAGTTTAATCCTTTCTTTATTTGTAACAAGCAGATCATCTCCTACTATCTGTATTTTTGTTTTGGATGTGATTTTCTTAAAAGCATCAAAATCATCTTCTGCAAATGGGTCTTCTATGCTTATTATTGGATATTTTTTTATCAGCTCTAGATAATAATTTGTCAGTAATTCTGCTGAATATTGCCTCTTTAATGCGTATATTCCTTTATTGTAATATGTAGAGGCTGCAAAATCAATAGCTATCTTTATCATCTTGTTATAGCCAGCTTCTTCAATTGCCTTTACCAATAGGTTTAATGCTGTTCTCGCATCATCTATCTGAGGAGCAAAACCTCCTTCATCTCCTACATTTACTGCTGCTCTTCCGTATTTTTTCCTTATGATTTCTTTTAACAAATGATATGTCTCTGCATTCATCCTTATTGCTTCTGAGAATGATTTTGCACGGACAGGAGCAATCATGAATTCCTGGATAAGAAGGGCATTTCCTGCATGTTTTCCTCCGTTAATAACATTGCAGAATGGAATCGGCATAGTTAATCTTTTTTTAATCAATTTTTCCAGTCTTTTGTACAATATGTTTCCAGAAGCTTTTGCAACTGCCAATGAAACAGCCAGTATTGCATTTGCCCCAAGATTTGATTTATTTGCTGTTCCGTCTGTATCTATCATTAACTTGTCAATGCTTTTTTGTTTTCTTGCATCTTTTCCAATAAGCTTTTTGGATATAATCCTGTTGACATTATCAACTGCCTTTAAAACCCCTTTTCCAAGGTATTTTTTATTATTATCCCTTAATTCAAAAGATTCATATTTTCCTGCTGAAGCTCCGCTTGGAACAGAGGCTCTTCCGAAAGAAACATTTGTGTGAACATCAACCTCTATTGTAGGATTGCCTCTAGAATCAAGAATCTGTCTTGCTTTAACTTTAGTTATCCTAATATTTATCCCCCTTTTAATTTATTTTAAGAGAGGAGTTATTTATATATTTTTCTATCCAATATAGCTTGCTTCTTTTAATTTTCCTTTTAACTTATTCAATGCGCTTCTTTTTGAAACAGACTCGAATTCTTTTGTTTTTTTCAGCATCTCTGATTCAATTGACCTGACTTCTTTTTCCAATTCCTGGAAATTAATTTTTAATTTTAATTTTTTGTTTAATATCTTTAAGATTTCTTTTGATCCATTAATTCCTAAGTACATTGGATGGGAAAATGTCTCTGCCAATAATGAAACTGCCTTAATATTCCTTTTTTTTGCCAATCCAAGCAATAATCCTGAAACTCCTACTATCGGCCCTATCACCCCATAAAGGTTTGTGTTAACTCCCTGGAACTTATTTATCATATTTTTGTCATTTCCTGTGCAGTATACTTTTGGATTTTTTGGGATGCTTGCCAGGCCAATCCCTCCCAGGGTTATGGCTTCTTTTCCGTTTAATTGCTCTAGCATATCAAGAACTTTCTCTGAAAATTCGTAAGAGTTTACCTCATCAACAGGCTGAACATCTCCTGCTAACAACAATAAATCATTCATCTTTTTGTTGTTAAATGATTTATAATAAACTTCTATGCTTGGGAGCTCTACCAAGTTATCTTCATTGACAAAAACAGAATGCGGAAATGAATATGAAAAAAATTCAAAGAGCTTTTTTGCCTTTAGCTCTTCTATTATAAAATCAACTGCAACCTTTCCAACATTGCCTATTCCTGGCAGGCCTTCTATCAGGACAGGATTGTTTAATTTAGGAAGGTTATTAATTTTCTTTATTACTTTCCACCCGCTGCCCATTTTAAAACCTATAATATCCTATTCTTTATTAACATTTCTTTTTTAGCCTTTCTCCTGTAATCAGCATACTTATCCTCAGGAGAATATTTTGCAGGAGCAGGAGTTATTGCCTTCTCGCAGCAAAATTCCTTTAAAGTATATTTTCCGCATTTCGGGCATTTAAGAATATGCTTCATTCTCTTATGAATTCCCCTTTTCCGTTATGCTCTTGGATATAATCCAGGACATTGCTTTCGCTTTTTTTTAAAATCTTTTCTGCTTTTTTATAATCATTTGAGGTAATTGTCAATTTGTATTTTCCAGCCCCTTCATAAATAATTTTTACCTCTTCCTGCTCTATTTTTTTTAGCGCATCTTTAATATCATTTATTCCCTCTGGCTGGTAGCTCTGCAGCAGAAAATGGCCTTTAATCTCAATCTTTTTAGGCTTTATCCTCTGTTTTATTAATTCTATCAATGTTTTTGTCAGCCTTTTGTCTAATTTCAGCTCCTCTAGATCAAATCTGTCGTTGGCTGCTTCTTCAAAGCACATATGCAGCAGGGGATATTTAAAAGCTATTTTTTTCATTAACTCTTCATATAATTTTTTTAAATCTATCTTAAGATCACCGGCGATAATCTCAATTATTTTCTCAGCTTTCTGCTCCTGCTGTATCTCGCTTATTTTATTTCTTTTCTGGGATTCTGTTACTCTTCTTAGGCTTAAGTCAATATAACCTTTCTCCTGATTGACTCTTAACACTTTACAGACAATCTTCTTGCCTTCCTTGACAAAATCCCTGATATTCCTTATTCTTCCTGGAGAAATTTCTGAGATATGAATCATTCCCTGCTTATCATAATCGTCTAAATTAACAAAAACAGAATTATACTGGATCTTTGTTACAGTACAAAAGACCAGTTCATCTTCTTCTGGAAATCCAGTTTTCCTGTAAAGCATTATTCCAATACCTCTAGGATCTGGGCTTTAACCCTGACTTTCCCGCCAGTTGGCTTTGCCAGTATCTTATCACAGACAAGGCATTTTATTGTTGAAGATGATTTCCCGAATATTATCTGCTCATTCTTGCACTTAGGACATCTTATCTTGATGAACTTTGAATTCGGTTCTTTTGGCAGTCTCATTTTTTTATTATTATTATTTAAATTCAATCCTCTTGGTTCTTATGCCTTTTTTCTGCATATGTGTTTTCTTGCATACCTTGCATTCATACCTTAAATCTGTTTTCTTGCTCTTTTTCTTGCCAGACATCTTCCATTTTGATACTGCTCTTCTTGAATATCTTCCCCTGTTGCCGTATCCTCTTGCCAGCCCTCTTTTTTTTGCCCTGTATTTAGAGCCCCTGCTAAGCGAGCTTGGAGCTTTCTTCTTGCTCTGTGTCACTTTATGCTCTGTATGCTTCTTGCAAAAGGGACAGTATCTATTGACTAATTTAGGCAGTTTCATAATAAAAATGAGAACTATTTTTTATTTATAAAGGTTGTGATAAATTCTTATCCCATCTCTCTATTTTTTCTCCTTTAAGAATTCTATCTAGCATCACCAACTCTTCATAGATTCCTGGAATAAGCTCGTAATCCTTAGCCTCTCCCAGCGTTACCCATCTATAATCTGACATCTCATTATTTAATTTTACATCTCCTTCATGATAATCAGCGAATAAGCTTATGACAAAAGTTGGAATACTATCAGGCCTTATGAATGCAAGGCTTGTTAAGTATCTTATATTTTTGATTTTTAATCCAGTTTCTTCCATAACTTCTCTTTTTAATAAATCTTCGCATATATTATACCATTGCCCTGCAGTTGTATCAGGCTCTCTGTTAATGTAATCATCAGATTCTAATTTTCCGCCTGGAACTGTCCATAATCCTGGAAATGCTTTTTCCCTGTCAGATCTTTTAGTTATGAGAAATTTCCTGTCTTTGATGATTATTCCGGTTACAGCAATGTAATGGCTTTTTTTAGGATCCATCTTTTATCTCTTCTGCCCTGTTCTTTTCAATTAATACCCTTACTATTTCTTCAGGAAGGGTAGCAATCTCATCTGCTTCAAAAGGGCCGTATAATTCCAGTTCTGGCCCGACAAATCTCGGAACTGCATGCAAAAATCTTATTATCTTATTTTTCCCCTTTTCATCTTCTTCAAGTTTTATAAAATTTTCTTTTTCTTCTTTTAAATCAGGCAGCTGGTTCTTCAGCAAATTATTTAATATCCCTAATCTGTATCTATTTAAGTTTTCAACCAGCTCATCAAACATTTTTTTCTCTTCTGGCAATAATGCTGAAGTATCAATCACGCTGGAATTTGTTTTTGACTTGTTCATAGCAATATTAATTATTTTTTTTTCCCTTCTTTCATATAGTTCCTTGATTATTTTTTTTATATTATCCAGCTGATTCTGATTTTTCTTCTCATCTTCAAATGTGAACAAATCCTGCTTGGTTTTCTGCCTTAAAATAACATTCTCCTTTTCCTTCAGATAATCTGTAACATCAGAGAAAAAACATTCATCTAATTTCTGCAGTTCCTCATGACTTTTTTCCCTTCTAAGAATCTCAAAAAGAGTTTCGTATGTAATCTTAATATTCATTTTCCCCAATCATAAAAAGATAAAGTTATATTTAAATATTGTTGTGGAATAATAAGAGATATGGCAAAATTAGCATTTAAAGATCTGAATTTTATAGAGGAAAGGGATAAAATAAAGGTAATCTTTCTTTCTTTCTTTTCTTTTCAGATTGGCAAAGCTGAATTAAACAAGATAAGCGACTTCACTATTGGAAATAATTTTATCAATTTTAAAAACATCAACGAGAAATCAGCCAGGAATAAGTTTAACCTATTATTGGAGAGCGGATTTAAGGGATTAAAGAGCAGAATAACAGGCAAAAAAGCAATATATGTCCATAAAAATTCAGGAATCCCTTTAATAGGAAACAGCGCTTTTGGGATAATAGACAGGGATACAAATATAATTGAGGTAAAGCCAATAACAGGCTGCAATCTTAATTGCATATACTGCTCTGTTGATCAGGATAAAAGATGCGCAGAATTTGTTGTTGAAGAGGAATATTTAGTTGAAGAGCTTAGAAAGGTTATTGAATATAAAGAATGCGGTAATATAGAAGTGCACATAGCTTCCCAGGGAGAGCCTTTTTTTTATGTTTATCTGAATGATTTAGCAAGGGATATATCAAATATAACCAGTGTGAAAGTCATTTCTATAGATACAAACGGCACTTTATTAACCAAAAAAAAAGTAGATGAGCTTGTTAAATCAGGATTAACAAGATTTAATCTAAGCATCAACTCATTAGACGCAAAAAAAAGCAAATATATATCTGGAACTGGCTACAATGTTAAGCATATCAAGGAAATAGCTGAATACATATCAAATAAATGCGATTTGTTAATCGCCCCTGTATTACTGCCAGGAATTAATGAAGAGGATATAGAAGAAATAATAAGATTCTATAAATCATTGAAAGGATCAAAACTTATAGGGATACAAAACTTTTTAGAGTATAGGTTCGGTAAAAATCCCGTTAGACAATTATCAATGGATGAATTTTATGATAAACTAAGGAAATTAGAGGATAAATATAAGATAAAGCTGATAGTTAATAAATGCGATTTTAACGTCATTAAAACAAAACCATTGCCAAAGCCATTTAAAAAAAAAAGTATAATAAAAGCAAGGATAATATGCGATGGAAGGTTTAGGAATGAGAAGATAGCAGCAGCAGATAACAGGGCTGTTTCTGTGCCTAACTGCTATAGTTCAGGCAATGTGAAACTGAAAATAACAAGGGACAAGCATAACATCTTCTTTGGAAAAATTATATAGAAAATAAAAAAGAAAAATAGAAAAATTAAAAAAAAAAAAAAAAAAAATTTTTTTCTT
>Ga0209541_10010310_pt1 | contig 14924 bp, 9 predicted proteins | sample RifCSPlowO2_01_FD_184027 | JGI IMG/M metagenome (GOLD analysis project Ga0209541, IMG submission 184027) | Groundwater microbial communities from Rifle, Colorado - Rifle CSP2_plank lowO2_0.1 (SPAdes) (version 2) | ecosystem: Environmental > Aquatic > Deep subsurface > Groundwater | place: Rifle... | reverse complement strand
TCTGTTCCTCCTTTTAGTTTATATAGTATTTGAGGATTATTATATAGAATAAGATTTTAAAATGCAAGAAAAAAGTTATTACAATCCGGCCCTGACCTGATGTAATAAACCAGGGCGGCACTTTTTTAAAGTGCCGCCCTTTATGTCGCTACTATTAAACTCTAATGCGTCCAGCGGACGAAATCGACGTAGAAGGTGGTTGGATAGTCTGAGGTAATTCTAAACGGACAATAAACTTGAGTTAAGTTTATTCCCGGGAAACTGCTTATAGGTAGAGCGAATTCCTGCCAGACGCCTCCGGTTGAAGCAATATACTGATATGAAGAGGTATATTGGGGACCTTCTATCTCTACCTTTAAGCTGACATTGCTCTTAACCCAGAATTTAAGGTAACCGCTGGAATACGATGATAAGTCTTTTACCCCGCTGGTATGGAATACTCCCCAACCAGCCCATAGGTAACTTATCGTTTGGAAACATTTCACGCCTTCGGGCGGAGTCTCACCCGTATAATCGCCATTCCAACTTCCGGGACCCCAGGTAAAAAGGCTACTGTCTGTTGGTATTCCGGCGTCGGAATAAACGGTGTATGCAGTGCCAACCGTAATCGTCGTCTCAGGTTCATAAGGTTGACCTGTCGCCGTAAACCGGAACGTATCATCCATACCGATTCTCTCTTCGTATGGCTGAACGCCGACTCTCTTATGGTCGAAGAAGTAAGCGCCCCACATATAGTTGCTGCCATAAGGCGTATTTGCCGGGACATTGATTGCGAAACTCTGGTCTCCGCTTCCCGTGTTTATGATAAAGTCTGAGGTAACGTAAGTTACGCCGGTGTAAACATCCTGCAAGAAGATTCGTAATGTCAGCGGGAATGTCACTGCATAAGGTTTCCAAGCAGTAATTGTGACTATCGTATCCAAGCCTTCCCACATTACCGGCACGTTAACTTGCGTTCCGGGGTCAAACGTCGTCGGGAAAGTGGGGCTTTCAACTTTAAGCCGCGGCGCCCAATAAAGATCCGTCGGTATCTCATAGATGTCCGAGGTTTCGGTAAACCACGTAACCCAATTATATTTCCCGCCGTTTGAGTAATTCTTTAAGTCTGTGTCAGCAGGGTCGTAATCCGGCACTAACGCATATTCCGGAACATATGGATCCCTGAAATCATCTAGGAGACCCGTTACGGACTTCGTCTGCAACCAATCTTCCAATCTGAAAGCAGATGCTGACGGATAACCGGTCAAGGACATCTTCTTCTGGAGCGTAATGCTCTCAAAGGTAGTATCACCGTCATTTAGGGTTACCCTGTAATATTTTGCAGTTGTATCCAAGCTTATCGTCGGGTTGTAAGCGCCTTCTGCTGTAGGTGAGGTATAAATATTGGTCCACAACAGCCTATCGGTAGATTTGTCGACCGTCAACTGGTTAGAGGTTCCTGTGAGATTAAAATTGAACGTCAACGTCGGCGTAGTAGCAGAAGCAATGTCTTTAAATGTCATAAACAATTCCGGCCTTGCGCCAGAAGCGTTAGCATTGCTAGCCCATGCGTAAACTGTTTCTGTCAGCCAGCTGTTAGGATCGATCTTTCCATCGAACATCGGGCTGCCGCCATAAATTTCATTTGTAAGAGCGTCTCCGTTATTGGTGGCTTCCTTGAATCCGAAATTAAGTTTCAGCGTATCGCCCCTTGTATTGTAAGCGATCCAGTTATCGAATGTCCTTCCACCTGTGGAAAGGAATGTTGCGCCGGCATGGAATAGGCCATAACCCGAAATACTGGATTCATAACCAGGGTCATTCCAGGCAGTGTAGGAGCCCGTATGGTCTACCCACGGGTCAGCCGAATCCCAAGGATATGCGTATATAACCCAGTAGATTTTCCCGTCGCCTGTTAATGTTGTCGTCGGCACAGTAAACTGTAACGAAGTTGAACCGCTTGGGTCTATCGTCCAGAATTCCTTCTCAGCCAGCAGGAGGTCTCCGTCGAGAGGATTCGGAGTCGCATACTTAAGCTGTACTTTCATCTTATATATCTCTCTCGTGCCCCACTCAAACGTCCTTTGAGAGATCATGCTGAATTGATTGGTCATTTGATTGTAAGTGTCGACGCCGTAGTTAAAGACAAAGGCCTTCCCTTTCTTTTCGCCGAAGTCGGATGTAACGAAGTAAGTGTCGTCGAAGTAATATACGCCCTGGTTCCATTCGTATAATTCAATTGAGGCGATCCTCGACCAATCAATCCCTGCTTGAGTCGGCGAGATTGTCCAGGAAATTAAGCTCCATTGATTTTGAGTCGCCGCCATAGATGACCAAGTTGCCGAACTTATAGCGCCCCACTTATCCTTGAATTTAATCTGCAAACTATTGCTGCCTTGCGTATCATAAACCCAGGCATGGAAAGTGGTCATCGTCCTCAAATCGACATATCCAACAAGTGCGGCGAGATTGATGCCGATTGTGCCACCGCCGACACCGGATGTCATCTTAACCGAACGAGTGCCGCCGTGGACAATCGTCGTCTCAAACGCAGGGTTTGACTGCCAAGCATCGTAGAAGTATGCGCCGGATGTTCCGTTATCAGGCTCAAAGTCCTGGAAGGAGACATTGCCTTTTGTTTGGAGGTTGCTAATCAATGCCGGTGCAGAAGAGGTTGCGTTCTTAATATCGGCGACCTTGCTTCCGGTCGTGACTAAAGTCCAAGCAATAGCAGAGGCATTGGGATCAGTTGCTATATTTTGACCGTTGGCGTAATCCTTGGTAACATAATGAGTGTTATCCGTAACCTCTAAGTTCTGTAAATTGCTCAAGGTAGTATAACCTGTGTCAACACCGAAAGCGCTCTCTATCCTGCCAGTTCCTGATGAGCCATCGGGTTTCTTAATCGCGACTCCGCCGTCTGTGGCCAAAACTGTAAATTGTCCTGCCTGTAAATACGCCTTTATATTGTAGCACTCGTTATTATTCATAACATAGACGCTCGGCAGAATTACAACCGGGAAGAATTCCTTTAGATAACCCCAATCCAAATTGAGGAGATTGCCATTGACGTCTCTTTCATTATCATCTGCGAAATAGTAACCCTTCAAAGGTTCCCAGACACCCAATTGAGATGCCTTTGCGCCTAAGCCAATCTTTCCGTTAGCAAGGCGGTTGTCCGTAAATTGACCTATGTTCTGGCCGTTTAAGTAAACCTGGAAAGTGCTTCCGGTTGCCACGACTTTCAGGGTGTGGAAAACATTTTCTGCAAGGACATCGATGTTCGCGACATTGCCCACAAAGTCCACCCCCGCTACCCTTCCACCATACTTAACTCGCCAGAGGCCATAGTTGTCATAGGTCTTGACATAATAGTAGTTGTCCGTATCCTGATAACGGAAGATAAGATACGTCTCCTTGAAATAGGGATCCTTTGTAACATACTTGAATTTCGTCTCAACCGTATAGTCCGTCCAAGTCGAATTACCCGCTACCTGTATGTTGGGACTCTGGCTCATACGGTCGATTCTATACTCAAAGTTATTGACGCTCCAGCGGCTTGAACCTTCCGTTCGCGTCCAGCCATCGGCATTGCCATCGTTGAAATCGTCGGAGAATACCGCGCCTCCAGAAACTACAACATCATCAAAATGCGTAACCGCTAGATTAGAATGGACATATCCCAAACTCTCAAGCCAATCGCAGACTTGATTTGCTTTATCGTAGTGAGTTGGATATAGCGCTTGAGTTTTCGCCGACCTTACGACCGCGACTCGCTGTACATAGGCTGTCTCTCTATTTAAGGGAGTATTCTCCCAGGATTGATATTCAGGCAGATTTTCCCATTCGAAATTGACGGTATAAATCTGTCCTTTATTTAGTGCGGTCGGAAGAGGCGTTGTCGGATTATCGCCCCATTCCAATTGTGTCTTTTGATATGCCTCAGATACCTTTACAGAATTCTCTTCTAACCAGGCATAAACTCGATAGTTTCCGCCGTCGGGAGTAGATTTATAATCTGTGTCTGCCATATTTGGATCTGGTATCCAAAGCCATAATGATTGTTCACCCGCTCCAGAGACGGTGATGTTAGTTGAATTATAAATTTCATTTGGGGTTCCATCACCGTTATCACCATCCTCCTGGAATGCAAGATATAAGGTGAGATTTAACGCTGCGAGGGTATCATACCTGACCTTAACCAGATATGATTTATCGCCCATCGGATGGACTGTAGCCGGCGCATCGAGAATGTAAACCTTCTTCGACGGAGCTGCGGCATAAGCCCGAATCAGCGCGTGTCCGTTAGAACCCAATGTAAGATTGAACGTCCCGTCGCTATTTGTTTCGATAACGCCGCCTGATGTTAAATTCTCGACGGCCTTACCTTGAATAAGGCTTGTGGTTATGGTAACGGTTTCATTCTGGTCTTCTCTATAATTCTTCGCGGAGATTAAGATTGAGCCATCCGCTGCTGTCCTGTAATCAACCAGAACATATTGCGAACCTGTAACATTTAACGTCGGTTGAATCCCAAGCCCGTTTAAGAATATCGCCTTAAACCAATCGTAACGCTGAGCCCATGGGATTATATCCGGCTGGCCGTCGCTATCGCCGTCTGGGTTTCTGTCTCCTAAGCTAAATGTCGTAATAGCGGCTTTCGATGTGCCGTTATCTTTTATTACCAAAGCAGGGTTTCCGTTTGAGTGAGTTGCGTATACCGTACCCGTCGTAGGTAAAGTCATATTGCTGTATTTCCAGGCGCGGAAGGTATCTTGTCTGCCTAGAGTCAAAGGCGAAAGCGCCTGCGTCACATTAGTTGTTATTGTCACCCAATTGATTCCGTATTGTTCGTTTTCAACCGGGTCGTCATATCCGGAGGTATCGGTGGCATTAATGCCGAATATACTATCTACCTCTGTTACAAAGTCTGAAAGAGATTCCGCGTGATAATCCTGCATTCCGGGTAAGTCCGCATCTGCATAGATGTGAACTCCTGCAGGGATTACCTTTGTGCGGATATAATTTAAATCTCCCGCATAAACCCGCTTATTCCTCGGCAGAATTATCGCGGCGTAAGAAGAATAATCTCTTGGCGTGCCGTTGTTCTTCTCGAAATTCTGGAATGCGGTTTCAGTTCCTACTACATATGTCGTATCGTCGAAATAATAGACGCCTTGATTAAATTCATACGATTCAACTGAGGCAATCTTATTTTTATCGAGGTTGGGAACGCTTGGATACGTAGTTAGGTCCCAATTTATCTTCGTCCATACATTCTGAACTGAAGCATTAGAAGACCAGAGGTAATAGCCGTCGCCTCCCGAGCCACCGTCACCGTCTGAGTCCCTTAATCGAAGTTGTATGGTGTTATTTCCTTGAGTATCATAGACCCATACTGAAAAAGTTGTTGCAGCGCTTAAATCTACTACTTGAGTTGAATTGGCAGGATAGACAGCGACTGTACCTCCGCCCGAACCGGCGCTTATCTTTAATGACCTTGCTCCCCCGTGCACGGTGGATAGATTAAGTACGGCGTCTGATTGCCAAATATCTTTGAAATATTTTGAAGTCAAAAGTTCCGTTCTATTAAGGAAGGTAGGCTCTAATCCTAACCTTTCTAACGGGCCGAATATCTGCTGCATATTGCATTCATAGCGGTTGTACATCCCATCTGTCGCGTCTGACCAGTAGAATGCAACATCAGGGGTCGGGTCGGTTGAATTTGCGATAAGATTTCTAACATCGAGTTGCTCCATCAGATCGTAAGCGTCTCTTACAACCCAGAATGCGGGTTTAGTCCTTCTGTCGGCATAGACTATGCCGAAGCCTTTTTCCCTATCGGTGATATACGGCCTATCATTCCAGGTAAAGATGTGAACGCCTATTGCGCCCGCTTCCAATTCTTCCCAGAGAGAGTTACTGATTAGAGGGCCTTGATTCTGCTCATTGATTCCCGGATACATAGTCTCAGAGCTTGTAAAACCGGTCTCGGTGCATAGGACGGGTAAACCTGTCTTCCACTTGGCATACACAACGCCCCACTGGCCGGTCTGAGACTCATGGCCTGTTAATCTCCACGGATAATTATTTATCGACCAGAAATCTAACGGCGTTCCGAGATCTTTGCAGGCTTTTATTATTTTGCCTGTATCTTCTGCGTGATAGCGCCAATCTTCCTCGCCCCATTGCATACCGACGGTGGCATAGGAAATCAAATGATTGGGGTCAGCATTTCTTACCGCCTGCGCGCCGATTGCAACTAAACTGGCAGCGCTGTCTTCTCGCCATTGAACCAAATCCCACCAAGCAGATGGGTCGTATTTGTAAACGCCGGGTTTTTCAATAACGTCGTCTCGAGTGTATTGCTCGGGCATAATGACGTTATTAAATGAGGCGTAGGCATAAGAGGTACCTGCAATGCCCCACGCTGTATTTAAGGCATTAATGTCATTGTTATAATAAGTTGCCAGCCAATTCCTGAAAGCGGTTTCGCTATCTTTATCAAATCCGTCTTGCTTTCCGCTCCAGAGGCCAAGGTAGCCGTATTCATTTCCGACTATCCAGCCGGCTATTGTCGCATTGTCTTTGTATCTGGCTGCGACTGCGCTTAAAAATTCGGTATATTGCGCCCTTGTGTTAGCATCTTCGAACGACATAATATCTGAACGCCACCTGTTTGGTTGGTATATACCTTCGTTGTCATTCCCGGGCGGATGCATCGTGTACCAGCCGGCAGTTGGATCGTCTACTGTAGATTTGGGGAACCAGTCAGGCGGCCACTGATAGCCGACAAGAGCAAAAATTTTGATGCCGCGCTGGGCGCAAGCGTTGACCAAATAATCGTAGTTAGTCCAATCAAATAGATTATCGCCTGCTTCTTCAATCTGTTTCCATACGAAGTCAACTCTTATGGAATTTACATTGGCCTTTACCATTTCATCTAAGTCATAGTCTATCTGGGCTGTGGTCTGCCACATACCTAATGGCCTGTTCCAGGTCTGATAGGCGATGCCGTGTGCGAGCCAATATTCCTCTATGTTTCTGTCGTAGAAGTAACCGTTCTGTATATTTATAGACGCTGTAACGCTGTTTATCGTAATAGTAATATCTTCAAGGTCTGTTGCAAGGCCATCCGATACTTCGAAGTGGACATTAGGATATGTGCCTGCTTGAGTATAACCAGGCGTCCATGAGAAGATACGGGTAGAGGGGTTAAATGTTGCCCCTGATGGAAGATTCGAGGCAGAGTAAGTTAAGGTGTCGTTATCAGGGTCTGTGGCTGAGATTGTAAATTGTAAGAGTTGACCTTCGTTACCTGTCTTGTTTCCGATTAGGTCTAAGACAGGGGGACCGTTGGGAACTAACCCTGATACTACGCGGTTATTGTTATAATCCGAGACATAGAGCCTTCCTGAATCGACGAAAGCGAAGTTCGGATAATTGAATTTTGAGGTAGAGGTGCCGGTAGTCCTTGTTGTGAAAGTATCCTGGCCTACTACCTTATTTGCCGCGGCGCCGTTTGTAGCTGGTATTGAATCATAGATGATGACTCTGTGGTTGTTTGAGTCTGCGATGTATATCTTGTTCTTCCCATTCGGGATGAATATCCTGTTGGGGTTATAAAGTTTAGTAGATGAAGTGCCTAAGGTGCCGGTCGTGAAGTTGGTCTGGCCTACTACCACATCGGCTGGAGCGTTGTTTGCAGTTGGGATTGTGTTGTAGATAAGTACACGATGATTATTCGTATCTGCGACGAAGAGTTTTGTGCCGTTAGATTGAACACCATAAGGGGTGTTCATCTTATTCTGAGTAAGGCCTGAGGTGCCCGTTATAAAGTCTGGCTGGCCGACTACAACTGAGGCAGCTGCGCCGTTTGAAGTTGGTACGGAATTATGGATTATAATACGGCGATTTGCTGAATCCCCGATAAATAATTTTCCATTTGCATAGACATCGCGCGGAGTTCGTAAGCCCGTCTGTGAAGTCGCTGCGGTTGAGGTGGTAAAGCCTGCCTGTCCTACAACTACTGAGGCGGCTGCGCCGTTTGCCGTCGGTATCGAATTATATATTAAGACGCGGTTGTTACCTGTGTCTGCGATATAGACTTTTGTTCCGTCAGAGAAGACGGCATTAGGGGTGCGCAAAGTCGTCTGCGATGTGCCGGCTGTGTTGGTATTTAGGGTTGTCTGGCCAATGACTAAATCGGCTGCGGCGCCGCTTGATGTAGGTACTGTATTATAGATTAAGACGCGGTTATTATTCGGGTCGACTACGAATAGCTTGCCTGCGGCGATGCAAGTCCTGCCTGTGTAATATATCCCTGCGCCATCGACATCGTTTGCGGTGCCGTTGGTAAAGGTGGAATGCCCTACTGCCACATCTGCGGCTGCGCCGTTTGCGATCGGGATTGTGTTATATATAAGAGCTCTATGGTTATATCTGTCTGCGATAAATAATTTAGTGCCATCCGAGGAAATTCCGCTTGGGTAATATAACTTAGTTTGTGAGGTGCCTGAGGTGCGCACTGTAAATGAGGTCTGGCCTATTACAACGTTCGCTAAGGCGCCGTTCGTTGTCGGGACTGAATTATAGATTAAAGCGCGGTGGTTGGTATAGTCTGCGACATAGAATTTAGTGCCATCTGAATAGGCGTTTGTCGGATTGTAGAATTTAGACTGTGTTGTGCCTGCGGTTCCAGTTATAAAATCGGGCTGGCCCGCTACTACTGATGCGGCAGCGCCGTTTGCTGTGGGTATTGTGTTATATATGAGGACGCGGTTGTTAGTATAATCCGCAACAAACATCTTCGTTCCGCTTACAGTAACAGTGTAAGGAAAATTATATTTGGTCTGGGATAGCCCTGTGGTCCTTGTTATAAAATCTGTTTGTCCTACGACTACTGAGGCGGCTGCGCCGTTTGCGATCGGGATTGTGTTATATATGAGGGCGCGATGATTGTTTGAGTCTGCGATGTAGAGCTTAGTGCCGTCTGAGAAGACGCCTGAGGGGTTATAGAGCTTGGTCTGGGATGTGCCTAAGGTTCCTACGGTGAATGAGGTTTGGCCTACGACTACTGAGGCGGCTGCGCCGTTTGTTGTGGGGATTGAGTTATAGATTAAGACACGGTTGTTGGAATAGTCTGCTATAAAAAGTTTGGTGCCGTCTGAATGAACTCCTCGTGGGTTGTTTAATTTTGTAGCTGAAAGACCTGAAGTATTGGTATTAAAGTTGGGCTGCCCCACAACTACATCTGCCTGGGCTCCGCTTGATGTTGGAATTGTATTATATATTAACACGCGGTGATTGGAAGTATCCGCGACGATATATTTGCCCGCTACTATGACGCTGTTAGAATAAGGATAATACATGTCTGTATTATCCAAATTGTTAAAACCGGCGGAGGTGAAGTTGCTGTGGCCTATAACTAAATCCGCATCCCATGCCTGGGCGTAAGAGCCGACCGCCAAAGAAGCCAAAAACAAACCTGCTACTAAAAATCCCTTTACCCTTTTTAGCGTCGTCCTTTTCATCTCCGCTCCTTTTTTATCAAAAACACGTTTTGACAATACAAATAAAAAACGGCGATCTTTTGGATCGCCGTTCGATTTTCAATGGATATCGAGGACACGATATCATGATTCTCCCGACCTTAGTTAATTTTAGTGAAGATATTAGAATGTTTCATTTTGCACTATCTTTTAAGTTTTGTCAAGTAAGAAATTTTTAATTTGTAAACGGGTTATAATTACGAATGTCCTGCAATGTCAAACCCTTTTCGGTAATGGCTTTTTCCAGTTTCGCGAAATCAGATTCGTGAAGCCGTCTCTCTGAAGGCACAACATTTATATTGACATTGGCTTTTTCTGGCTGATTTTTCAGAATTGCTAAAAAATTCCTTGATTTAATTGAGACATTCACCTGAACTTGACTTTGCGGATCCAGGGAAGCTTTAACTTTACTAATAGCTGCTTCCGCTTGGTCTCTGAGAACAACGATTGTGAAAGACAGAGACCATCGGGGGCCAAAATGATAGACTGCTCCGTACATCACCTTTGCTTTTATAATACCTACACCTGATGTCCGCATCGAATTGTAAAAAGCTTTATGGACAGATTCCCAGGAGCGAACTTTTTGATCACACGCGACGTCATGGATTACTGACGCATCCCGGTACTTACCCTCAAATGGCCCTCCTATGATAGACCATGCGATCCTTGGGATTGATGCTCCATCTATTACCGAACCAGCTGGCGCTTCCCACTTTACCTCTTCAGGATCAATGTAGATGAATGCCGCTAATAACCTCATCTTGCGGCCATCATCAAGGAACTCCGCCTTAACCGGGCCTTCGTATCTACCAAAATATTCTGCCACTATCCTCTCCCTAAGAAACCTAAGCGTTGTCTCGCTTTTTCCCTATCCTGTTTTTAATATGATGGGGAACCTCTCGCTATATACAGGTATCAATTATAGCCCAAATACAGGGATTATCAAGGTTGTCCTCCTATTTGTCAAGTAAAAAATTTTTAGGTAAAAAATTTCATTGAGTTAGATTCGAAAGATTATAAATGAATTCTACTAGGGTTTCAAGTTGTATATCATCTAATGGGCCGCCGTGTATATTTGAAAATCCTGGCATCATTGGGTTATCTGTGCCTTCTACGGTTTTTGTTCTTATGTAGTCTCTTCCTTTGGTGTTAAGGTTATTTATAGGTGGGCCTGATTTGGTTCCCTCTCCATTGTTTCCGTGGCACACCATCTATTTCAGGTGATCACTTTTTTCCTTTTTAATTTCAATTCTTTAAATATAAATAAAACGGCGATAATCAAAAATATCCAAACTAGAAACCAATTTAAAAGAAAAACGGCAGAATCTTTCTTTAGGAAATGACCGAATACCTGAAAAATTCTGGCCAAAGTTAAAAAGAAGAAAAACAGAGTTCGATATTTCCACTTAACATCGTTGCTTCTTATCCTATAAACGATAAAACAGATTATCAAAAAAAGAATTGGAATTAACGTTAGAACCGCAGAAAAAATTTTGTTCAAAAAGATGTTATTGTAAAGGAAACTGGCATAACTTTTCATTTTTAACTCCTCTCCAATAAATCAACGACCACAACGAGGCGGAGGGCCATCGAACTTCAGAAGCTCTTTATCTGCATAGATGGAATAGCCGCTTGCGGCGCAGTCAGGCTTTAGGGCGGAAGATTTAGTGTAGGTCTTCATAAACTTGGGTAAATCGGCCGGTTTCTGGAAGGAGGCGGAGAGATTGTCTACTATGGTGCCTTTAAGCTCCATGGTGTTTTCATCGACGGCATGGGCTAAAGATGAAATAAAATAGAAGGCAATCACTAATAAAATTATCCTCTTCATGTTCCCTCCTTAAAATTTCCTGAAAGAAAATCGGTAAATCTTCCGTCATATATTATAACGGAGGTGATAATTATGCCAAGGGCAAGCAGGGTCTTTGTCGAAAACGCCTGTTACCATATTATTACAAAGGGGCAACCAAAGACAAGCCGTTTTTTGCGATGAAGGGGACCTGGAGCAGCTACAGGTGGAGGGTCCTGGGAGATAAGAATATCCTTCTTGATAAGCTCCAATTTTAACAGAAATTCTTGGGGACAGTTCTAAGATTAAAAATGAAAACGTCCACTTTCCTTTACTTTATATTAAAAACCATTCTCCGGTGCCCTGATCGCATTTTATCTTTAGCCTTCGAGGTATCGATTTATTAGATAACGTTTTTCCATTTTTTTCCTTAAAATAACTAAAATTACCAACGTCGTGAGAAAATATTAATTCAATTTTTGTTTTCTTTTTTAATGCATTAGACTTTAATTTCCCTGTGCCTAAAAATGCGCTACATTGTAGGTCTTTTAACTCGGCGTAGTACTTATCATCTAGGACTAAAATACAACTTGACAAGTCGAAAGTTTCATTATTTTTAATCCTTATTACAAAAGCAAATTCATTCTCTTCACCGTACGGCTCAGGTCCACTATTAAACCATACTTCGACATTTTTCAGCGAATTGAGTTCACTCGTTTTAGAAAGAGTAAATTTATTGCTGGGATTGCTGCAACTAGACAAAAGAATAATAACTAACATTAAAAGGAATCTTTTCATATCCGCTATATCTCCATATGCTAAATTTACTACTGTTTACATCCCTCCTCTTTAAGCAACCCATTTAACCAATCCCAAGAATTATTTAAGTCTTCCATTATATCATTGAGTATTCCTTTCAGATCTGCTCCTAAGTCACCCCATTCTGCTTTTGTATTGGGATTACCATCCAATAAATCCTTTAATTCCTTAGCTATGCCAATATCAAGTGCTGTAGATGGATCAAAAGAGTCACTTAGTTGTTGCGAAACCCATTTGTGCTTTGCTTTATCATCACTTCCAAATTTTTCATTTGCTTCATTGACCAAATTTTGTGTTTCTTTCAGTAAATCAAAATAAGACTTCTCCCAGAAATACCCATACGGATCTATCCAATCCACAGGATTATTTTTCACATGATACCGTCTGAAAACCCGCTTATTTTATCCTCGTTAGCGGATTTTAGTGACGGCCGACCCTGTTTTAGGGATTTGAAGCGCCTAATTCTGTCAAAGAGCTTGTATTGCCACCGTGTATCTTTTAAATTTCATCTCATGTGGGAACCAAATTCAACGGCGGAACCTGTATACGCTCAAGAACTATTTTAATCCAGCGCTTAATATTAACCGCTGCCGCCGTAAAGTAGCATTGCAGATTTACCTTTGGCAGTCCTCTGTATCGCGCTCGCCGTAATCCGTGGTAACGGACAAGCTCCGATAATTTTCCTTCTATAGGCGGACGGAGTTTCATGTACGCCTTGAATTCTTCGCCTTGGTTATACCTCTCAGCCTCAAAGAGAGATTCTTGTGCTTCGCTGATTCCTACGGTGCGGCGGCCTTCTTTGGCTTTAGTACAGTAAACTCTACTGGGGCATTCCTTACAGGAGGTCATGGGAAAATGAAAGGTAGTGATTTTCTTCTGACGGTCATAGTAGGCAATTGAGCCTTCTACTCCTTCCGGACAGATTAATTTCTGTTTTTCTCTGTTGTAAGTAAACATGCTTTTAGGGTAGACGCCTTTAGAGGTGTCGTTTTTTATCCGCTGCGGAGCAACCATCTGAATATCTTCTTGCTGTAACGCCTTGCGATAGGCGCCGTCGCTATAGGCGCTGTCTCCTATGACTTTGGCCGGTTTTAGGCCTTGCTTGTCTTGCTCGATAATTGTCCCTACGGCATTACGGCCGTCCGGCTGATTGCCGGAGATGGCGGCTATGTTTGTGATGAAGCGGTTGGTGATTTCTTCGGTAACCGTAGCTTTGTATCCGGTGAATTTCTTGGTCTGGGACTTGGCGCCGTAGCGGGCGTCTTCGTCTATAGGCGATACCAGTATATCCTTTGGCTTATCCGCGCTTTCCTTTTCATATGCCTCGCCGTTTTTATCCAGCTCTGTCTGCTCGCAGAGTATCCGTCGCAAAAGATCCACCCGGCGCTTGAGTATATCATCCCCTGTGATATCACGCACATATTTAAGCGCTGTATAGGCGTCGCCCGCTACTTTTACAAGCCTGCGTTGCCGCTTCTCTCTGTCGAGCCTGCCCGCATCGCTATTATTGACCGCGTCTTTTGCGTATTCGCTCACCTCTATCTGCGATATAAGCGCCTCATACACATCGCGATGGCGTTTCTTCAGGGATTTAAGTATCTCGTAGACGCCTTTTTTAACAAGGGTTATTACAGTGGGTATGGCTATATCGGCTATGATATGAGTGGCGTCGATTCGCTGGATTTCATTGCGCTTAATCAAGTCCGAGTCTACCAGCTTGTTAAGGATTTTATCGAATACCTCTTTTTCCTTGCCGTGCTCTAAAAGCCTTTTCCTAAAATCGCCCAACGAGGAGTGATCAAAGGGACGATCATCTATCTTTAAGTTAAGGGCGTATTTAATCTCAATATCATACATGCAGGCGCGCTCCATCTCCCTGTCCGAGAGATTGCGGTAAAACTGTAGTATGGTTGCCATGGCAAGAAGCGAAGGCGGGATAGCAGGGCGGCCGTTATCTGGCGTATACATAGATTCGAAGTGCTCGTCTTTGATTAAAGGAGAGACTATTTCACGGAATTTGCGGTAGAAGCTGTCGGCTAATATCAGCTTATCGCATATGTCGTCTGTATCTATGAAGCTGGCCTGTTTATCGCGCGGCTTGAACATTTTTTATCCCCCTGTTGGAATATATTATAGCGCGATTTGCGGGAAGTTTATATAACTTATCGACTAAAGAATATGACGGCCAAAAGCAGAAACGAAGAAGATAGCATAAGAACTACGCCCATAATCAGGAAAAAGATCTCGTTATATCTTCGGCTTTTTCTATCGGATAACCAGGCTTGATACCATTTTGGTTTATTTTCTAAATGCTTGGTCATCGTTTGAACGGTATCATCAACCCAGAATTTTCTATAAAAGAGGGTGTGCGCACCCAGGCTAAAAAACAGCAGGATAAGCATACCGGCTAAAACCTTATTTTGTATATCTGAAACTTCGCTGCTTTTAAGCGAACTTGTAAATATCGCTAAAACAAATAAGATCCACCAACCAAAAATAATTTTTTTGGTTATCCGATAATATTTATACATTTTTATCTTGGGGCCTCTAGTTTATTTATTGCACTTTTGAGTCTTATCGGTATCTATGATTTTGATCACGTTGTACCCTGTAACAGCGACACCGGGCGGTCCGCCTGCACCTACTTCTTTAAAAATGCCGCCTTTCGGATCGACTCCTATTTGGCTGTGGACTGCCCCAGTCATTTTTGTACCACCTGTAACCTGCTTTTTAGCTTCCAATCCTCATAGAACTGCGCCGGCGTAAGCATCCCCAGGGCGCTATGAGGC
>Ga0209541_10010308_pt1 | contig 14925 bp, 20 predicted proteins | sample RifCSPlowO2_01_FD_184027 | JGI IMG/M metagenome (GOLD analysis project Ga0209541, IMG submission 184027) | Groundwater microbial communities from Rifle, Colorado - Rifle CSP2_plank lowO2_0.1 (SPAdes) (version 2) | ecosystem: Environmental > Aquatic > Deep subsurface > Groundwater | place... | reverse complement strand
TATCTAAAGCCGAAAGCCGCCAATTCATGGCAGGGTCGGACGATAAGCCAGTCTCCCCGGCATAAATATATTTTGAATAATCTTCAAAACACTCTTCAACGGAATCAAAGCCGGATTTTGAGCCGAATATGGAAAACCAGGGAGTCCAAATATGAGCCGGCGCGACTAAGCAGTCTTTTGATGCCCCTAAAACAATTTTCGCCAGTTCTTTGGCATCCAGTCCTAAAATGGGCCTGCCGTCTGATTTCAAGTTGCCTATCAAACCGAGCCTGGCGTTAATATTATCAACCGCTTCAAAAGACGGCGCGAAGACTATGATATGAATTTTCCTGACTTTATTGTTTTTAGAATAAATGCAGCTGATTTCAGAAGTTAAAATGAAGCGGGTGCCGGTATCGTCTTTTCTTAGTTTAAATAATCCGGGCTCGGCCAGACTTAATTTTTCTTTTAAATTTTTTAGCCATTCGGGATGCGTAAAATCGCCGGTCCCTAAAACTTTGATTCCCTTAATTTTTCCCCATTTATCCAAAGCCTCCAAGTCCATATCTCTTGCCGTCGCCCGCGAGTATTTTGAATGTATATGAAAATCAGCGATAAATTGCATGTCTTCAATATAACAAAATACGGATACGGCCGAAATATTGACAACTTCTTTAATCTGTGCTATCATTAAGACAAATAAATTATAGGAGGGATTCTTGAATAGGACAGTAGTCGTGATAAAAATGACCTCTGAGGAGGAGATGGTTGACGAAGCCATCGCGGCATATCGGGCGGCACGCGCTGGAAAACTAGGGTGGAAGGGAGATTTTTATGTTTTAGATCTGCTCTGCAGAGTGGGGACAACGGTCCCAGGCGGGGGGCACCTATTGTCAATTGTAATGTCGCATATTCTCGTCGGCGGGTTTGTCCCCGACGAAATTATCAACACGGAGTTGCTCCTCCGGCAAAAAGAGTTGCTCATGGAAGCGGAACTACGAGTGGTGCAACTCCAAATCGAGCTCAAAAAGCTCGAAATACAGCAACTGCGGCTCAGGCTTCAGTAAACGAATAAACAAAGAAAGGCGCCCTGTTTACAGGACGCCTTTTAGATTGATCTTTTTATACTACAAGATAACTTGACCGACGGTGAGAGAAAGAGCTTCAGCGGCGCTGCCGCCCGGGATAACAATCTCCAAGAATCTTTTATCTCCGATGCCAGAACTACCAATGACCAAACCAATTTTACCATCGGGCACATCCACTAATCGCGGATAGCATGTGAGCTGGCCGATGGTTGTTTCTACTGTCTTTCTGGCGCGAAAACCAACATCTTCCGGGAGCAAGGTCGTTTTCGCGTTCCCGAAGCAATCAATATACCAAATGGCTTTCGGCGGATCGGGTATGGCTTCGGATAGGACAGAGCCAGCATGACCAGTAAGAAAATCTATGATTGGTTTATTTAAAATAATCTGAGCCGCATATGGCAAAAAATCAAAACTCCTGAACTGGCTCTTGCTCGTTGATTCAACCAAACGAACTATTAACAGGCACCCGAGTTTTTTAGCTAAAGAAAGTGTCGTGCCACCCAAAGAGGACACAACAATAATACCTTTATACTGAAAATAACCGAACGGCGAACCGTTGGGCCACTTCTTCGCCTCGCCATGGCGCGGCGCCACGTTAACCAGGATCAGCCCTTCTTGGTCGCCAATGGCATCCAGCGCATCTACTAAACAGCCCGCAGCCTCTAGGTCATTTTCAACCCCAATCGGCACAACAGTCCCGCCAAACAGCGCACCAACTCTGGCCATCTGCCTGCCCATGGCATTTGCATCTCTGCAATCATTGATTACTACGGTCAGCATTACCCCTCCTTTTTACTTTTCAAAGATATTGAGATTATACCGCGTAAAAAAACTGTGTCAATGCCCCCAGAATAAGCACCGCCATTAAAAAATATAGCAATAGCGAAGGGGCTTTTATGCTGTATTCCGGAATCCTATCGCCTGACGTTCTGGCTTTTTTGAAAATTAAAATAATTATTATTCCCTCAATCGCGCCCATTATCGTGCCGGTAAACCCCATAGCCGCGATAAAACTCCTGAAACCGGCTAAGAATAAAATCAGCGGCAAGCCGCAGGCGATTAGGGCAGATAAGCTTTTTGATAGTTTGAAATCATAAATAAAGGTATTTCTTAGGTAGAGGCCTAAGACTAAAAAAGAATCGGCCAAAGTTATTAGTCCGGCCAATGCTCCCAGGAATATAATTTTCTTTCCCAAAAACGGCGCCAATCCTGAAAGAGCGTCTTGGCTGGTATTCTTGCCCGAAACCCCGATTAAAATCAGGGCAAATAGAATATAAAAAAGAACGACAACTATTGTCGATGCGGCTATTACTTTTTTAATCTTTTTCTTATCTTCCGCGGACTTAAGAAAGCCGATAATTTCCGGGATAGCCGACCAGCCGATCAGGGAAAAAAGGATAACGCCGAACGGGAGAAAAACATTAGACGCATTCATGATGCTGACGTTGGAGACGCTGAACTTCGGCAAGGCAAAGAAGATAAGCGCGGCTATCGCGGAAAAGAAAAGAATATTCGTTAAAACCGTTGCCGAAGCAATTAATTTAACTCCCCGGAAGACAAAATAAGAGAGCGCGGCCCCGAAAATCAGAGTGAGCTGAATGCGGGAGGGCCCGTCCGCCAGCAGAATATTTAAAAATTCTCCGCTTAAAATTAAAAAAGCCAGAAGGGCGCCGGTTACTCCGATAACGACAGACAAAGCGGCCAGATTCTTTCCCCATGGACCTAAGTATTTTTGCGAGAGTCCGGGCAGACGAAAACTGCCGCTTGTCCTAAGAATTGCTTCGGCGAAAAACAAATGTATAAAAAAAACGGCTCCGCCCAGAATCAATAAATAAAAAAGGCCGACGACTATTCCGCTTCTCTCTATGACATACGGGATTCCGAAAACGCCGGCGCCGATCACTGTCCCGAGCAATATAGAGAGCGATTTAAAAAACTTCATAATTAAAGGAGATCAGACCTCCCAAATATCCGAAAAATTATTTTAATAATTTAATGCCCAGCCCGGATATTTGAGCTCCGCCAAAAGTTAAAATACCGGCAAAAATTGACCAGGAAATTAAGTTAAAAAATCCGGGTATGGAATCCGCGGGCAATATGCCCTTTAACTGCTCGCCAAGCGCTTTTTGCAGCTGATCTTGAATATCCTGGCCGCCTGCCTTGGGATCTGCGCCCGACTGTTGCGGCGCATTAAAAATAACCGGCGCCGTTTTTTTGGCCGTAAAAATATTATAAGAAGAATAAAGACCGTAAAGAATGACGGCTATCCCTCCTGCAAGTAAAATTATTCCTGAAATTTTTTTAATCACCGCTTTTTGTTCAAATCATCGGAAAACGATGATTTTTTAATTATTATTTTGTAAATATTTTCAATAAAGTCGCCTCCGGCATAACCCACGATAAAAGCCAGGGTTTTACTGAAACCCCCCAAAAGCGTAAAGCCTATTTCCTTCACGGCCAAAGCGGTCAAAAGCCCGATTACTCCGGAAAGAAACATCGTACCCAAAAAATACATGGGCCTGAATTTGGCTTCTTTATAAGAAAATTGATACTTTAGGAAACCGACCAAACCGCGCAATATTCCGCCGGAAAAAGCGGCAACAAAAATTAAAATCATAAATTTGACGGCTTCTGCTCCTTTCGCGCTCTTCTTTTTTTAAACTTTATAAACCTTGTACCCTTCTCTGACCTTTTGATCGACTTTAAGTCCCAGAGACTCTCCTTTCTTCGCCTTATCAACCTTCTTGTGGTCAACTTCCATTGATTCCACTCCTTGGTTAAAATCGGTTTCTCCGCCGACGAACCTAATTTCACCGCCAACCTCCAATTTATCCGACAGTTTGATTACCGCGACGCCGATATTGCCAAAATAATGAGTCACCTCGCCTATTAATTTTCCTTTTTTCTCTTTCATAAAAATATGTTTTTATTTTACTCCGACCTTTTTATTGATTTGATCGCCGCTATTAATTTTTGAACTAATCTTTTTGGATCGGTGTCGTAAACTATCGGGCCTCTTTTATGATGAGGACGGCTAAGAATGATCGGGATGAAATCGGCTGTCCCGCCCGAACCCTCCAAAACTCCGATGGGTTTTCTGTCTTCGTAAGCGATCGTGAATTCGTTTAATGTGCCCATTCTGCCGCAAACCACAATTACTCCGTCAGCGGCTCTGGTCAATAAAAGGTTTCTGCCCGAGTAATCAAAGCCGGTGTAAACTATTACATCAAACTGATCTATGGGGAGCTTATAAACTTTTTTATGAGCGGTTTCCGAAGCTGCCGGTGAAAAGCCGATGCTTAATCCGCCGACTTCTTTGCAGCCCGCGGCGGCAAAATAAGGAACGCCCGTAGTCGCCCCCGTGAGCAAAACGCAATCGTGCCAAAAAATCTGTCTGCCGATTTCTTTGGCTATATTTTGCACATCCTTGCAGCAATGCCCGACTTCAGCAGCTCCTGTCACGGCTATTTTATATTTTCCAGGATCGGGACTCATGCTATTATTGTATCATGTTTTATCGGACGGCTCTATGTGAATAACAACATCCTTAATTGAGGGTATCTCTTCCATGATTTTCGCCTTTAATTGGTGGGAAACGCCGTGAGCTCTTTCCAGGGATAACTCCGGATTTAGATTTATATGCATATCCAAAAAAACATGGTGTTCGTCGCCCCTGGTTCTTATTTGATGGGAAGAATCAATGTCGCTAATCGTTTGAACGATTTTTCTGATTTTCTCTTCGTCAATTGAAGCGCTGTCGCACAAAACAAGGGTGGTGTGTTCGACTATCTCCCAGGCTAACTTCGCCAGCATCGCCACCATCATGGTGGCGACGATCGGGTCAAAAATCGGGAAACCGAATTTAACCGCCGCAATGCCGGCGATCACGGCCGGCGTAGTGAAAAGATGGGTTTTGGTGTGCAGGGAATCGGCAATAAGAATAGTACTTTTCAATTTTTTGCCCTGACGATTTTCGTAGAAAAAGGTAAAGGTATCTATGATTAATGCGCCAGCCATAACAAAAAAACTTAGAGTGTTAATCTCGGGCGTAACTGGATGGAGGAATCTTTGAATGGCATTTTTTAAAAACTCGTAGCCGATAATTAAAACCAGAAAAGCGATGCCCAGGGCGGCCACTGATTCAAACTTGCGGTGGCCATAAGGATGAGAATCATCAACCGGTTTTTCCGATATTTTTACTCCGATAAGCCCCAAAACATTTGACGTTCCGTCAAAAAGAGAGTGGAAGCCGTCGGTTAAAATACTAATGGCCCCGGTAGAAAAACCGATCAAAATCTTAGCTATCGCTCCAAGCCAATTCAATAAAAGGGTGATTATCAATACTTTTTTAACTTTTTGAAATTCCATATGTTTATGCCCCCAGGAAGAGTCGAACTTCCATCCCGGCCTTCGGAGGGCCGTGCTCTATCCATTAAACTATGGGGACGGCATCTTTATCTTAATTCAATTCTCAAAAAATGCAAAAGGCCCGGAATGTTTGCTCATCGGGCCTTTTTTCGTGGCTTGCCCAGGATCGCGCCGGCCATATTGAGCATCGCCCTATAGTCGGCGTCAGGGATGTATGTACTGCCGCCGCCTTCGCGAAACCGCGAATGATCCGGCTCGCGAGGCTGACCGTCTTCCCCAAGAACCAGAGCAGTAGTCAGTATGTCGTTAATCTCCACTACGACCCTGACAGCCACGCCATCCTTCACGCCAACATGCTTAATTCTTACCAATTTTCAGCTTCCTTTCTCCTTGAATTTTGTTAATATAATTATACATTATATTTCCCTATCTGTCAATATTTTGAGCGACCAAATAAATATTGCTTTCTTTGGTTTTCCGGCCGCGCAATATGCCGGCTTCTTTTATTTCAAAGCCTGATTTTTTGGCTAACTTCTTCAAGCCGTTTATTGAAAAGCAATGAATATATCTGGGAATAATATTCTTCCATGATACGAAAAAATCGCCAAAATCTAATTTTGACAATCCAATAATTTTAAAAATCTGGTACTTCATAAATTCTGCCGCCCTATCCCACTCGCCGATAAGCGCCATCTTGAAGGGATTTAGATACCAGGCGGTCAAAATTAAAATCCCGCCGGGTTTCAATATCCTTTTTGCTTCGCTTAAAAAACGGAGACGCAATTCTTTAGAAGGAATGTGATGGATAACGGCGAAACTGAAAATTACGTCAAAATAATTATCGGGGAACGGCAAATTTAAAGCACCGGCGGCTTGAAATCTCTTGCCCGGATGTTCCTTCTTGGCAATCTCGATCATTTTTTCTGAATTATCCACTCCGACATAATCAATATCCTCTCGGAAAATTTCAGAAAATCTGCCATTGCCGCAACCCAAATCCAAAACCCTGTTCCCGGGGCCGGTATGGCGCAAGATTAGATTCTTTCTGTCTTCGGGGACATATTCCCGGGTCCTTGAAAACTCATCGGCAATCAGGTTATAATCTTTAATAGTCTTTTTCAGTAAATATTGTGCGTATTCTTTATCCATTGTTTATAAAAGAGTTAATAATTTCCGGGGCTAAAACTCCGGACGATTTAGCTGTTATTAAAAGGCGGCTGGCTAAAAAATATATAATTCAATGCCCCGCGAATGTTGATTTATTAAAAGCTTATCACAACTTGGTCAAAAATAGAACCATTAAGGCTTCGAATAAAATCGAAGTCTTGCTGCGAACCAGGCCGGTCCGTTCGCTGTCCGGCATCGTCAATATATCGGTTTTAACCAAGCCGTATCCCTGCCCGGGCAAGTGTCTTTATTGCCCTATCGAAAAGGGTATTCCCAAGAGTTATGTTTCGGGAGAGCCGGCGGTAGAAAGGGCAAAAAGATTAAAATACGACCCGTATCTGCAAACTAAAAAAAGGATTGAAATGCTGGAAGCCGAGGGACATCCAACCGATAAAATTGAACTTCGCGTTGTCGGCGGCACATGGAGCTATTATCCCAAAAAATACCAACTATGGTTCGTAAAACGTTGCTTCGACGCCTGCAACATACGTAAAGGTAAGACGATGGTTGCAGTTTTACGTAATAATGAAACGGCTAAGCACCGTATTGTCGGGCTGTCTATTGAAACAAGACCGGATTTTATTAATCCCGAAGAAATAAAATGGCTAAGAGAACTTGGCGCGACCATGGTTGAATTGGGAGTCCAGTCAATTTATGATGATGTTTTAAAAATAAACCAAAGGGGCCATGGAGTAAAAGAAATTATTGAGGCGACCAAATTTTTAAAAAACGCCGGCTTTAAGGTTCTTTATCAAATGATGCCGAACTTGCCCGGCTCCACGCCCGGCCGCGATCTGAAAATGTTCAAAGAATTATTTGCCGATCCCAAGTTTCAACCGGATATGCTGAAGATTTATCCTTGCGCTTTGATAAAAGCATCTCCTCTATATAAATTATGGCAAAAAAAACTATACAAGCCTTATGCGGAAAAACAACTAGTAGGCTTGGTTAAGTCAATTAAAAAAATAATCCCTTGCTATGTCAGAATTCAAAGAATCGCCAGGGATATTCCTTCTCACAGCATCGTAGCCGGGCCGGCTAAAATTTCTAATTTACGGCAAATGGTAGCGGGCAATTGCAAGTGCATCCGCTGCCGCGAAGTGAAAGAAGATTACGACGCAAAAGAAAAAATACATATGTTCCGCGAAAATTATGATGCCTCTGACGGCAAGGAAATATTTTTATCTTTTGAGAACAAAAATCGCGCCAAGCTTTATAGTCTGCTTCGTTTACGAATCAACTCTGACGGTATCGCCACTATCCGCGAAATACACACCTACGGCCAACTCCAGCCCATTGAGCGGAGTCGGACTCCGCTCAATTCTCCACAACACAGTGGGCTTGGAAGAAAATTGGTCGAAGAAGCGGAAAGAATAACTCAAAAGGAATTCGCTGTAAAAAAAATCGCCGTGATTTCCGGCGTAGGCGTCCGCGGCTACTGGAGGACACTCGGCTATAAACTGGAAAACACCTATATGATGAAAAAATTGCACTTTGTGCGGGGTCGGGCATAGCACAAACTATGACGAATATCTGGATTTACGAAATCCTCTCAAATTTGAGTGGATTTCGTAAATCCCTCAATTGCGTTTTATCCTAATTAGTCCGGAGCAAGGGATAATCTCAACGCCTTGTTTTTCCAATTCGTCTAAAAAGATATTTACGCCCAAAGAATCGGAAGATATGTGGCCGGCTATAACTACATTAATGTTGGCGGCTTCGGCTTCTTTTCGGTGCTCTTCCGATTGGTGCATGGAAACGACGGTGCCTACGCCGGCATTGGCCATTTTCTCATAAAGTTTCGGAGAACCTTCGGTGCCTCCGGTAATTTCAGTAACGGCAATTTTCCCGCAGCGATTTTCCGGAGAACCGACAAAAATTTCAGGACCTGCGCCGATTTTCATGGCCTCCTTATACTCGCGAATTTCTTTTAAAAAACTTACCAGGTCTTCTACTCTTTCGGGATTTCTTTGGGCAATCTTGTCCTTTAAAAATCTTGCCGCCAGATTATCGCAAGGAGTATGGATGTTCATTAAATTAACGCCGGCCAACCTGGCGGCGTCTATCGGCCGCTGGTGATTAATACCGCTTATCCCTCGGGCCACTTCGGCTATTTTTTGTTTCATCAAACCTTCCGCTATGTTGACCGGAACTCCGTACAAGCCTAAAATTTCGCACTGCATCTCCATGACATCGTGAAGCGAAGCTAATGATTTTCCCCGGGGGTGGTGAGCTATAACCAAGTCGATACCGCCCAATTCTTTTGCCAATAAAATTTCGGCGGGATCAATATCAATCCCCGCCATCACCCTTTTTATCTCCTTGTCCTCGGAAATATTCAAAACCCTTGAATCCAAGTAGGGATTCTCCATGGCATCTTTATCAAACTCTTCTTTTTCTTTGTCCGACAATCTGTCGTATTTTGTTTTCTTTCTTTGCAAAAACTTCTCCACCGCTTCCCTGCCCCTCAAATCAGCGTCAACGCCCATCTTAATCGCTAAATTAAAAATATCTTGAATTTTCATATATTTCAGACTAACAAAAATTTTAATTTTTAGCAAGAAAATTATGCGGATAAAACAAAAAGGCCGCGTTTGCTTAAGCGCGGCCTTTATTTCTTGCCCAAAAAATACCAAGCATGGCCAGCATGAAAACAATCAGCCAAAAGGAATTCAAGGCGGTATCTTTTGGGTCAAATTTATTATCGAGAAAATTATGAAGCCAAAATATGTCAGCCGGCCAGCCGTCATGAAAAAAATCCAGAGAAGGAATTAAGTTTCCGGCATCGGGAATCATGGCAAAGATTCCTCCGGCAACTCTTATAGGCTCGGTATTCTTTATTTTTTTATCCAATCCGCTTGCCATTAAAACTCCCGTCATTGCCCCGATGCCAAAGGCAAAGTGCCCAATTCCCATGCTCATTCAGCTTCCCTCCATCTTTAATTATTAAATTACCCGTCTTTTTATCTTTTTATAGTATTCCCTTCGGACATAATGTCAATGCGTTCGATTCTGTTCAGCATTGATGGTGAGCTTGTCGAATCCATCAATGCATTCGATTCTGTTCAGCATTGATGGTGAGCTTGTCGAATCCATCAAGGACTATTGCTTTATCGCTCCAGGGAATCTTTTTTCCTCCGGCCACGCACATCCAGGGCTCTGAACCTTTGCCGGTAACAATAACTGCATCGCCAGGCTTGGCCAGACTCAAGGCTTTTTTGATCGCCTCTATCCTGTCTATGATGGTATTTAGTCTCCCTTCGGGAGATCTCCCGTAGGGAGATATTTGGTATTTGGTATTTGGTATGCCGGACTTTATTTCGGATAAAATTTTCTCCGGATTTTCGTCATAGGGGTCTTCATTGGTTAAAATAATCTCATCGCAATATTTAGAAGCGATTCTGCCAAGCTCCGGTCTCTTCCATTTATCTCTCCCCCCTCCGGCTGAACCTAAGACGCAAATCTTCCTGCCACTAATCGCTTGATAAATTTTCTCTAAAGCGTCGGGATTGTGAGCATAATCAACAAAAACTCTGAACGGTTCTTTGACAACCAACTCCATCCTGCCAGGCACGCTTTCCATCATCTCTACGGCCTTTTTACAGATTTCAAGGCTGATCCTGTGCGACAAACCGACGGAAATCGCCGCAGCCGCATTGTATAAATTAAAATTTCCCGGCAGTCTTAAATTGAGTGGAGTCCGACTCCGCTCAATAATGGCTTGGCCGTCATTGATTCGGTAGCCTATTTTTTTGCTGGCCGGGAACTGCAGAAAATATTCGGCATTTTTATCATCCAAGTTAATAATATGAATATTCTTGCAAGCCTGGAAAAGTTTTCCCTTGGCTTTCCGGTATTTTTCAAAAGAACCGTGCCTCTCAACGTGTTCCGGAGTTATATTGGTGAAAACGGCTGTATTAAAATCAATGAATCTATGCCGGTGCTGTCTGATTCCTTCGGATGTTACCTCTAAAACTGCGTACTCACAGCCGGCATCTTCCGCCTGCCTTAAAAATTTCTGAATTTTAAAACGACCCGGCATGGTCATTTTTAAAATATTGGGCCATTCCCTGTCTTTTATTTTAAACTTCACTGAAGAAAGAGAGGCAACTTTAAAACCGGCTTCATCTAAAACTTGGCGACACATCTCCACAACCGTTGTTTTTCCGTTGGTGCCGGTCACTCCGATAACCTTAAGCTTTCTTGAAGGGAATCCGTAAAACAAAGCACCTAAAAAAGCTAAAACTAAATGGTACCAGCTTATTATAAAAGAAGGGAAAAACTTTTTAATCATATCCTTCATTTTCTTCCTAAAATTTTCAGAGCTTCTTTTATTTTGATCTCGGTATCGGCATTTTCCGGAATTCCAGACAAGGCCTCTTTGGCTTTTTGGCGAGGCAAACCGAGAGAAATCAGGGCATCTAAGGCATCGTCTGCCACCGCAGTTTTTGCGGGGACACTTGATTCTTTTATTTTGCCGGTCAACTCCAAGAGTATTTTTTGCATCCTTTTTTGACCGATGCCCTTAATTTCCGGAGGTAATTTTCCGGATTCCATAATTTCCTTTAATTTTTTCAGCGACCCCAAAGAAGACAGCATCATGGCCGTTTTAGGCCCTATGCCGGAAATACTGTTAAGAACTTCAAAAAGCTCAAGCTCTTCCTTGCTTAAAAATCCGTAAAGCTCGATGGCGTCTTCTCTTAAGTGAAGATGAGTAAAAATTTCTATTTCCTGATTGACGGGAATGCCTCTTAGCGTTCCCGGGGAGCAAAAAATTTTATAGCCAACCCCGCTCACTTCGAACGCGACGATCTTGTCGTCCTTAAATCCGACTTTTCCCTTGAGATAATAAATCATTATTAAATCCTACCCTATTATTGACAAGAAACCAATAGCGAGTATGATATAAAAGAGGAAAATTAAAAGGAGGAAAAATGGAAGGAGCTTATTTCTTTATAGAGACTCAGGTGGGTAAGACAAAAGATGTTTTTAGGGAGATAAAAAAGAAGGTTCCCAAGGAGACGGAGTCCGATATAATAACCGGGCAGTATGACATTGTAGTTGTTATGCGGTGCAAAGAGATAAAGAAGATCGGCTCTATCGAAACCTCCATTAAGACCGTGCCCGGCGTAGTACGGGTGGTTACTTGCCCCATAGACATAAAAAAATAAACAAATGGCTCGGGATTCTGATTCCGAGCCATTTTATATAGAATTATGGATGGGGGCTTGATTTTAAAAACGAAGGGTGCTAAATATAGAATATATGGCAATTATTAAAAGCGCGAAAAAGGCTCTGCGCCAGAGCATTAAAAAAAGAGCGAGAAATCTTATTTATATAAATAAAATAAAAAGCCTTGTTAAGGAGGCAAGGCTTTTAGTTGCTCAAAAGAAAACAAAGGAAGCGAAAGATGTTTTACCTCAGATATATAAAATCTTTGATAAGGCGGCGAAGGTCGGCATTATCAAAAAAAACACGGCTTCCAGAAAGAAATCAAGAATAACTAAATTGATTGCTAAATCTCAGTAATCAATAAATCCAAAGCCAACTGCTGATCTATTTTGCCGGTTTTTATTTTAAGGTCTGCCTCGAAAATTTTGCGATATATCTTCTCCATCTCCCCAAGAGTAAAACTGTCGGCTAACGCCCTCGTTTTTCTGACAAAATACGGATGGCCGGTAAGCCGCCCCGTCTTTTTCATTATCAGAAGATTCCTAAACTGAAAGCTAATCATGGACAGGAGATACAGGGGATTATCGCCTTTTTCCAAATGATCGTGAATCAAAGAAATCGCTTCTTTTTTATTCCTCGAAGCTAACGCTTCAATGGTTTTAAAAATATCCGTGCCGATTTGCGGCCTCACTAGCAAGTTAATGTCTCTCAACTCAATTGGCTTTTTACTGAATGACGCTAATTTTTGAACCTCGTTGGAAAGCTGCCATAAGTCGTTGCCGGTAAAATTAATGAGCCGATAGACCGCCTCCGGCTGAATTTCCGTTTTGCGCGCCTCGAACTCATTTTTAACCCAGCTCCTTAATTTTTCTCCGTCCAATAATTGGAATGCTTGAGTTTTGGCATTCTTTGTCAAGAATTCAAAGAGCGGATCTTTCGGAGAAACTCCGCTATCCTCATGGAAAACGATGATGTCCTTTGAACCAATTAGTTTTTGGCCGTTTCCCAAAAAAACATCTTTAAACTCTTGGCTCTGAAAAACATTTTTTAAGATCAGCAGTTTCTTTTCCTGAAACATGGAAAATTGCTTAAATTCGTTTTCAAATTCCTGATAATCCAAATTTTCTCCGGAAAAAAACCTCAAATTAAGTCCGCTTTTGTGGACTTCTTTATAATGCTCAATAATCTCCCGCAGTTTCTGCCTGCTCCTATACGTATCTTCTCCGTAAAGAAATATCATCATATTTTTTGGCATTGGGGGCAAAAATGGGCGGAACGGCCGCCGAGTTTGATTCTTTGTATTATGCCGCCGTCTTTTCTCGGGCATTTTTCGCCGTCTTTTTGATAGACCTTATGGTACTTTGCATAATCCCCTTTTTGGCCGCGGGCGTCAAGATAAGATTGAACCGATGAACCCTTGCGCCTGATCGCTTCTTTTAAAATTTTGCCGATATTCCGGTGAATCAGTTTAATTTCTTTTTCTTTTAATGTCTTAGCCCGACGCAATGGGTGAACCCGCGAGGCGAATAAAATTTCATCGGAATAAATATTGCCGATGCCGGCAACAAACTTTTGATCCATCAGCAACGGCTTTATTCTGGCATTCGGCCGTTTTTTTAATAAATTTTTGAACGCTTGAAGATCAATATCTAAAGCCTCGGGCCCGAAACTATGCTCCAGTTCTTTGGTGTTTTTTACCATTTTCCACCAGCCGAACTTGCGGGCATCATTAAAAATCAATTTTGAGCCGTCCGTAAAATTAAAAACCTTCCGGGTGAACCGCGAGGGTTTCTTATTATAAATCAGCTGCCCTGTCAATTTTAAGTGAAAAATCAGGCTGGACCCGTCATTAAAATCAATGATTAAAATCTTGGCTCTCCTGCGCAACCCTGCAATTATTTTATGACCCAACTTTTTGCCAACAATCTTTTGGTTCAATTGGCGCCTGATTGTTTCAACCTCCGGCAATTCGGGCATTATTTAAGAATGGACTTAATTCTCTCCACTATCTCATTGGGAGTAAAATGAGCCTTAACGATATAATCGACAACGCCTAACTTCCTGACCCTTTCCACGTCTTCTACTTGGCCTAAATTAGATAAAATCATAACCGGAATTTTTGACAATTCCGGACTATTTTTCATCCTTGATAGCACTTCAAAACCGTCAATCTCGGGCAAGATTAAATCCAATAAAACCAAAATCGGCTTTTCCTCTTTAATTTTTTTAAAACCCTCCTCCCCGTCAATTGCCTCGGATACCTTGTATCCCTCTTGTATGAGTTTTTTAACAAGAAGATCTCTTAAAAATTTATCATCTTCAATGATTAGAATTGCTTGTTTTGTATTATCCATGCGATTTCTTTATTAAGTCGTATTTATTATACTTTACCCTATTTCAATATTTTAGGAAAGACCGGGAATAGTGAAAAAGAAAGTAGCGCCCTTGCCCTCTTCCGATTCAAACCAAATCATGCCTCCATGAGCTTCAATGATATTTTTAGCAATAAAGAGGCCCAACCCGGATCCGTCCGTCTCCATTTTTACCACATTGGCTCCTCGAAAAAACTTTGAGAATACTCTTAATTTTTGATCATTGATTATGCCGACGCCGGTATCGGAAATTCGGCATTCTATATCCTTGTTCTTGAGCCGCAAAGAAACCTTCACGCTACCGCCGGAAGGCGTATATTTTATGGCATTATCAATAAGATTCTGAACGGCTAATCTCATCTTCTCTACATCCAGCTTTACCTGCGGCAATTCTTTTTCTAAAACTTCAAATTCCAACTTAACGCCCTTTTTCTCGGCGTCTTCTTTATAAGAGTTGACCACAAATTGGACAATCGTATCTATGTCAGTAATCGCCGACTTAAAAAGATATCTCCCCTCTTCAATGCGGGCAACATTCAAAAGATCGTTGATTAAATTAATCATTCTTTCGTTTGATTCGTAACTTTTATCAACCAATTCCTTTTGCTCTTTGGTTATTTTTCCGACATCTCCGTCCAGTATCATTTTCAGGGCCCATTTGATGCCGGAGAGAGGCATCCTTAACTGGTGAGCGGCGAGTGAAACAAACTCGGTCTTCAGTTTTTCAACCGTTTTTTCGCGGGTAACGTCGTGCAAGACAACCAATGTTCCTAATTTTT
>Ga0209541_10010307_pt1 | contig 14925 bp, 17 predicted proteins | sample RifCSPlowO2_01_FD_184027 | JGI IMG/M metagenome (GOLD analysis project Ga0209541, IMG submission 184027) | Groundwater microbial communities from Rifle, Colorado - Rifle CSP2_plank lowO2_0.1 (SPAdes) (version 2) | ecosystem: Environmental > Aquatic > Deep subsurface > Groundwater | place... | reverse complement strand
GCTATGGATTTTTTAGAAAGTTATCGATGGTCAAGCTACTTAGATTATATCGGTAACAAGAACTTCCCCTTGATAACACAAAGAGAGTATCTTTTAGAGATAGCTGGGGGATTAAAAAACTTCAAAAAATATACTAATGACTTTATGGCAACGATGGAATTAGAAGAAATTCAAGATTTAGTCCTTGAGTAGGTATGTTTAGAAGTTCAACTTCCAAACATCAGGTACTCATCTGAAATAAAAAAGCGGGCGAGATTATCGCACCGCATTGGTAATTATTGGGCATAATAGCCAGTACCTGTCAGCCACTGAATATCATCTCTGGTGAGTCTGCCTGGCTTTGTTTCCATACAGGCATTTTTTAATGCTTTCCGGCCAGTATCGTTCAAGCCATAGCTGTCTCTGCAATAACTTTCATTGTGAAGTGTTATGCAACCGGCTTTTTTCAATTCTTGAAAAACATTCATGCTCACGACCCTATCAGAAAAAACCTTACAATTTTCCGGCCCGGGATGACCGTGCCAATGATTCAAAAAAAGATCTCCGTTGAATACCGACCCCTCCTCGCCCATCATTTTCTGAAGCGCAATCAAAGCTTCTCGACTTAACTTCATATTTACCTTCGGTTAAATGTAAAATATTCTACATCAGATTAAACCACAACTTACAAACTTTTGCAAACAATAAGGTGCGGAGTCATCGCATTTTATTTCAAGCGAATTTGAAATTCTATTGCCAGCCGCCAGCTATCTACCTAAGCAACTGGCGGAGGGTGTGCCCTTTTATAAAATTAGCAAGATTTTAGAAAGGGGCACCCCGCAGTCATGCATAGAGGTTATGTGAGCTATCTCCCTATGAAAAGTTTAATCTTCTGCGTGACGAGTTTTTTGACTTCGTCTACTGCGGGGCCAAGATATTTGTAGGGAGTGGTTTCATTTGGATGGGCATGAAATTGTTTGTCTATTTCATTTCGGTAGGCAACCCTTAATTCGGTATTGAAATGGACATTGGTGATGCCCGCCTTGATAGCGGCAATAATATTTTCGTCTTTTAATCCCGACGCCCCATGGAGCACATAGTATACAGCTGAATGTGAAGGGGCACCCTCCACATAACTAACAATTTTGGAAAAATGCTCAATATCTAATTTCTCTTCTTGGTCAGTAACGATACCGTGAATATTGCCGAAGACCACGGCCATGCGGTCCACACCAGTCCGCGAAACAAAATCCGCTACTTCTTCCGGTTTTGAATAATCGGCAGGGTTTATTTCAATTTTTGTCTGGACTTCCGAAGAACCGCGCAGATACCCAAGCTCGCCCTCAACAGAAATATCCGGACTTACCGAACGGCAATAGTCCACGACCCGCTTGGTCAAAGCAATATTTTCTTCATTCGGCAGTTTTGATGCATCAATAATTATTGACTCGTATCCCGCATCAACGGCTTCTTTGCATTTTTCAAAACTCTTAAAATGGTCGGCGTTCAGAAAAACCGGATAATTGAAATCGTCTCTCATCGCCTTAACCAGAGCGGCCGCTTCTTTCATGCCCACAAAACCGGCTTCTCCCTCGGAAGTGCCCACCATGACCGCCGGCGCTCCGGCTTCCTTGGAAGCCTCAACTATGCCTCTTAAAACATCTTCCGTGGCAAAATTAAAATGCCCAATGGCCTGACTATTTTTTCTAGCTTCTACCAAATACCAGTTTAAATTTTTGTTCCCATTTTTTCCTTTTTCCATGCTTATTAATTTCTAAATCCTAATTTCTAATTTCTAAACAATGTCTAATGCTTAAATGTCTAAAAATTGGGATTTGATTAGAAATTAGATATTAGAAATTAGTAATTTCAATGGTTTTATAGTTCTATAAAACCAGATATTATATTTTCTTCTATTAATTCGTTCATTCTTTCCCGCCCCTGATATTCCGAAAATATTTTATTCCACAATGCCTCTTGCTGATGGTAGAGATATTTTACTTGTCCTTTTTTAACCAATGACATTATTAGGTCAGTAAGATCAAAACTGACCAGTTGTTCCTGTCCGTTCTGATCCTTAAAGAAATCCCCCACATAATCTAAACCTGTCCAGAATCCCAAGCCGATTTTGCCATCTCCCGGCAACATTCTTCCCAACCGCTCTAAATCTTCCGAAACCTTGAGCCAATGTTCCGCTTCCGGATTTACGTGCGCTTGGAACAACCTGAAGTCCTGCTCATTGTCTTTGGCTAAATATGTCTGGACCACGCGCCAAACAGGCTTACTATTTTCAATTTTTTTATCGGAAGCATCTCCTCTTAAAAGCGATCTGAATTTATCTATGAAATCAGCGTCTTTCATGAATTTGCGGAACAGATCAGAATAGAACGGCACCTCGTGCAAATAATGCATTATTAGAGTAAACATTCTCATCGTCTCGCCGGCGGTATCAATCGGCAGAGGAATCACAAAAATAACTCCGTATTCTTTCAGGTGGCTGATATTGTGGTATTTTTTTTCAAGAAACTTCTCGGCCACAGCGAACCACTTAGTTTCCAACACTTTCAACTCCACGTCTCTTTCTTCAAAGTCCTCGGGTTTCAATTCATTGTAAGCAACATCAAAAAATTTATGCATCCAGTCGGTGCTTTGTGTAAACCTTAAAGCGCTAACCACGGACGCAAATCCTTCTTTGTCCAAAAGTTCTTTGGCGCTTTGATATCCAAAAAAGTTCAAAAGATTATCCGGCCGGTATTTATCCAGCAGTTCGGCAACTTTTTCTTTTTTAATAAACATGCCTTTTGGTGGATAAAAAAGTTTAGTAGCCGTCTCACAAAGCCTTCCACAAACATTGGACATCTTTGCAAGGTCGGGCTTTTCCAGCAATTCATATAGATTCTTGTCCAATTCAATCAAACGGCTGATTAAAGCAGTGTAGACTTCTTCCGCTGTTGAATTCCGCGTCAAAGACAACTCCGCCAAGGTTTTTGAAACCAAAGCATCGTTTTGATTTGCGGTGGCCTCCATAACTCCGTCTTGACCGGTAATTTTGCTCATCTTCCCGTCCAATTCATAAAGAACATTCGGTGTAGTCCTTAATATTGCCGCAAGTTTTTTGTATGGTTCTAACATGAATAAAATTTCTAATTGCTCTAATTGGCCTAATTATTCTAAAAATGGGATTTGTTTAGGTTAATTAGAAATTAGATTAATTAGGTTAATTTCAAAGTGAATTAACGTCCACTTTGACAAGGGGCCATGGTCCCCAATCGTCTTTTTTCAAAATTCCCGCCTTCCCTCCATATTGAGCAACAACAGATGAGGCGTTGGCGGTGGCAAACTGTATAGCTTTTGAAATGTCTCCCGAACGTATATATTCGGAAATGAATCCAGAACTGAAAGCGTCTCCTGCACCGGTTCTTTCAACAATCGGCGAATCGGGAACTCCCGCTTGATAGACGTTTTTACCGTCGGAAACGACTACGCCCTCCGGACCCTTAGTCATAACAAAAATTCCACCGATGATATCGTCCATGAATTTAAAAATATCTCCTTCTTTTTTATAATCAATTCCCGTCAAATTTGAAGCCTCTTCTTGGTTCATTATAACTATTGAAAAACTCTTCAATAGCGGTTTTAATTTTTCCAATCCATGGGCTAACTCTTTTCCACCCGGATTTGTAGCCAGCTTAATATTATTTGCAACTACCCAGTTAACCGCTTTCTCCAATAAGTCATAATGACCTCCCAAGCTATCTAAAAATAGCCATTTGGTTTGTAGTTGGTCAAAAGCAATCTTATTAACGTCAAAATGCTGGCCTTCGCCTTTGTATGATAAGATCGTCCTTTCTCCGGAAGAATCCACCAAAATTACTGAATAAGCAGTATAATCATCACTGTGTTTCTGGAAATATTTAGTCTCAATACCTTCTTTCGTCAGCTCATTAAGCACTTCTTGGCCGTTTAAATCATTCCCGATAACTCCCACGCAGGCCGTGGACAGACCTTGCCTTGCAAAAGTTAGGGCCGAGTTGGTCCCCCCGCCGCCAGAAGTAAAAACAATTTTTTTAATTTCTATTTTTGATCCCAACGGAAAACAAAGCCCCTTCCCGATGGAAAAATCCGATATATCTATAGACTCAAAACTATCAGCATTAATAAAAATGTCCCGAGTCGCCGACCCAATAGCTACTATATCATACATGTTATTTATTATTCCCTATTTGCTTCAGTTCTTCAATCGCCTTACCCACATCTTGGGATTCAATCACATAACTTCCCACCACAAGGGTCGTCACTCCAACAGCAACTAAATGCCGTGCTGTTTCTGGGTTGACCCCGCCATCAACAAATATCGGCACATTAGGGTACTGACCATGAAACTCCAATATTTTATTGACAACACTCTCAATAAATTCGCTTCCATAAGCTCCGGGGTGCACGGTCATGAACTGAACAAAATCTACATCTTCTATTATTTCAGCTATTTTATCGGTCTGAGTTTCCGGATTCAAAACCAGACCGACTTTTCTGCCATTAAGGTGTATTTGATTTATTAGATTGCTGTGGCCATGATCTGTTTCGGAGTGAATGAGAAATCTGTCGGCTTTAGTTTTGTACCAAAAATACATCTGATCTTCCGGTCTGGAAACCATAAGGTGAACGTCAAAACTTACTTTGGTCTCAATTTTTATCAATTCTTCATATCCGGAAATGGTCTTAGTCGGAACAAAATCCCCGTCGCATATATCCAAATGTACCCTGTCAATATGGGGCTCGACCATTCTGATCATTTTTTCAAATTCTTCAGATGTTTTGGCGAGTATCGCCGGAATAATTTTAACCATAGATTAATTATCTGATCTAATATGTTCTATCGCATATCTCATATCCAATCCGATCTTTTTCCTTGGATTAAAGATATTTTGCGGATCAAATATTTGTTTGGTTTGTTTAAATAAACGATAAATTTCCGGGCCGTACATTTTTTCCAGATATGGCGTTCTGATAAGCCCGTCGTTGTGTTCGGCTGTAATTGAGCCGTGATATTCCAAGACCAAACTATAAACTTTTTCTGAAAGTTCAGGAATGATTTGTCTCGATTTATTATCAGATAGGTCCATCAAGGGTATAATGTGAAAATTTCCGTCTCCGGGATGGCCGGCAATCGTATAGACCATAAAGTTTTTATATTGGTCCAGAATTGCATTAAGTTTGGGCAAAAATTCCGGCAAATATTCCGGCCTAACTATAATGTCATCAATAAAGGGCGCAGTTTTTTTGCCTTTCACGTGTTTTCTCAATAAATTAAAACTCTCTCTCCTTATCGTCCAGTATTTCTGCGCATCTTTTTCATCTTTGGTAATCCTGGTTTTTACGCCAAATTTTTCAAAAATTTCCTTCCGGCACTTTTTAATTTTATCCGCCAGTTCTTTGTCGTTATCATCTGTAAACTCTACAAGCATAACCATTTTGGGGATTCCTACAGAGATCCCAAGGCGGGCTAAAGCACCGCCTCGAGAGCCCACTCCGAGACCGGTTATAATCTTCCAGACATCGGGAATAAATTTAAACATAGCGCTAATTCCCATTTTTTTGACCAGATCCGGAAGTATTTTCATGGCCAATTTAAACGTATGGTCGTCGTAGGACTCAAAACTTTCCGGTTCATTGCTGTTAATAACATTCACCAGGTCACCTAAAGAATTCAAATCTTTTAAAAACACTATCAGAAGTTTTGAATATTTGTTGGGTTTTAGAAGCCGGAATTTAATTTTTGTAATTAAGCCCAATGTGCCCTGAGCCCCCGTGAATAACTGCGCTAAATCAAACTTCTTCTTGTCCCATACATTCCACAATAAATAACCGGCCGAGTTTTTGGATACGTTTGGCCTGGCTTTCTGGATAAGTTCATAATTAGATTCCAGCAGATCATGCATTTGGCGGTAAATCTCACCCTCAAAATTATCTTGCAACTTCTTTTGTTCCAGCTCTTCGGGCACAAGAGGTCTTAAAATATATTCTCCGCCATCGCTTAGAACAACATTGAGTTCCTCCACATAATTCTCGGTTTTGCCGTAACGCAATGACTTTTCTCCGCCAGAATCATTGGCCACCATTCCGCCCACGGTGCAGGTTTCCCGAGAAGCGGGATAAGAAGGCAATAATAAATTTTTTTTTAAAGTTTCTTTTTCAAAATCCCGGTAAAAAACCCCCGGTTCCACGACAGCAAATCCCCCCTCTCCCGAAGGTGCCCTTTGTAATTCTAAAAGTGTGTTATAATATTTGGTAAAGTCCAGAATAATTGAGTCGTTCAAAGACCCTCCGGTCATGTCCGTTCCTCCGGAACGGGCCGTCAAAGATAATTCTTTATTAAAGGCCTTATTATTCGAAACCCACTTCACCAAATTTTTTATATCTTCCGTGTTTTTTGGCTTAATCATCAATTGAGGTTTAACCTCAAAAATACTTGCGTCATGGCTGTAAATCAAAAGCTCCTTTTCTTCGAAGCTTATTTCGCCTTTAATGATCTTTTTTAGTTCTTCCAACATTGGATCTGATCTTAGTTTTCCTCCTCAATTTCGCCGACTTCTTTCAGACGCCTGTTAAATCTTTCTTCGTCGGCGAATTCGGTGTCAAGAAACGTTTTAATTATTTCTTTGGCCTCTTCTTCAGAAGTAAAATCCGAAGCTAAAGCTAATACATTTATATTATCGTCATTGCGGGCGGCATGTATCTGCTCTTTGTTAATCGCCAAACCGGAACGGATGCCGTCAAATTTATTGGCGACCTCATCCACTCCCACGCCCGAACCGCAAACAAGAATCCCTCTATCCTCGGGTTCAACCATGCTCTCGGCCACTTTTTTGGTATATATTGGATAATCATCCGTTGGGTCAAGCTTAAAAGCCCCCATATCTTCATAGTCGTATCCCCATTCTGCCAGCCATTGCTTAACTTTTTCTTTTAATTGGAACCCTCTGTGGTCGGCAGCAAGATAAATCATAATAAAATTTCTAATTACTAATTTCTAATATCTAATGGGGTATTAATTACTTTCGGCGGTTAAGATAATTAACCGCAGAAAGTGCGGCGATACAGCCTTGTCCGGCGGCAATAACTATCTGGTTAAAAGACACGTCGGTCACATCGCCGGCGGCATATAGTCCCGGTATATTAGTTTCGCAATTTTTATTAACGATAATCTCTCCTGAATTATTTTTTTGCGCTTCAGCCGGAACAATAGACGAATTCGGGGTCATACCTATGTGAATAAAGATTCCGTCCGCTTTTATCTCGTGTTCGCCACTTTTTTCATATTTCAGGCTGGTTACAAATCCGCCAGCTGGCGGACCGCCCACGATTTGCGTTGTCTTTGCATTATACACTATTTCCACATTCTTTTTGGCCATTAACTTATCAAGTAATATTTTATCCCCCTTAAACTGGGTGTTTTTATTTATCATGTAAACCTTTAAAGAAATATCCGCCAACATCAGACCCGCCTCCAGCGCTGAATTTCCGCCTCCGATAACAGCGGTTGTTTTACCTCTAAACAATGGCCCATCGCAAACCGTACAATAACTAACGCCCTTGTTTCTGAAGTCCTTCTCACCCGAAACATTTAATTCCTTTGGATGAACTCCTGTCGCAACTATCACTGCCTTAGCGACATAGTCGCAATCTAAGGTCGGACCTTGGGGGCTTTCTTTAAGGTCCGACCTTGAATCTGTTTTGATCCTGATACAAAACGAACCATCTTCTTGTTTCACTATCTTTTCCACCTCCACACCTTCTTCCGGAATAACGTTATAAAATTTAAGATGTTCTTTGAATTGGTTGGTAAGAGTTATACCATCGGTCTGGCTAATTCCAGGCCAATTGTTTATCTCTCCGGACGTGGCCACTTCGCCTCCAAAATCTTTGGTAATAATTTTAAAATTAAGACCGCGCCTTGCGGCGTAAATACCAGCAGTAGTTGCCGCAGCCGAGCCACCGATAATAATCAGGTCAAACATAGATTTAGCTTTTAACTTTTATATTGTATCATAATCACTATGAGCAACAAATGGCTTTTGTTAATAGTTCTGTCGGTAAGCTTGGCAACCCATTTTGCATTTTTTGGCCACCCGAACCAGACGGTTTTTGACGAAGTTCACTTCGGAAAATTCGTGTCTGGCTATTATACTCACGAATACTATTTCGACATCCACCCCCCGTTGGGAAAACTAATGATCGCCGGTTTTGCTAAAATTTTCAACTTTAAACCCGAATTCAGTTTTGCCCAGATCGGTGAACAATTCCCGGACAATAAATATATGGCACTGCGGTTTCTTCCTTCTTTGGCCGGTGCATTGCTACCTATTGTTATATTCTTCCTTACCCTACAGCTCAAATTCACGCCCAGAGCAGCGTTTACTGCAGGATTCCTCATAAGTATCGAGAATGCCCTGATTGTCCAGACCCATTACATTCTTATGGACGGCTTTTTGCTTTTGTTCGGTTTTTTGGCTCTCTTATTTTATTTCCGGCGAAAATTCTTATGGATGGCCATATTCGGAGGACTGACAATTTCAATTAAGTGGACTGGGTTGACATTTCTGGTTTTGCCATTGATATTAGAATTACGAATTACGAATTACGAATTACGAAGATTGCTAAAAACAGCTACCTTTTTCTTAATGATTCCGCTTTTAATTTATTTTTCAATTTTCGCTTTACACTTTTCACTTTTGACCAAGTCTGGGCCGGGAGATGCTTTTATGAAACCTACCTTCCACCAGGATAATGTCGTCACAAAATTCTTCCAATTAAACATGGAAATGTACCGGTCCAACCAGCGCCTGACCGCAACCCATCCATACAGTAGCCAGTGGTATTCATGGCCCCTTATAGTCCGACCGATATTTTATTGGGTATCTGAAAATTCAAGAATTTATTTACTTGGTAATCCTATCATCTGGTGGGCATCAAGCGCAGCGATATTGTTTGCAATAATATCGCTGCTAAGTGAAAAATTAAAAATTAAAAATGAAAAGTTTAAATTTAATAATACTTTATGCTTCTTATTGGGCGGATATTTTTTAAATTTGCTGCCGTTCATCGGAATTAAGCGGGTTATGTTCTTATACCACTATCTGACCGGCCTCGTATTCGCCATTCTTATCCTGGTCTATCTGATTGAAAAACAAGAACATGCCAAAAAAATATTTATTGGCTTGGCTATTGCCTCTGTCGTGGCTTTTATATATTTCGCCCCGCTTAGTTATGGACTTCCCTTGAGCACGCAAAGCTATAATGCCCGCGTCTGGCTCCAGAGTTGGAGATAGCGCTCCAGCCCATCTCTAATTTTGACCACCAGTCCTCGTCTTCAAAAATATACTTAGCTCATTTGGGATTTAAACCAAAATAACAGGTAACCCTCTCTTGCCTCCTCACTACCGTTCGGCGTTCGACCTCGTTATTTTGGATAAATCCTTAATTCGCTTTCATGTATTTTCTTGCCTGCGGAAGTGGCAAAATCAGAGATGGGCTGTCGTTTACTCAAACAAAAAGCCCATAAGGGCTGGCCTAAATTGTTCCGTTTTGTGTTTTGAAATGATTGAATCCTTCAAGATTTTTTGGACATCCACATTCACTACAACATCCGTTTACCAATTCTCCGAATTGCATTGCCATATCATGGCAGTAGCATCCCTTGCATGATTTGTTCTCAACACGTTCTTTAGTTTTGGGATTATTAATTACCATTTATCCCGCCCACATTCTCTGGCTATCGCATCATTGAGGGCCTTTCTTACCTGCAATCCAGGCAATGCTCGCTTGAACTTCGTTGCTGCACTTCTAAGCCGTTCTTTGTCCAGACCGCCCGAGGGCTGGCTGTTCCAGATGTCATCTCTCATCTTTGCATCATCAAGACCTTCTTCGGCCAGTATCTTGTCAAAGGTTTCCCTGTCCATTTAACACTCCTTATTATAAAAAAACATTATTAATAATATATGCCAAAACAAAATTTATGTCAATTTTGGGGTATCTTGTCACCTTATTTCAGATGAGTTTGACCCTTTATTTCCAGTCATCTACTACCATTTAAGCAACCGGCGGAGGTAGCGTGCTTTTATGAAATCAGCAGAATTTCAGAAAAGTTCGCTACGTAGCATGCGTAGAGGTTGTGTGAACTATTCAGGCGAAACTAATCTAATTCAAACCTCTTTGCCTTTTGATAAAGCTCTTCTATTTTGTCCCAGTTGAGATTATCAAAAAATGCTTTGATGTATGCTGCTCTGTCCGAGCCGGTGTCTATGAAATATGAGTGCTCATAAACATCCAGGGCAATTATCGAAATACAGCCCCAGACCCCGCCGTGATTTTGGGCATCGCAGTTATATTGCATCAATCTTTTTTCGTGCATATCCCAGCATAATATCGCCCAGCCCCGAGCCGCCATGCCGCAAGCAGAAAAATATTTGAAGAACTCATTCATTGTGCCAAACTTTTCTTCAATTGCCTGTTTTATTTCCCCCTTTGGTACGCCGTCGCCGCCAAGAATCGCAAAATAATTCTCGTGCAGATACATTCCGTTTCGAGCAAAAGTCTCGCTAAGCTTTAATCCACGTAATTCACTGAATGTCTGGTTTCCTTCTGCTTTACCGCTTTTGCGCAACTCACCCAATTTATCTCCAATCTCGTTAGTTTTATCGACATAACTCTTATAAAGCTTACCGTGATGTATCTCGACAGTTTTCTGGGATATGCCCCTCAATGACCCGGTTGAATATTGTAATGACTTTGGTTCCTTTTTCATTTTTTATTTAATGTTTAACAGTTCGTTAATTTTTGCCCTATCAAATCCGATAACAATTTTCCCGTCTATATCTGTGACGGGGACACCGAACTGGCCGGTCTTCTCTATCATTTCTTTCTGCTTTGCAATATCCGCGGCGACATTGTATTCCTCATATCCCAAACCTTTTGATTTAAAGTATTCTTTTGCCATTTTGCAGTAAGCGCAGGTTGGAGTCGTGTATATTTTTATCATGGTAATTTAATTGTAGCATAATAAAAATTTTATATTCAATATTGCCAAGGTCTTACTTTTATAGTAAATTATTATTTATATTTGTTCCTTAAGAAAGGGCGGAAATGAAGCCGCTAAAGCTCTCTGTTCTATTGCTTGGATTATTGATTTTACCTGTGCCGCTATGCGGTCAGGATACTGATGAAAACCCGGCGATAGTAATCATGCAAAAAGTCGTTGAAAAAATGAAAACTAACGAAGGATTGAAACATAAACACCTGAACTTTAAGAAACATCATACGGATATGAAGCTTGATGATTTAAACAACCCGAAAAAGAAAAAGAAAATAACCGATCAGATAATTGAAGTCAGACCCCCTAAAGGCGATGAGTGGCTTATCCAAGAAGATGATGAATCTAAAAACAAAAAGCAGGATAACGGTGGTGAATTTGAGAAGATCATAGAAGCCCTTTCGCAACGTTTTGATTATGAAGTAGCTAAACCCACAGCCGACTGTCCTGCTTGTCCGCTTATATCAAAAAATGATAAGGCCTACCTGGTTATCAATTTCCGGGCCAATAGAAACATAAAGACCAATGGTGACAACATTAAGGAGATCATGAACCGGTCTGCTGGAAAGATCTATGTTGACGTTGAGAATCTCTATGTTCAGCGATTTGAAAGCAATATGACTAAAGTTTACGAACGTGGCTGGTGGAATATTTTCCAGCTCAAACAAGCAGATTTAGTTCTTGAACAGAGCGAGATAGATACGCCTGAAGGCAAGATAATTGTCGTAATATCCAGCACTATTAAATACCGCTATTCTTTATTCGGTGAAAAACTGGGAATACGCTCCTGGATATATGAAGATTATCGTTATGTCCCATAAACCGCACTAGGCGGTTTTTAATTAACAATGTCAAAATTTATTATTACCCACAAAGATAGCAAAACAAAAGCCCGTTTGGGCGTTTTAAACACGCCTCATGGTAAAATCTTAACCCCCTCTTACGTATTTGTCGGAACATACGGCAAGTTTCGCCATCTCACACCAAAAGATATTAAAAAAACAAAAACACAGCTTGTCATCGCCAACACGTTTCATCTGTGGCAGAAAGCATTAAATTCAAAGCACGAAATCCGAAACAAATCCAAAATTAAAAATTCAAATAATAAAACACTACTGATGGAAGGATTTGGCAAGATGCCAACCATGACCGACAGCGGGGGTTTTCAGATTTTGTCTTTAGCTTTTGGCGATAAAAACAGAATCGGTAAGTTCATAACCGGAGACACGCCTGTGGATAACCGACTTGCGAAGTCGGTTATCCACAGGCGGAAGAATATTAAAATCACAGAAAAAGGGGTTTATTTTTCATACAACGGCAAGAAATTATTTTTGGGACCCGAGTTGTCAATCAAACTCCAGAAGAAAATAGGCGCGGACATAATTTTTGCTTTCGACCACATCACCTCTCCGCTGGATAATTATTCTTACAACAAAAAAGCGGTTGAACTTACAGATAAATGGGCGAAAATAAGTGTAAAGTGTAAAGTGAGAAATGAAAAGTTAAATGGAAAACACCAAATGTTATTTGGAATAGTTCAGGGAGGATTATTTAAAAATTTAAGAATTAAAAGCGCTAAATCCATAGGTTCGCTTCCCTTTGACGGTTTCGGAATCGGCGGTTCTTACACTAAAAAACAGATCTCCAAAATACTGAAATGGGTAATTCCTTATTTGCCGGAAGAAAAACCAAGGCATCTTTTGGGTGTTGGCAAGGTAGCGGACATTTTTGAAGCCGTTCAAAACGGCATAGATATGTTTGATTGCGTTATTCCAACCCGGGAAGCCCGCCATGGTCGGCTCTATACAAAAAATGGACATATAGATATCCGTAAGGGAAAATACGCAAACGATACAAAAATAATAGAAAAAGGCTGTGGCTGTCCAGCCTGCGTTATGAAGGGCACCCTCGATGATGAAGGTGCCCTTCATAGTCGTTCAGTAATCAGAAGATTAATTAAAAGCAAAGATAAAAGTCAAAATGCTGCCGGCCAACGCTGGTGCTTGACGCACAATATGTGGTTCTTCAACAACCTCCTTGAGGAAATAAGATGGTCTATCCAAAGAGGCAAATTTACGGAGTTTAAGAAAAAATATCTGAAAAACTTTAACTATTTGTAGTGAGCTTGTCGAACTAATTCTTGCGGTACTTTGAAAAAACGTAGAGATAGAGTATCTCCATGATCCCCAATGTATTCACTAACAATAAAACCACAAACCAGACCTTGTGGTCATGCTTAGCTGCATGCCAGAGCGCGCGATATTTCCAATAGAGCGTCCACGCGGCAAGAACTAAAACAAAGAAACCGAAGGTCATGCCAGCAATAAATGAGCCACCAAAGTTGACCATGCCGTTGTTCAGTGTCCAATCTCTGAACGCGGACGAACCACCCATCATATTATACCAACCACCGTACCAATTACTCATCATAATTTTTAAATTTGTTTTTTAATTTTAATATTTCGACCTATTTAATTATACCATCCCTTTTAAGTTCTTCCAGAATATCAACTGGAATAGGTATCTCGTCCCGAATAGGACTGACTCCCGGATATCGCCAGGCGGTAATAATAATTTTTCGTCCCGAAAAGTTATTAACTAACGACTTACTACTCACGACTAATGACTTTAAATTTCCCCTGTCGTTAGTTGTTGGTCGTTGGTTGTTGGTTTTTTGCGCATACATCACCCAAACCTCGGACGGTTTTTTGGAACCAGTCGGCTGCATCACAGCAATTGTGCCTTCAGCAATCCCCTTTTCACTTCTTTTCGGGCTTCGCATGACTCTTTTTATCTTGTCCGCCGACAAGCCATAAAACATCATCTTCCGCCCAACATGGTTAGTCCAATAATATTTATCATCATTCTTGGGAAATTTAAATTCCATAATTTTCAGGCTATCACATTTTTAGACAAACAAAAACATAGTTTCTCTTCCAGCATTTTCCCCATCACTTTCTCGACCTGTGCTCCGGGCCAGACAAAGAATAGCTTTAAAACCTCCGGAAGGCCTTCCGGAATTCCCTACTGCATTTTTTAAAGAAAATGCAGGGTCAGTTCCGGCTTTCCTGTCGGTTTAAGGTAAAGCTTTGTTTGTTACCTATCCCTCCGCAATGGTCGATAAAATGACAGGGGAAATGCTTATTAAACAAAATACGATGGTTGCATGCAAATGTTTAAAATAAAAAACCAGTCCAGGCAGATTGCCTGTCGACTGGTCTGATGATTACCCCATGTCTGCCCATGAGTGACTATATAGGTTGTAGCCACAAATTTCGCAAACCAAAAACTCGAAAACTGCAGAAACACCGTCATCGGCACAAGAAACTTTTAGCATTTTCGTATCGCAGTGACTCTTGAAAAATTTTCTACCACCAATCTCAATGTTAGCCATTTTGAATCCCTGTTGCCAATTACCACCTATTACTCAAAGCAACCGGCGGAGGGTGTGCCCTTTTATAAAATTAGCAAGATTTTAGAAAAGGGCACACCGCAGTCATACATAGAGGTTGTGTCAGCATATCTGGAAAAAACAAAAAACTGCTTTTCAGCAGTTTTTTGTTTTTGATTAGTAGTCTCTTCCACCGCCTCCGAAGCCACGTCCGCCACCGCGGTTGAATCCGCCGCCGCGGTTGAATCCGCCGCCGGCTGGTCTAGGTGGTCGATCTGTCATCGGTCTAGCTTCGTTGACAGTAACCTTTCGGCCGTCAACTTCCACACCATTTAACATCTCAACTGCCTTTTGGGCTTCTTCGTCGGTAGCCATTTCCACAAAACCAAATCCTCTTGATCGGCCCGACATCTTGTCGGTTATAACTGATGCCGATTCAACGGTTCCGGCCTGTGAAAAAGCTTCT
>Ga0209541_10010304_pt1 | contig 14931 bp, 16 predicted proteins | sample RifCSPlowO2_01_FD_184027 | JGI IMG/M metagenome (GOLD analysis project Ga0209541, IMG submission 184027) | Groundwater microbial communities from Rifle, Colorado - Rifle CSP2_plank lowO2_0.1 (SPAdes) (version 2) | ecosystem: Environmental > Aquatic > Deep subsurface > Groundwater | place... | reverse complement strand
CCCTAAACCGCTTCAATATATGTTAAAGGCAAAGACCAAAGACGCATTTAGCTGGGAGTATAAGAAGCAGGGGCCGCTCGAATGGACCGTAGAGATAACAAAACTTCCGCCGCGGGGCGATCTCATCCCGGAACAACTGGAGAAGAGAGAAAAATTAAAGGCGGCTCTTAAGAGGCTTCACGAAGCCGGCCCGGAGGAACTGGAGAAGGTCAAGAAAGAGGTGGAAGTGTATTTTAAGGAGACCGATCCCAAAGAGCTCGCGTTGGCGGAGCAGGAATTGATTCAGGAAGGCACGAGCCGCCAGGAGATGAGGAGACTCTGCGATATTCACCTTGAGGTGATGAAAGAACAACTCGGCGTAAAGAGCAAAAAAATTAAGCTTCCTGCATCGCATCCGATCTCTATCCTTAAGGATGAGCATGAGATAATAAAGAGGAACTTGAAGAAGCTTAAAGCGACTTTTGAAAAGGTCAAGGCGCTCGGCGCCTTAGATAAGGCCGCGCGCCAGATGAGCACCTTAAAAGAATTGTCGCATTTCTTCGTTGAGACCGAAAAACACCATAAACGCGAAGAGGAGGGGCTCTTTCCGCGCCTGGAGGCTCACGGCATAATTGAACCGCCGCAGATATTCAAAGAAGACCACATGGGGTTCCTGGCGAAAAAGAAGGAATTCTACAACGCCATGATGGCGGAACAAAAGGATTTCGAAAAATTTGTGGGTGCCGTGGGGCCTATTATAGAGTATTTAACGAAGGATTTGGAGGAACATATCTATAAAGAGGATAATATCCTTTATCCCATGTCGCTTGAGACTCTGGAGAAGGATGAGTGGAAGACGGTGCGTAAAAAATTCGACGCCATAGGTTATTGCTGCTTTACGCCAGCCGATTTTAAGAAATGAAACTTCATAATCATATACTGGCATCAACAACTGTTGGTGGAATATCTTATTATATTTTTGGTTCATGGCAAATAAGTGTTACTGTATTTTTATCCGGGATATTTATTGACTTAGACCATATTTTAGATTATTTTTTATATGAAAAAAAGATCAAGTTAGATATAAAGGATTTCTTTTATAAATGTGAGGCACTTATTTTAAATAAAGTGTATCTGTTATTACATTCTTATGAATTGATTATTATTCTCGCTATATTAGCGTATTTTACAAATGATTATATTGTTCTGGGTTTATTAGTAGGTTTTGGTACTCATATCATGTTGGACCTAGTTGCTAATAAAGTACATTTTTTAGGATATTCATTTATATTTAGATTAATTAATAAGTTTAATTCTAAAAAGATTTTTTGTGGATAATTCCGACATCTGAAGAGAAAGGAGTTCGGCTGGTTATGGAAAAATATCTGAATGCCCCTATAAAGGATATTATTACGAAGTTCCCGGAGGTCGGCAGGATACTCGAGGACTATAACATAGGCTGTGTTCCGTGCACCCTGGGGTCGTGTCTTTTAAAAGATATAGTGGCCATACACAACCTTCCCGCAGATCAGGAGGCGCAGCTTATGTACCGGATAGAAAAAGCCATCTATCCGGACAGGGATATAAAGAAGCCGGAAGGTAAAGCTATGGCCCGAAAGGCGCCCGTAGGAAAGATACAATATTCCCCCCCGATAAAAAAGTTGGTGGACGAACATGCCTTAATAAAGAGATGGCTGGAACTGATACCGGAGGTCCTTGAAAAGATCGACATCGAATCGAAGGCATGCAGGCAGTTGATACTGGACGGCCTTGATTTCATCCGGTCCTACGCGGACAAATTCCATCACGCTAAGGAGGAGGATATATTGTTTGGCTATACAGATAAGAATTTGGATATCATTAAGACTATACTCCAGGACCACGAGACAGCGCGCAGCCATGTTAAGGCGATATTGGAAGCCCTTAAGAGCAAGGATAGAAAATCCATTATTGAGCACCTCGGCGCATACGGAGATCTTTTGGCAGAGCACATAAAGAAGGAAGACGAGATATTATACCCATGGATCGATCGGGGGCTTTCTACGCGACAGGTGGGTGAGCTATTTGCCAAGTTCAATGAGGCGGAAGAGAGTATGGACAAGGGGGTTGTAGATCGATGCGAAAAGTTCGCGTTGGAAGCAGGGGAAAGAGTTCAAAAAATGGAAAGAAAAAAGGAGGAAGTAAAATGAGCGACATGGGAATGGGCGGATGCCCCGGTTCAAGGATGCAGGATTTTAGAGAGGACACGAAGGGCGGGAAAGAAGAAGGCGGAACGCGCCAGTCGCAGTTGAGGCAGTGGCCTATCCAGCTGCACTTGGTATCGCCCGAAGCGCCGTACTATCAAAAGGCGGACGTACTTTTGGCCGCGGACTGCGTGGCCTACAGCGTGGGAGATTTCCACAAGGATTACCTTAAAGGGAAGAGCATTGCCATAGCCTGCCCGAAATTGGATGAGGGACAGGATATCTACGTTGAAAAGATAGCATCTTTTATAGACGACGCCAAGATTAACACCCTTACGGTCATGACGATGCAGGTGCCGTGTTGCGCGGGGCTGGTGTCCATAGCGCAGCAGGCCTTGCAGTCAGCTAAGAGGAAGATACCGGTTAAATCCATTGTCGTAAATCTGCAGGGTGGGATTTTATCCGAGGAGTGGGTTTCGTAAAATTAGGGATAGATAGCAATGAATTTTCTTGTAAAAAGAATGGTGATGAAGAAGTTGGATAAAGAGGACAAGAAATTTATTGCACCGCATTTTCGCGCAGGGGTGGTGACACCCCAGGATTTACGCAAGATAGCCGATGTATGCGAGAAATTCCCTGAGAGTAAAATAAAATTAGGCACAGAGATAATAATCGGAGGGATAACAGAAGAAACGAGAAATGAGGAATTCCGGCGGATGCTCGGTCTTCCCACGTTTAGCGTAGCAGGATTCTGCGTAAGGCCGGTAAAGATTTGTTCCGGCGGTTTCATCTGCGATAATAACCTTCAGGATTCATTCTCTCTGGGCCTTGAACTCGATGAGAAATTCTCGGGCAGAATGCTGCCTTTTAAGATGATTATTTCTATTTCTGGCTGTGCGAGATGCTGCTCTGAACCTATGGTTAGGGATATAGGGATAGTGGCTAGTCGGAAGGGATATGCGATATTTGTCGGCGGGGCAGCAGGGGCAAGGCCGAGAATCGGCATAAAGCTTGTAGATGACCTTAGCGGGAACGAGGTTATAGATACTATGGAGAAGATTATCGGTCTGTATGAAAAAATGGGCAGGACTCCTGAAAGACTGGGGATGTTTATAGAAAGGATAGGGTTTGAGAAATTTAAAGAGAGCATACAAAGATGAGGTGGAAACAAGCTTTTTACGAGGATGTTGAACCCATAAAATTGAAAGAGCCATTAGCGGAGTTTTTAGGTGCAATCAATGAAGGCGAAGAATTGATTTTTACCTATACTGACGCCGTAAAACTTGCCGGGCACTCCTGCCCGGCAGTTTCTGGGGCATATAAAGTAACCCAGAAAGCATTAAAGGCACTGTATGGCGAAGAGGTTCCCGTCAGAGGTCAGATCAGCGTAAAGGTTCTAGGAAGTGTAGATAACGGTGCTAATGGACCGATTTCACAAGTAATCTCGTTTATAACTGGTGCGGCGCCTCAAACAGGTTTTGTTGGCCTGGGACAAAAATTCGCGCGTAAGGATAAGCTTATCTTTGATGAGAAAGACGAAGAACCCAGTACCTTCATCTTTACTCGCGATGATACCGGGAGATCAGTAAAGATAACTTATCATCCTGAGCTTCTGCCTCAAGATAAAAATATGTCAGGACTTTTTACCAAATGTATTGTTGGAACAGCAAATGAAGAACAGAAAGAAGAATTCCAAAAAATGTGGCAAAAAAAAGTTAAGGCAGCATTGTTTGAGGAGGTTGAAGGTCTGTTTACTGTAGAGGGGATAGATTAACAGAGGAATCAATATGGCAGTTTTAGAACAGGTAATTGAGACAGCGAAAAAGAATAAAATATCAACTATTGTGATTGCCTCATGAAAGGGATGAGCTGGCTATGTCCGCATCAACTAGGCGAGCTTTGCGAGAGGGTAAAGAAGATATGCGAACCCGGCATGAAAGGTTGCGTTTTGCATGGGAGAGTCGAATTTGTGGAGCCTGAGAAGGAGGCAAAAGGAGGCAAGATGAGAGAGAAGATCGAGAAGGCGATAAAAAAGGCTGTGCCAGAAGTGAAAAAAGTAGTAGCAGTTTAATATAATCCCAGATTTTTCATTAGGCCCTTCCTTCAATTCCTGTACTTGAACATACCGTATTTTGTTGCCAAATCCACTTGAGGTTGATATAATTTAGGGCACGGGTCTTTTGTCTGGAGCTGGAAGGTATACGGAAATAAAAATAGGTCAAAAAAGGGGAAGTAAAATGGGAAGACGATATGCCCTGCAGGACGTGAAAGAACCGCAACTCTACGAGGAGATGTTCAGGTATGATATGATTCCCAAGATTACCTTTGATAACGAGTTTGCGAAAGCTATCCCGGCCGAAGATTACTGGATTACCTGTACTACCTTTCGCGACGGTCAGCAGGCGCGACCCCCCTATACGGTTGAGCAGATCGTCGAGTTGTATAAACTTATGCATAAACTGGGCGGCCCTAAAGGAGTTATCAGACAGTGCGAATTTTTCCTCTACAGCGATAAAGACAAAAAAGCGGTTGAGGAATGCATGAAGTTGGGCTATCGCTATCCGGAAATAACCGGCTGGATAAGGGCAAAGAAAGAAGATTTTAAGTTAGTTAAGCAGATGGGCCTTAAGGAAACGGGAATTTTGACCTCGGCCTCAGATTATCATATTTTCTTAAAACTGGGTAAAACCCGCGCAGAGGCGATGCGGGATTACCTGGAGGTGGTGGATGCCGCTTTAGCGGAAGGAGTTGTGCCGCGCTGCCATCTGGAAGACCTTACCCGCGCTGATTTTTATGGTTTTATAATACCTTTTGTGCAGGAATTAATGCGGCGTTCCCAAGAGAGTAAAATTCCTATAAAAATACGAGCTTGCGATACATTGGGATACGGAGTTCCTTATCCTAACGCCACACTTCCCCGCAGTGTGCCCAAGCTCATCCGTGGACTGATCGAAGAGGGCGGGGTGCCTTCGGAACGCCTTGAGTGGCACGGTCACAACGACTTTCATAAAGTATTGATCAATGCTGAAGCTGCCTGGCTCTATGGATGTTCTGCGGCAAACGGCACGCTGTTGGGTTTCGGAGAGCGTACCGGCAATCCGCCGATAGAGGGTTTAATTATCGAATATGTCGCGTTAAAGGGGGATTTTAACGGCGTCGATACCACGGTGATCACCGAAATCGGAGATTATTTTAAAAAGGCGATAAAAGAGTCTATTCCCAAAAATTATCCATTCGTAGGAGATGAGTTTAACGTGACCCGCGCAGGCATTCATGCGGACGGCGGCATAAAGAACGAAATGATTTATAATATCTTTGATACGCGCAAGCTGCTCAATAGGCCGATGGGTGTGGGAATAACCGATAAGTCGGGAATAGCGGGCATAGTCTATTGGATAAACAATTTCTTCGGCTTAAAAGGCCCGGATGCCTTAGATAAACAAAACCCGGGCGCTCAGAAAATTAATGAATGGGTGACCGATGAATATAAAAACCAGAGAATAACCAGTATTTCAGACCAGGAGATGATAGAATTAACGAAGAAATATTTACCGGAACTATTCGTTTCAGAACTGGAAGCGCTTAAAGCTAAAGCCAAAGATTTAGCCTATCAGCTGGTTTCAGATGTGGTTAAAGAACCGGATATTATGTCTATGGACCCCGGGAGACAAGAGCCCGCCTTGCAGAAGGTGATGGATGATAACCCGTTTATCAAGCTTATTTATATTACTGATGCCGCCGGCAGGAAAATTACAAAAAACATTACTCAGCAAAAGGACATCGAACTTTACAGGCAGAAATTACAGGAGTACGGGGATTTTTCAGATCGCGTATGGTTTAAGGAAGTCATAGCGCAACGAAAGGTTTATTTTAGCGATCTCTATACTTCCAAAGTTACCGAACTTTTATGTATCACCGTCTCCGCGCCGATCCTTGGCAAAGAGGGTAATATGTTAGGCGTTTTGGGGATTGATATTAAGTTTGACGATCTAATTTAACGTAACATACGGCCCTAAATAGAAATGGTCGATAATAAACAAAAGACGCGCGCCGAAATAACCGTCAATGAGAAATGGTGTAAGAAATGCGGCATCTGCATCGCCTTTTGTCCTAAAGGGGTATTTGTCGCCGATAAGTTTGGAAAACCCGTAGCGAAGTATCCCGAACAGTGTATCAAATGTATGCTCTGCGTTGCCAGATGCCCCGATTTTGCGGTGGATGTAAAAGAGGTTATTAAAAAACCAAATTCAGAGTAAAATGGATGCTTTCTACAGCAACTAAAGACAGAATAAGGTTTATCCAGGGGAATGAAGCCTGCGCGGAGGCCGCAATCGCCGGTGGAGTGCGTTTTTTCGCCGGTTATCCCATAACCCCTTCTTCGGAGATCGCGGAAATCCTTTCTAAGAGGTTGCCGCAAGAGGGCGGAAAATTTATCCAAATGGAGGATGAGATCGCAAGCATGGGAGCCATTTTAGGCGCATCCTTAGCCGGCCTAAAAGTGATGACCGCCACCTCAGGCCCAGGTTTTTCTTTGAAACAGGAATTAATAGGCTTTGCCTCGCTTTGCGAAATCCCCTGTGTGATAGTGAATGTGCAAAGAGGAGGTCCTTCTACAGGGTTGCCGACTTCTCCCGCCCAGGGGGATGTAATGCAGTCCCGTTGGGGCACGCACGGGGATCACCCCGCCATCGTACTTTGTCCTTCTTCAGTTAAAGAAATGTATGAGCTGACCGTGCAAGCGATCAATTTTTCAGAGAGTTTACGCACCCCGGTTATTTTACTATCAGATGAGATCGTCGCCCATTTATATGAAAAAGTTGAATTTCCCGAAGCCGCGGACCTGAAACTATCGGATAGGCCCAGGCCCAAAGGGCCCCCCGGTGAAAAATATTTGCCCTTTGCCGCGGATTCGCTTAGCGGCGTCCCGCGTATCGCCAATTTCGGGGATGGATTTCATTTTAATGTTACCGGCTTGATCCATGACCTTGACGGATTTCCTACGACCGATCCCGGAAAGACCGAAAATCTGATCAGGCGGTTGCACGAGAAGGTCAATTCACGGCTTAAGGAGATCTGTTTATTTGAAACTGAGAACTTAGAAGATGCAACCACGGTCATATGTTCTTATGGGGCAACCGTAAGGTCAGCCAGGCACGCTGTCAGGGAGGCGGGACAGAAAGGACTAAAAGTAGGTTTGATCAAGCTGAAGACCCTTTGGCCCTTTCCGGATTTTATCTTTGAGAAATTAGAGAAAAAGGTCAAGACCGTGATCGTCTGTGAGATGAATATGGGCCAGTTGATGAGAGAGGTGGAGCGGGCCTCAAGGGGGCGTTTCAAAGTCGCGGGCGTGAATATTTCCCGCGGCACTATGATCACGCCTCAAGAGATATTGGAGAAAATTGAAAGAGCTGGCTGAAGTCAAAGAGCATTTACGGCTGGAAAAATTTCCCCATATATGGTGCGCGGGTTGCGGCCACGGGATCGTCCTCCAGGCTTTTTTACGGGCCGTTTTGGATTTAGGCCTTGATAAAAATAAACTGGTGGTTGTTTCCGGTATCGGTTGTTCTTCAAGAGCTGTAGGTTATATCGATTTCGATACCCTGCATACCGCTCATGGCAGGGCCATACCTTTTGCTACGGGTATTAAAATAGCTAACCCCTCTCTTACGACACTTATTCTTACCGGAGACGGGGATATAGCCGCAATAGGCGGCAACCATCTGATTCATGCCGCCAGGCGCAACATCGACCTTACGGTGGTAGTTTTTAATAACTTCAACTACGGTATGACCGGCGGCCAGTATTCGCCTCTTACCTGTGAGGAGAGTTTCACCAGTACCGACCCCTACGGGCATATAGAAAGTCCTTTTGATATCTGTTCAGTAGTCAGGGCCGCGGGAGCTACCTATGTCGCGCGTTCTACCACCTATCATGCTTTGCAGCTGCCAAGGCTTATCGCCGACGGGATAACGCATCACGGTTTTTCTCTTATTGAGGTCATTACCGGTTGCCCTACCTATTACGGTAAATTTAACGAAATGGCTAATCCCGTGAAAATGCTTGAGTGGCAAAGGGACCATGCGGTAAATTTGAAGCAGTATCAGATCCTTTCCGAAGAAGAAAGGAAGGGTAAGTTCGCTATAGGGCTGATTTATTCTGACCAAGCACCGGAATATACGGATGAATATACTAAACTTATTCAGAAGGCAAAGGGTACCGCGCGAAACTCCTCCGAGTGAATCAGGGCATTTTGAGGTAGTTTTAAGCGGTTCAGGAGGCCAGGGTATAATCCTGGCGGGAAAAATTTTAGCCGAGGCCGCGGCGATCTATGATCAAAAAGAGGCGGTCATGTCAACATCATACGGCCCTGAAGCCAGAGGCGGAGCGTCTAAGACAGAAGTTATTATCAGCCCCGATGGCATTGATTATCCCAAGGTTGTCCGTATGGATGTGCTTTTGGCGATGACGCAGGAGGCCATGGATAAATACGGAGGCCTGTTGGATGAAAAAGGTCTTTTGATAATCGATGAGTTATTCGTGAAAGAGGTGCCGCCGCATATTAAGAATATCCTTAAAGCCCCTTTTACCGATTTGGCCGTAGAGATGTTCAAAGCCCAGATAGTGGCTAATATTATTGCCTTGGGCTCATTAGCCGCGGTTACCGGAGCGGTATCAAGAGAGGCCTTGATCCAGGCCGTGTTAGGTCGTGTTCCGGATAAAGCCCTGGTCCTGGATCGCCTCGCTGTGGATATGGGATTTAAAGTTGTCCAAGATAGCGGCTTCAAGTGGAGAAAAGGCGCTACAGTATGAATCTTCATGAATATCAGGCAAAAGAGATAATAAAGAGATGCGGTATCGCTGTCCCACGAGGGGAGGCGGTAGATAGCGTTGAGGCAGGCTTGGAATTGTCAAAGAAATTAGGTTTTCCCCTGGCAGTTAAGGCACAGGTACAGGTAGGAGGGAGAGGAAAGGCCGGGGCTATCCGCATAGTCAAGGATCAGGGAGAGCTGGAAAAGGGATTGCCGGAGATTTTTGCCATGGAAGTAAAAGGGTTAAAGGTAAAGAAGGTCCTGATAGAAAAAGCTTTGGATATAAAGAGACAATTTTATTTAGGCATAACCGTCGACCGTTCAAAACAAAGTAATGTGATCATGGTCTCCAGCGAAGGCGGTATAGATATAGAGGAGACAGCCAAAACATATCCGGAAAAAATTGTGAGCATGCCGTTAAAGGGAACGAATAGATTAGAAACGCAAGATCTTGACGGACTTGTCTCTGCCTTGAAGCTGGAAGATCCCCTGAGCAGATCCGTTGCGGATATAATTAAATCGCTGTTTGCCGTGTATATAAGCATAGATTCCCAACTCGTGGAAATAAATCCTTTGGTGTTGACCCGTGATAATCAGTTAATCGCCTGCGATGCCAAGATCATCATCGATGATAATGCTTTGTTCCGGCAGCAAGATCTGGAAGGTTTAAAAGAAGAGGCCGAAGACAATGAATTGGAAAGAGAGGCGCATCGCCGCAATTTAGCCTACGTAAAACTTTCCGGAAACGTAGGGATAATCGGGAATGGCGCGGGTTTGGTTATGGCGACTATGGATGAAGTCAAGCGCGCGGGAGGGGCCCCCGCGAATTTTTTGGATATCGGCGGAGGGGCTAAAAAAGAAGTGGTGCAGAATGCCCTGGAGATAATCTGTCAGGATAGACAGGTAAAAGGGATTTTCATCAATATATTCGGCGGCATTACCCGTTGCGATGAAGTGGCAAAAGGGATCATCCAGGCGACCGAGGGGTCTCCTAAAGGTCTGCCTATCGTATTACGTCTGGCCGGGACTCAATGCGAAGAAGGTAGAAGGCTTTTGCGGGAAAGCGCTTTGATTTCGGTAGAAAATATGGAGGAAGGCGCGAAGAAGATCGTAGAGTTGATCAAGAGGTGATCTTAATATGGCTATTCTCTTAAATAAAGATACAAGGGTAATCGTTCAGGGCATAACCGGCAGGGAAGGAAGCTTTCATACCCGGCTGATGCTTGAGTATGGGACAAAGATAGTTGCCGGTGTGACCCCGGGCAAAGGAAATACAAAGATCTTCGAGATCCCGGTTTTTGATAAAGTCAGGGAAGCGGTCAAAGAGACCGGGGCTAATGCTTCGGTCATATTTGTGCCGGCTCAATTCGCTTGCGAGGCCATCCTCGAGGCCGCTGATAACGGAATAAAACTCGTTGTCTGTATCACCGAGGGCGTGCCTATTCAAGATATGCTTAAAGTAGTTACGCACGTCAGGGAAAATGGAGTCAATCTGGTAGGGCCTAATTGTCCGGGGATCGTTTCAGTAGGTATAGGCAAACTTGGGATCATCCCGGCTTCTATTTTGAGTTTAGGCCCGGTAGGTATAGTATCACGAAGCGGGACGTTAACTTACGAGATCATAAATAATTTGACACGCGCGGGAATCGGCCAGTCCACATGCGTCGGCATAGGGGGAGACCCCATCTTGGGTATGCGTTTTGCCGATATCCTTCCGCTTTTTGAAAACGATCCTCAGACCTCTGCGGTCGTGATGATCGGGGAGATCGGCGGCAGCGATGAGGAAGAGGCCTCAACAATTATAGCGGAGATGCGCAAACCCGTGGTAGGATTTATTTCCGGGAAGACCGCTCCGCCGGGAAAGAGGATGGGCCATGCCGGCGCGATCATTTCCGGAGGCCGCGGTACGGTACAATCAAAAGAGGAAGCCCTGAAACAAGCCAAAGTTATCTTGGCGGACCACGTCAGTGAGATCGTCTCACTGGTCAAGGGGACCTTAAAGAGTTAATCCGATAGGAGGTCTATAATGCTACAAGAGACGAACCAAATTTTAAAAGAAGTAAAAATCGTAGATACTACTTTGAGGGACGGAGAGCAGACCGCGGGAGTGGTCTTTTCTAACGAAGAGAAGCGCGAGATCGCCAAACTTCTTGATGAAGCGGGCGTCTACCAGATAGAAGCGGGCGTTCCGGCAATGGGCGGAGATGAGAAAGAGGCGATAAAAAATATCGTAAAGGACCGGCACAGGGCCAGCATACTGGGTTGGTGCAGGGCGGTAGCAAATGATGTGACCGAGGCTATCGATTGCGGCTTGGATGCGGTATGTGTTTCTATACCGGTCTCCGACATTCATATTGAAAAAAAGTTAGGTAAAACCAGGGTATGGGTCCATGAAAATATCGCCCGCACTATAAATTTCGCGAAAAGTCACGGACTCTACGTATCCTGCAATGCCGAAGATGCCTCGAGGACCCGCATGGAAGATCTGATTACTTTTGTACGCATAGCTAAGGAAGCAGGCGCAGACCGTTTACGTTTCTGTGATACGGTAGGTGTGCTTGGTCCCGCGCAGACTGCGGCTAAAATAGCCACCTTATTGAATGAGGTGGGCCTGCCTATAGAGGTGCATGCCCACAATGATTTTGGAATGGCTACCGCTAATAGTATCGCCGGTTTCAGGGCCGGGGCCGAATTTATCAGCGTTACGGTAAACGGCTTAGGCGAAAGGGCCGGAAACGCCGCCCTGGAGGAAGTGGTCATGGCGCTTAAATACGTAGAGAACAGGCCCGTTTCTTTTGATATCTCCAAGTTAAAGGCGTTATCCGAGTTTGTGGCTAAAGCCTCGGGAAGGGAGATACCCTTAAGTAAGCCTATCGTGGGCAAAAACATCTTTACTCACGAAGCAGGCATACAGGTAGACGGCTTAGCGAAAGAGCCGGCTACCTATGAAGCATTTCATCCCTCTGAAATAGGCGGAGAGCGGCAAATTGTAGTCGGAAAGCATTCTGGGAAAAATAGCCTACAGGCAAAGTTTAAAGAGTTCGGCGTCGATTTAGATGAACGTCTGGCGGAAAAAATATTAGAGGTGGTAAGGAAAAAGGCCGTGGAAGTCAAACGGCCCCTATTCGATAAAGAGCTTATGTATATATATTACAGCGAAACTAAAGAAGGTTAATGTGAACGTCTATATCGCCGCAACCCGGCAGAATGACGGGAAAACTATGGTCTCTTTAGGGCTCCTTAGCGCGTTGCGTAAAAGGGTAAAGAGCATAGGGTATATAAAGCCGGTGGGACAGCAGTATCAGATGATCGGCGGCAGGATGATCGATAAAGATGCCGTGCTGATGAAAAAGATATTCGGTTTTAAAAGTAACCTGTCTCATATGAGCCCTATTGCCATACCGAGCGGTTTTACCGAAAACTATATACTAAAAGGTAAGCGGTCGGTCTTGATAAACAGGGTTAAGCGCGCCTATGAAAATTTAGCCGGGGAACACGATTTTATACTCATCGAAGGGACCGGCCATGCCGGAGTGGGCTCCGTATTTGACATGTCCAACTCCGAGGTAGCCTCTCTTTTGGGGGCGAAGGTTATTATTGTCAGCGGCGGCGGGATAGGCAGACCTATCGATGAGATCATGCTCAATCGGGCTAAATTCGACGCCCAAGGAGTAGAAATTTTGGGCGTCATTGTCAATAAGGTGAGAAAGGAAAAATATGATAAGATCAATTCTCTGATAAAAAAGGGGTTAGCTAAGAAGAATATCGAAGTTTTAGGGGTAATCCCCTTTGAGGAGGTGCTTTCTAATCCCACTATCGCGCAATTGTTTGAGGATTTGGATGCCAAGCTCATATGCGGTAAAAAGGGGTTAAATAATGTCGTGGAGCGCTTTGTTATCGGAGATGTAATCGCCCATGAAGCCCTGGATCATCTTGCCGGGGGGACGCTTCTGATCGTCCCTGGTAATCGTGAAGATTTTATATTTTCCGTCCTAAGCGGCTGGGTGTTGGGAATTACACAACGGTATCATATCTCAGGCATCATCGCTACATACGGTAAAAAGCCGCCTAAGAAAGTGATTGAAATCATCGAGCGGGCGAATATCCCATTATGCGTGGTTAAAGAAGATTCTTTTTCTACCGCCTGCGAGATCAGTAATATGATCTTTAAATTGCGCGCGGAGGCTAAAGAAAAAATCAAAAAAATAGATATATTGATAGAAAAGTATGTGGATGTGGATAGGATCTTTAATATGGTCAAAGGCAGCCAATGATCGCAAAGTTCCTGAATAGAAAACCTAAAATAGCTAAAACCGCATTCGTGGCCCCGGACGCGCAATTGATCGGTTCTGTTGAGATCGGAGGGCATTCCAGCATTTGGTTTAACGTAGTGGCGCGGGCCGATATAAACAAAATAAAAATAGGAAGCTACACCAATATTCAAGACGGCTCCGTGCTGCATGTCGATGATGAACTGGGCGTTCATATCGGGGATCATGTAACAGTGGGCCATAACGCCATAATCCATGCTTGCCGCATCGGAGATCATGCTTTGGTAGGTATGGGAGCGATAATCCTTAACGGAGCGGAAATCGGGAAAGGCTCAATTGTCGCGGCGGGCGGCGTGGTCCGCGAAAATTCCAAAATAGAGGATTATACTTTGGTTGCGGGGGTACCCGCCAGGGTAATAAGGAAATTGTCGGAAGAAGAAAAGAAAGAGAATATATATTGGGCTAAAAAATATTCTAGTTTGGCTGAAGAATACAAGAGGAAGGGATGATCATGAGCGCCAAAAAAATTCTTATCATCGATGACGATGTTGATTTCGTAGAGTCCACGAGGGTGATTTTGGAGGCAAAAGGCTATAAGGTATCTTCGGCAGGAAATAGAGATGAAGGTTTCGAAAAAGTTAAGCAGATCTCTCCCGATCTTATCCTTATGGATGTAATGATGGAAAAGATGAGTGATGGTTTTGACCTTACCAGGAAGCTTAAGAGCGAGGAAAAATACAAAGATATTCCCATCCTTATGCTCACCGCCATAGGAGAAAAGACAGGATTTGGATTTTCTGATGTAGCCGGCGACAAGATTTGGCTGCCCGTAGATGATTATTTGGAAAAACCTGTTGCACCGGAGAAATTGATTGCCAGGGTAGAGAAACTGCTTTCCCCCCAGTAATTTCAATAGTATGGTTGCGGAATCCGGCCTCAAAATTAAGATCGTAAGAAAGATCGAAGAAATACCTGCCGAAGATTGGGATAAAGTCTTCCCGAATGTCCTCGAAAGCTATGATTTATTTAAGACCCTGGATGAGTCTGATTTCGGACAATTCACCTTTTATTATATAATGGTTTATGACCGCAAAATGCCTGTCGGCGCGACGGCCTGTTTTTTGACGGACTATTCACTGGATACCAGCATCAAAGGCCCGCTGAAGCGCATAACAAGCTCTATTAAAAGGCGCATGCCGAATATTTTCAGCATTAAAGCGCTGGTTTGCGGCTCGCCGGTCGGACAGGGGAGGATCGGCATAGCCGGGCATGCCGATGGCGTAATAAATGCGATCCTCCGCTGCATGGAACATATAGCAAGGAAGAACAGAGCTGCGATAGTGGCATTTAAAGATTTTGACAAAACCTATACGAAAATACTGGACCCATTGCAAAAAGATGGTTTTTCCAGATTTGACAGCCTTCCCGTGGCCGAGCTTAATGTCCGTTTTAAGGATTTTGAAGAATACTTAAAGACCCTAAGCAGCGCTACCAGGTATGATTTGAGGAGGAAATTTAAGAAGGCAGATGATCATGTTCCGGTTGACTTGGAGATAACGGAGAGGCTTGAAGACGGCGTGTTGCAGGATGTATACGGGCTTTATCTTGATATCGTAGCAAAACACGATATGGGATTTGAGTTGATACCTGTCGATTTCTTCAAGAATATATCCAATAATATGCCGGATA
>Ga0209541_10010302_pt1 | contig 14935 bp, 16 predicted proteins | sample RifCSPlowO2_01_FD_184027 | JGI IMG/M metagenome (GOLD analysis project Ga0209541, IMG submission 184027) | Groundwater microbial communities from Rifle, Colorado - Rifle CSP2_plank lowO2_0.1 (SPAdes) (version 2) | ecosystem: Environmental > Aquatic > Deep subsurface > Groundwater | place... | reverse complement strand
TGAGGGCAATGATCGCGAGCCCCATATCATGTGAAGGGACGATCCCGACAAAAAAAATGATCCCGTTGTAAAGCGGGTCATAGATCGTCGCGTGGAAGAGATTAGAAATCATTGCAGCGCATTGTATACCCCGTGAGATGAATGACCAATTTCACTACAGAACGGATCAAATTTCTGCATCTCACGGGGTATACCGTAACCATTCAGCGAACCATATTGACCAGTTTTCTAATATCACTCTCAATCTCGGTGAAGGTGACGCCTCTCGATTCGCGCTTTGCATAGAAAACAAGCGCGACTCCATGAGGGAAGCCCGGCATGAGCGGCCGAAGTACGCTGCGACATCTGCGCTCGATACGATTCCTGTCGACAGCGCGTGCTGCACACTTTTTTGAGACGACACAAGCAGCTTTGGCTCCTTTTGTGTCAGGCAGCGGCACAGAGACGAGCGAAAAAAAGCGCCCATGATGGCGGCGCACTCGCGCGCGAGCAATGCGAGCGAAATCGAGGCGCGAAAGGCGGTGTTTCTTTGGCATTTGTTAGACGGAAAGTCGTGCTCGGCCCTTGCGGCGCCTGCGACGCAACACATTGCGCCCTGAAGCACTCTTGGTTCGAGCCCGAAATCCGTGCGTCTTGGCGCGTTTGCGCTTTTTAGGCTGCCATGTTCGTTTCATCCGGACACTATACTCATTTTTTCAATCTACACAACCCAGAAAACACTCGCGATACCTTGCCGAGAACCTCGCGCAGCACATATGCGAGCCGCCACTACATACAATAGTGGTGAATCACACAAAAAAATCTCGAACATGATGTTCGGTGGCAAGGTATCGCGAGTGTTTTAGCCATCCCCACACTATCCACACCTTATGCACCCGCCTTCCAAAAACGCGGATGCTTTCCATTGGGGTTCCTCCGCGTATAATGTGCAGGCTAAAGCGCATGGCATTCTATTTTCTATGAGTAACCGAGAATTATGGCAGAACGCACTCGTGCAGATCGAGCTGGGCACATCTGAGGCATCGTTTCGGACCTGGTTTCGCAATACAGATATCACAGGCCGTGATGCGGGTACCGTCCATGTGGCAGTTCCTTCAAAGATAGTGAAAGAGTGGCTCATGGAGAAGCATCACAAGCTCATTATGAAAGCGCTTCGTGGCCTCGACAGCTCAATCCGTACTGTCGAGTATGCCGTCCACCGGGGGGCGAGCGCTCCAAGCGAGCGCAAGCTGCCCCGCCCGCAGCCCACGGAGAATTCGGCGCTTGACCTAGGGTCGCTCTACATTGATAAGCGCGACAATCTGAATCCGCGCTACACCTTCGAGACGTTTGTCGTGGGGCCGTTCAACGAACTTGCTCACGCCGCCGCAAAAGCGATCCTCGAGCGCCCTGGGCTCACATACAATCCGCTCTTTGTGTATGGCTCAACGGGCCACGGGAAGACCCACCTGATCCAGGCGGTGGGAAATTATTTCAAAAAAGGGCACGCCAACAAAAAGGTCCTCTATGTGACGTCGGAGCGATTCTCTATCGATTACATCAACGCGGTGCGCGCCGGGCACGCCAACAATTTCAAAGATCAATACCGCCAGTACGATGTCCTCATTATGGACGACGTGCAGTTCATCGCGAACACAGAAAAAACGCAAGAAGAACTTTTCCATCTCTTCAACGCGATGCGCGATAACAACAAACAGATCGTGTTCTCTTCCGATAAACATCCTGCATTGCTTCTGGGGCTCGAAGATCGCCTCAAGGGGCGTTTCGGCGCAGGCATGATCGCCGAAATTCCCGAGCCCGATATGGAATCCCGTATTGCAATAATTAGGGCCAAGCTTGAGCAGCACGGATTTTCCATTCCTGACGATATTGTCCAATATATCGCTGAGAATCTGCGTGGAAACATCCGCGAACTCGAGGGGGTCTTGAATATGATCGTGTGCAAATCCCAGCTTAAGGGAAAAACAGTGTCTCAGGCTGACGTGCGCGCACTCATCAAGCACAATGTGAAGCCAAATCGAGGTGTTTCTGTCGATGAGGTGGTCCGCCGTATCGCGTCGTACTACGATGTGCCGGAAAAAAGCATTTACGAGAAGACGAGAAAGAAGGAAGTGGTGAAGCCGCGCCAGATCATTATGTATATGCTTCGCGAAGAATTCAGTGTTTCGTATCCGTCGATCGGGGAGAAGCTCGGTGGGCGAGACCATACCACCGTCATCCACTCATGCGAGAAGATAAAGGAGGAGATCAAAACGAACCCAAGCCTTGATCAGGAGCTCGAGCACATCCGCACTCTCATTCATGCGTAATTGGAATACCTCATATTGGCTCAACAACTGTGTGGACAGTACCTGCGCGAGATTCGGACAACTCTGCGATAAAAATCTTTTACACGGCGCTCTCCGACTTACCAACAGCTAACCAGGACTTATGCGAAACATACCCACTCCCGCTGAACGTGAAAGTAGCATGAGACCTTCTCACTATTTTAAGGTTCTCCCCGTCGTCCACACCACTAATAGTAGTAATAGTATTTATATATTAGATATATAAGTATGAAGATAACAACAACAAGAGATAGTATCTTGAATGCGGCACTGATGGCCGAGCGAATAACGGGAAAAAAAGAATCCCTCCCAGTCCTCTCATGCCTTCTTCTGCAAGTGGGGGGAGTTGGGCGAGGTGAGGTGGCGCTGAAAGCAACGAATTTGGAAGCGGGGATCGAGATTGCGGTCCCTTGTGATGTGGAGGACAAAGGTGTCGTTGCGGTACCTGCATCGGTGTTTTCGCAGACGCTACGGTCTATCTCAGGGGAGAAGCTTTCATTGAAAATTGAAGAAGGGAATCTCGTGGTGGAATCTAGGGGGACAAAAACGACGATTAAGGCAATACCGCATGAAGAGTTTCCCGCGCTGGGGGACACAGCCGGGAAAAAGGGGATGCATATCCCTCGGGAAGAGTTGATGCGAGGTATTCAGTCGGTCTCGTATGCGGCGTCTCCCTCGATGATCAGGCCGGAGCTTGGGAGCGTGTATCTGTTGATCAAACCGGGAAGTATTACGACCGTTGCGACGGACTCCTTCCGTCTTGCAGAAAAATCAACACCCACAACAGGGGCAAAGCAATCAAGTGAGCTTCTCATTCCTCTCAAACACGCACTCGAACTCATGCACATATTGGAGAGAATCCAGGAAGATGTGGTGGAGCTTTCAGCCGACGATTCGCAACTATCGGTTTCCGCGGGCGCAGTACAATACGTGTCGCGGGTCGTAGATGGAACATTTCCAAATTATAAAGACATCATACCGAAAAGCTTCACAACGGAGGCAACGATTCTAAAAAACGACTTTGCAGAAATGTTGCGGAAGGCACGGGTCTTTTCCGGCAATGAACAAAACGTTGGATTGCACATGTATCCGAAGCGAAAAGTTTTCAGCGCAACGGCCCGCTCCGCTGAAGTGGGCGAGATGTCAGACACGATTGACGCAGCGCTCTCCGGCGAAGATCTCGACATCAATTTCCACATCGGCTACCTCGCTGATTGCCTTCCTATCATCGAATCTGATTCGATAATCCTTGGGTTTGCTGGCGCAGGAAAACCGCTGGTCATCCGTGGCGTCTCCGACGCATCATTCACGTATCTTGTGATGCCACTCAATAGGTAGTCGAAAATTCGATTCACTGTACGCTGAACGTAATCGTCTCTTCCTCGCTCGTGCCGTCGGTGCGCGAAGCAACAGCGCGCAAGGTGACGGGGCCGGGAGCGCCTGGAATGTACATGACGATGTACGGGGGCTGGCCGGACGTGCCGACGAGGGAGCCGTTGGCGAAATATGAAACGCTCAAGACTGTTTGCGGACCTGGCGATTCTGCGCCGAAGGTAACCTGCGAGCCAAAGGGAATGGTCGATCCAGCGCCAGGAGATGCGATGCGGAAATGCATGGCAGGCCCCGCCTGAGGCGCAGTGGTATCAGTGCTACTCGCAATCTGCTGCCCAGCCCAGGCGGCAACGGAGTAATCCCAATAGGGGAACTGCACGTCATTCGACGACCTCGGCTTGTTCTCGTTACGCGGATCATCTTTATTGATCCAGTACAAGATGTCGTGCACTCCCTGTGAGGGATCGGTGTTCCAGTTGCCTGAAAGGACCGGTGGCAGCGACGCAACGTCGGCATCCGGCGCGGGCGCGGGGAACGTGTCCGAAGCCGAAGAGTATTTTGAGAGCGCGTAGATCATGAAGTCGTGCCACATTGGAGCGACCAAGAAGGACGCCGCGTTCTGCACCATTGACTTGTTGTCGTTGTTGCCCGTCCACGCGCCCACGGCTATCCCCGGCGTGTATCCAATGACCCACGCGTCGCGGAAGTCGTTTGTAGTTCCGGTTTTCGCTGCAACATCGTAGCCCCTGAAAAAGAGCGGAGAATTGAGGCCAAACTCCGGAGACCGTGCAACATTGTCCGAGAGGATGTCATTGAGCGTGCGCGCAACTTGTGAATCGAGGACCTGCACACTTTGTGGCTCAAAACTTTCGAGGATCGCCCCCGTATTGTCCTCGACGCGCAAGACCCCCGTTACCGGATTTTTGATGCCGTCATTTGCAAAGACGCTGTAGGCCCCCGTCATTTCAAGGAGCGTGACCTCGCCGCCGCCCAAGACGAGCGCAAGGCCATGCCGCCCTGGCGAGCCGAGCGTCGTGATCCCTAAGTTTTCTGCGGTTTCGATAGATTGAGGGATCCCCGCAAGGTAGAGGACTTTGATAGCAGGAATATTTTCGGACCGAGCAAGTGCGGCGCGCAGCGTCATCGGGCCCTCAAACCCGCCGTCGAAGTTGGTCGGGGCGTAGCACGGATAGGTAGTGTTTGAGACGTCTGCAGGCGAGCAGCGGGTAGAGAATTGTGTAGGAAGGTCGAAGACCATCGTGTTGGGCGTGTAGCCCTTTGCAAATGCAGTTGCGTAGACGAATGGCTTAAACGCGGATCCTGGCTGGCGCTTCGCGATCGTCACGTTCACTTTTCCATCGATCGTGTCATCGAAGTACCCCTTTGATCCGACCATTGCCAGGACCTGGCCAGTTTTAGGGTCGACCGCGACCATTCCCTGATTTGAAGCATTGAGCCGGCTCAGAAGGCCCGGTGCGAACTCTGCGACGGACTCTTCTGCTTGCTGTTGCAAGTCGTAGTCGAGTGTCGTGATGACCCGCAGTCCCTCCTGGCTCACTGCGTCGGCCCCATATTTTCGCTCGAGGTATTCTTGGATGTAGAAGACGAAATGCGGCGCCTTGATGCCGGCGTTTTTGGGATCCTTGAACTCCACTTGCTCGCCGAGTGCCTGCTCGTATTCTTCATTGGTGATAAGGCCATTCTCTTTCATTTGCCGCAGCACGAAGTTCTTTCGCGCATCGAGTGCCTCTTTGTGATTGCCATGTGGCGAGTAGTAGGTGGGTGCCTGGGGAAGCGCTGCAAGGTAGGCAGCTTGCGCGAGGTCCACGTCCTTTGCGCTCACACCAAAGAAATACTGGCTTGCCTCTTCTACGCCATAGATCGTGCCACCGTAGGATGTTTCGTTGAGATACGTATTGAGTATCTGGTCCTTGGTGTAGACACGTGTAAGTCGCAGCGCAAGAATGATCTCCTTGATCTTGCGCGTGATAGTTTTGTCGCGTGTGAGGAGCGCGTTTTTGACGACCTGCTGCGTTATCGTTGAGCCACCTTGCACGTATGAGCCCGAGAAGACATTGGCAGCGACTGCACGCAAGAATGAAAGTGGGCGAAACCCCGCATTTTCGTAAAATGTCGAGTCCTCAACTGCGACAGCCGCATTCTTGATGTAGGGAGAAATAGCCTCGATCGGCACAGAGGTGCGACGCATGGCACCATGCACATCGTAGAGCACGATATTGCCGGTGCGGTCATAGATCTTGGTAGATTGTGCGACCTGGCGGCTCTCGAAGTTGTTGATCGCCGGGATCGGCGCGAACGTCGCCCACACGACGGCGCTCCCAAGGACGATGAGAGTAACCGCAACGATACCCAAAATGCCCATCTCGACCCAGGTAGGAAGCGCGCGCCAGGCGTGGGCGATGCGGCGGAAGAAATTCCGGGTACGGGCCATACCCAGTCAGTATAATGTGCCTTTGCGGTAGACGCCTGCCGGCTGCCGCGGCTTGATAAGTGAACTCTCGATGGGTGCACTTTGGATGCGCTCGTCATCTATTTTCATAATTTGTTTTAGCCCAAGGCACATTTCACTGCTGGGCATATATTACGGGATTGTATCGCTTTTTAGACGCTTTTGCGACTATTTTCTTTCTCTACTGCCTCGCTCGAGCTAAATGCGTGATCGCAACCGCAATGGCATCGTACTCGTCATCGTGTTTAATTTTCTTGTCGATCTTCACAAGCGCATGGAGCATCCGGGCGACTGCCCGCTTGTCCGCGCCGCCAAAGCCCGCCGCTGCCGCCTTCACTTCGCCGGGAGTGTACTCAAATACTTCTATGCCGGCGTTTGATGCGGCGCCGATAAGCGCGCCGCGCACTTCGGCCACACGCATCGCCGTTTTTTGGTTGGTCTGGAAATAGAGTTTTTCCATCGCCAAACAATCAGGCTTGTACTGCCTGATGAGTCGTACACATTCGTTCGCGACAGCGGCAAGTCGATCAGGAAATTCGGTTTTTGTTGACGTCTCGATGCATGCCGAATACAAAAGCACTTCTTTTCCTCCATTATTTTTTTCCACCACCGCGACCCCGCATCTGCCGTACCCCGGATCAATCGCAAGGACTTTCATATCAGGAGTATATCCCAAAAGAAAAAGCCACCTCTGACGGGTGGCTTGCCTACGATTTGTAATCCGCGGAGATGCCTCGCGGTGATTGTTTTGCCCCTACTGCCTCTTGCGAGTACTCGGGACTTCTGTTGCCAAGCGGGATATCAGCCCGCTCCGGAGTTCCTCACGGCGGCCCACGCCCTTCCCAGGTGATCGCTGCTGATCACTAATGTGGACTCGACCCACTCCTTCCCGGTCCATTTAAGGCCACAGACGAACTGGTATCCAAGGACCAATCCGGCCAACCCCGAGGGGCCTGTTGTGAATGAATAGACTGTCCCGAAGAAGTAGATCGGCCACTTTCCCCGCCAGCCTGCCGGGATAAGCTCCGGCGACTGCAGGAGATGATCACGGACACACACATTAAGGATCGGCTGTTTGAGTAGGTCGCGCTTCAAGCCCCATCCGTAATACTGGTCACAAGTCGCCTCATAGAGACTCATTGACGCGGTACTCAATTCGAAGCTATTGCCGTGAGACAGATGACTTTCCATCTTGGCGTTCCGCCACACTTTATTGTTCGAAGGAGCCGTCGTGGTATCGATAATGACCGTCATAATGCTCTCCCATATTTGTGCCACGCTAAGCGCGGTTTCAAGGATCACTTCTGGTGGTGCCAGAATTGGTATGATTATTGACGATATATTGACAAAAGACAACCGTATAGTAGAATATAGCCTATAATTTATGCACATCTGGGCTTAATTAGTAGCGACAAATAGTGTTGTAAACTGTGACAATATGGCAGAAATAAGCGAGAATCTGCTCAAAACACTAGGGTTGAATGCAATGCAGGCGCAGGTATACGTAGCGGCGCTCGAGCTTGGCGAGGCGACGATGCAGGCATTGGCGCGGAAGTCTGGGGTCAACCGATCAACGATCTATACCTTTATTGACGAGCTCAAGGCTCGTGGATTCATACTTGAGGGCCGAAAGCACAAACGCAACGTGTATAGCGCGGCACATCCGGAGGCGCTTGTCGAAATGCAGCAAAGCAAAGTCGCAGAATTGCAGCGGCTTTTGCCGGAGCTCATGGCAATCAACAACAAGTCCGACAAAAAACCACGTGTAACTTTTTACGAAGGATTTAGCGGAGTGGAGGAGGTATACAATGACCAGCTGCGTGAGAAAAAAGAGATCCTCGCATACGAAGATCTCGAAGCACTGCTCGGTGAATTACCAGAGCGCATGTCGTATTGGTTCCCAGCAGAGCGTGCGAAGCGAGATATTCTCATTCGCAGCATCTCGCGCGATGTACCATTGGCGCGAGAGTTTTCAAAACGTAATCGAGGTCTCTTGCGCGAAACAAAATTCATCACCGCGCCGAAGTTTAAGACCGATATAAATATTTATGGCGACAAAGTCGCGCTCATTGACCTTCAGGCGAGCTCGCCCTTTGCCGTCATCATCGAAAATCACAACCTTGCAGAGACCATGCGCACAGTTTGGAAACAGCTCTGGGACAAACTCGGCCCCGTAGTCGGCTGACAAATCTCTTGACTTACCAACCCCAATCCCTATACTTCGGAAAAATATGAAGTATTGGAATAAGCAAAGAATTCAGAAGGAGAGAGATCGTGAGCGGAAATCTCTTGAGCGTCGTATTGAGATAGACCGGGTTCAACGGGAACGAGAGAGAATCTATTCTCCGGGAGACTCGAAGAAAAACACGAGACTCATGCTCGATGCACTCGGATCCAAGCTTCGCAGGCGAATGATTGCGCGACTTGCACGAGGCGGTGCGATGTCACTTTCTAAACTCTCTGGCCCTCTTGGCCTAATGCTTCCCGCAGCGCTCGACCAAATACATGTTTTGGAACGCGCGGGACTGATTACGACCCATAAGCGGGGACGGATACGATTTTGTGTCTACAGGCCCGGATCGTTAAAAGAGCTTGGGAATATTCTTGCCAGGCAAGATATAGCAATCGACTAATTTTTCTTCTAATTCCAATACTTCGGAAAAAGATGAAGTATCGGGATAATAATTGGAAGGGGCGTGAGAGGAGATACAGCCTCCGAGACGAAAACTGACAACTTACTCTGCATTCGTGTAGACGTTCTCGACGTCGTCGTGCGCGTCGATTATTTCCAAGATCTTCATCAACCTCTCGTCATCTTGGTCTGATAGCGGCACGGTGGTTTTTGGCGTGTAGCCCTCAGTGGTTTTTTCGAATGCCCACAGCGCGGAGCCGGGAGAGGCAAGTGCAAGCCCTTGTTCGCTCAAGAGGTGCTTCATTTCTTGCGCAGTTCTATTGCGGCTATCGGTCAGCGCTTCGATGACGATTGCGGCGCCTCCGGGACCATACGCCTCGTACGTGATCGCCTCGAGCGCCGCGGCGTCGGCGGAGGTGCCCTTGGCGATTGCGCGCTCTATCGTGTCTTTGGGCATGTTGGTTTTCTTCGCAGTTTCGATGATCGCGCGAAGCGCGGCGGCATTTACATCGCCGTTCGCTTTTTTACTCTCGACAGCAATACGCTTGCCGAGCTTGCCCCAGAGGTTGCTCTTTGCCGCGTCCGCCGCTCCCTTCTGACGTTTAATCTGAGCCCATTTGTTATGTCCAGCCATCGCGCCATTCTACTTATTTGTTGTGCACAGGTCTATCCACTCGAAATCCACGATTTTCGAGCATTTTCCTTCATTTGACCTTTAAAAGCGCTCTTTATAATGCACGAACTGATGTGCTTAACCGTGCGTCGGTCGCTATCAAGGAGGACGGAGCAATCCCGACAAACCTGATAGCAGTTCCCAGAATCTGTTTTGGTGTCTCTGATATCAAAGACATTGCGGGAATAGTCGGCTAGTGCAGTGAGGTGTCGTGTGAATTGTGAGGAGATCGTATCAAGTCACTCGGGCGCACAACATCGGTTCTCCAATAGCCGAAACGAAAGAGGCCTCCCTTGCGGAGGCCTCTTTTGGTAACCGTGCGTTCTGTGACTTATATAGTACACGCCATTCAAGAGCACTATGCTCCTTATCCCCACTTCGACTCGCTTCGCTCGCTCAGTGTAAACAGCTCGAAAAGCAGTGCGAGTCGAAATGCCCTGAGCCCGTCGCCCTTCAAATTCTTCAGGGCGACCATGAGCAATGTCGAATGGTCGAAGGGCTAAAGCAGCTTTTCCTGTGCGCGTGGGGCTTCTACTCCGATGTGTTGGTAGCCCTTCTTTGTTATCGTGCGACCACGTGGAGTGCGCTCAAGCAATCCCAATTGCATAAGATACGGCTCGTTCACTTCCTCAATGGTCGCTTCTTCTTCTGAGAGCGAGGCCGCGATCGTCTTCAGACCCACCGGCCCGCCGTTGAATTTCTCGACGACGATAGAGAGAATGTCGCGGTCGGTTTGGTTGAGCCCGCCTTCGTCAATTTCCAAAAGCGCCAACGCTTTTCGCACCGTTTTTAGATCGAGCTTTTCCCCATTCACTTCCGCGAAATCCCGCGAGCGCTTCAACAAATAATTTGCAGTGCGTGGCGTTGCACGTGACCTGCCTGCGATCTCGCGCAGTGATTCACTATCAATATCGATTTTGAGGATCTGCGCGGAGCGCTTCAATATCTCTGCTATCTCATCATCAGAATAGTAGGTGAGACGGAAGATGCCGCCGGAGAAACGTGAGCGAAGAGGCGCCGAGAGCATTGAAATTCGTGTCGTCGCAGCGATAAGGGTAAATGGCGGAAGCTCGAGCTGCACGGTGCGCGCGCTCGGACCTTTGCCGATCACGATGTCCAAGACGCCGGCTTCCATTGCCGGGTACATCACCTCCTCTATCGTGCGGTTGAGGCGGTGGATCTCGTCGATGAAAAGCACATCACCAGAGGAGAGATTGGTGAGGATGGCAGCAAGGTCTCCCACGCGCTCGATCGCTGGCCCGGAGGTGGAGCGCATGTTGGCACCGACCTCCTTGCTCATGAGATAGGCAAGAGTCGTCTTTCCAAGACCTGGCGGCCCGTACAAAAGCACGTGCTCAGGCTGATGGTTGCGGCCTTTGGCCGCAGTGAGAAGGATGCGGAGATTTTCTTTTATCGTCGGCTGGCCAACGTACTCTTTCCATGACGCAGGCCGCAGCGCCTGATCAAGCGAGCGGGGCGACTTTTCGATCGTTTGTTTGTCTTTATCGGCCATAGAGTTGGCTCGTGTGCCCCGCCATAGCGGGGGGACGAGGCGTCTTGACATTATATTTTAGTATGCTATATTCCCTTCCTAGAAAGCGGCTTTGTCCGCTTTTCCCATTCTGGGACTTCAAAAGAGGCGCGCAGTATCGGGCGATGGTGACTCTTCCAAGGACGCGGCGGTCATGCCGCTTGCGGCAATGTGCTGCTGCCATCCTCAGGATCTAGTCGCAACTTTGCATAAAAGCATCGCCCGATAGTGTGCACCTCCTCCTATTTCCAACATAGCACCCCGCTGCCGACGCGCAACGGGGTTTTGTGGTGTAGAGTAAATCCCATGAAAGAGCGGATACAAAGTCAAGGAAGGCAAGAAAAAATCTCAGCCATGCACCGCGAGCTTCAAGGAATGATCACGGGAGATTCATCCTACGGGGAAGTAATCAAGAGGGGCCCGCGAATAATAGATTTGTATGGCAAGTGTAACGATAGAGAACGTCATCAATATCTTGAACAGCTTGCAGAACGAAGAAAAGCCATGTCCGCGTTGCTCAAACGAACTGATGATGTTGTCGGAGAAGATATGCATCATTGCAAGTCGATAATAGCTATCATCGATTTTATAAAGAAAACGCTTGGTATCACTCGATAGGGCTACTTAATAGTTTCCAACATGACTTCGTCATGTAAATCGACGACGCGGCCGAGTTCATCGAGCGAGGTGACGCCTTGCAGTACTTTCACGACGCCGTCTTGCCCCATGCGCCGGATGTTTTGGTGGCGCGCGGCTGCCCATATATCACGCTCGCTGGAAGTCTTGCGCACCGTGTCTTCTATCTCATGATCCATTAAGACGACTTCAACGACCGCGATGCGGCCTTTGTATCCCAAGCCGCCGCATTTCTCGCAGCCTTTGGCGACCCACATCGTCTCGCGATTCGCGGGCAATTCATCGGCATGCGGAATAGTGGCGAGGAGTGGTGCAATAGTTGCGGCGTCTGCCCCGGTTATCGGCTGCGGGACACGGCACGCCGGACAGAGGCGCCGGACCAAGCGCTGAGCCATCGCGACCGTGAGCGCTGCGCCCAAGATGTCGGCGTTGACGCCCATGTCGATGAGCCGCGGGAAGGTGCCGGCGGCGTCGTTGGTGTGGAGAGTGCTAAAGACCAAGTGACCAGTGAGCGAAGCGTGCACTGCAGTGGAGGCGACCTCCGCATCGCGGATCTCGCCGACCATGATGACATCCGGATCTTGGCGCAATGTCGAGCGAAGCCCTTGAGCGAATGTGTAGTCTTTCGACACCTGCGTTTGCACAATGCCCGGCAAGTGGTATTCGATCGGATCTTCGATGGTAACGATCTTGATCCCAGGATCATGCACTTGCCGCAAGAATGCATAGAGCGTCGTCGTCTTACCGGAGCCGGTCGGCCCGGTGTTCAAGATCAGGCCGTTTGGCTTTTGGATCTCGCGCGCAAAAATTTCCATCAGGTATTTATCGAAGCCCAGCGCCTCCATGGGGAGCGCTATGGTCGTCGGGTCCAAAATACGCATCACGATCGTTTCCGCATATGCGCCCGGAAGAATCGACGTGCGTATCTCGATCTCTTTTTCGTTGACGACGATAGAGAATCGCCCGTCCTGCGCTGCACTTTTGATATTGAGTTTCAATCCAGAAAGGAGTTTCAAACGCGATGAGATGAGCGCATAGGTAGGAGCATCAAACATCAGTACTTCGATCAAGACGCCATCGAGCCGGTAGCGCATGCGCACGGCCTCTTCTTCCGGCTCCAAGTGGACATCGGAGGCGCCCAGAGAGAGCGCGCCGGCCATGATTATTTCCAAGACACGCGAAATACGGTGCGTGTCCTTAGAGCCCGCATGCGATTGGATCTCCGCTTTTACGTCATCCAGGCGCTTTAGCTTTTGGAGCATCTCTTGGATCGTTTCGTTGGAGAGCGTAAGGATGCCCGCCTCGGTTTCCGTCGCGTATGAAATATCGTGATAGCGATCCCACGCGTGCTGGAGCGACGCGGAAGACACGATAAAACGTCGCACCTGATAGCCGAGGTGCTCCAAATTTTGGATGACTTGCAGTGCATCGTCGCGTTCGGGCGCGCGCATCGCCAAAAAGAGGTTTTTATTGACTTTCCTGAATGCGGCTACCTCCGCGCTGCGCGCCACCTTTTCCTCTACGAGCCGTAACGCATCGGTATCTATGGACTTGGACGTGAGATCCACATACTCAATGCCATACTTGCCGGAGAGCATTTCCGCAAGTTGTTCTTCCTCGCGCGCGCGCAGCTCCCCAAGCCGCTCCTCTTGTTTTTTCTCGTTGAACTGTGTCGCCATCCCTCTCATTCTACCGTACTATTGCGCCATGAAGCGCACGCGCACTGCCGAGGAAATGCAGCAATATGCCATTGAGGTTGTCAGCAGCTTGAGTCCTCAGGAAAGATCAGCTACCGTCGTAGCGCTCTCCGGCGAGCTCGGTGCGGGGAAAACCACTTTTGTGCAGGGAGCGGCGAAAGCGCTTGGCATTACCGAGCAGGTAACAAGCCCGACGTTCGTGCTCGAAAAGATCTATCAGCTCGAAGGGCAACCCTTCGACAAAGCTCAGGGTAAAAAGTTCGAGCGCTTGATACACATAGATGCGTATCGCTTGAAAAGCGCTCACGAACTCGAGATCTTGGGATGGGAAACCCTGTTGCAAGATCCGGCGAACCTCATACTTATCGAATGGCCCGAACGTGTTCAAGAAGCGATTCCTAAAGACGCAATTCTGATCACGTTCGACATCTCGGCGGACGAGCGTATCATCACCCTAACGTATGTCGAAAAAAAAGAAAACTGAAACATCGGCCGACAAAAAAGAGAAGAAGCCCCTCGACGAGGCTCGGGGTAAACCCTTCGACAATACTCAGGGTAAACCGCTGCGATTAGTTCTTCTCGATTCGCACGCCATTTTGCATCGCGCCTATCACGCGCTGCCGGATTTCTCGTCGAGCAAAGACGAGCCGACCGGCGCCTTATACGGCCTCATGCTCATGCTTTTCAAGATCGCCGAGAGTTTGAAACCTGACTACATCATTGCAGCACGGGATCTGCCGGGGGCAACGCATCGACACGAGATGTTCGAGGCGTACAAAGCGAAGCGTATAAAAGCAGACGATCAGCTCGTCGCACAGCTCGAGCGCGCACCAGGGGTATTTGAGGCCTTCGGTATCCCCGTATACGAATATCCTGGATTTGAGGCAGACGATGTGTTAGGTACCATCGTGCAAAAAGTAAGCGCCAGGCGCGATCTCGAGACCATTATCGCAACAGGGGACATGGACACGCTCCAGCTGGTTGCGCCCCGCGTTCGCGTGTTTACACTGCGCAAAGGACTCTCCGACACCGTCATTTATGACGAAGAGGCGGTAAGAGAACGATATGGTTTTGAGCCTGAGCGTATGGTTGATTACAAGGCGCTTCGAGGCGATCCATCGGACAACATTCCAGGCATCAAAGGCATCGGAGAAAAGACCGCCACCGATCTCATCAAAGAATTTGGCACGCTCGATGATATCTATAAAGCACTTGAGAGTAATTCGGAGTCATTTACGAAGAAGGTAAAACCACGCATCGTGGAGCTCTTGAAAGCAGGCAAAGCGGACGCTGCATTTTCAAAAACACTCGCCACGATCCAGCCGAATGTCCCGATCGCATTTGAATTGCCGCGGCAACACTGGCATCTTGTCGAGCACGCGCAAACGATCATGGATCTGTGCGACACGCTCGAATTCAAATCACTCAAGGAACGGGTAGCTAAGTTGGTGGGAGCGCCGGTGGAGCAAAAGAGCGAAGAAGCACAGTCCGTTAATACACAAGAGCTTCGAGAAACGTCTATTGCACTTTGGCTCCTGCGCTCCGACATCACGAATCCGACTCTTGAAGACATTCTCCGCGAAGCAAAAACTGATGATTTTGACAAAGCGCGAGGAATTATTTTTACGGAATAGATC
>Ga0209541_10010301_pt1 | contig 14935 bp, 16 predicted proteins | sample RifCSPlowO2_01_FD_184027 | JGI IMG/M metagenome (GOLD analysis project Ga0209541, IMG submission 184027) | Groundwater microbial communities from Rifle, Colorado - Rifle CSP2_plank lowO2_0.1 (SPAdes) (version 2) | ecosystem: Environmental > Aquatic > Deep subsurface > Groundwater | place... | reverse complement strand
TATGTTCTATCAGGGGGGACTTTGCGCATTTGAGCATGGCATATGCCTCAAAAAAAGGCCTTGGCGGAAAGAACATAATCCACGCGTCAGGAACTAAAAAAGATGCAGATGAAGAGATAAAATTATGGTTTAGTAAAAACGAGCTTCATTCTTATACAACTGTGCATGAGAAGCACGTATTCTAGTTAGGTGTTCAAATGGCAGAAAAGATGTCTGAGGCGTTCGCAAGAATCGCCAAAAATCCGAAATTCATCAGGAATATATGCACCTCTGCGCATATTCATCACGGCAAAACGGCAATGACGGACAACCTTATAGCTGCGGCAGGTCTGATGGCGTCAAAATACGCCGGTGACTTGGAAGAGGGCATGGTTACCTGGCAGCACAAGGACGAGCAGGAAAGGCTGCTGACGGTTGACGCCGCAAACGTGTCTATGGTCCATGCTTACCAGGATACTGAGTACCTTATCAACCTGATTGACACTCCAGGGCACGTGGATTTTGGCGGCAATGTCACAAGAGCCATGCGCGCAATTGACGGAACTATAGTCCTGATCTGCGCTGTCGAGGGGATAATGCCCCAGACGGAAACAGTCCTGAAGCAGGCCCTGCGGGAAAGGGTAAAGCCCGTATTGTTCATAAACAAGGTTGACAGGCTGGTCAAGGAATTGAAGCTTACCCCTGAAAAAATCCAGGAGAGGTTTGTAAAGCTGATCGGCAACTTCAACAAATTAATAGAAGACATAGCAGAGCCAGCTTACAAGGAAAAATGGAAAGTCAGCATAATGGACGGCTCTGTCGCATTCGGCTCGGCAAGGGAAAACTGGGCCTTGTCATTTGCATTCATGCAGAAAAAAAATATTTCGTTCAAGGACATACTGAAAATCTACGAAATGGGCGAGGAAGAGAGAAAAGAATGGGTCTGGAATAATGCGCCTTTGCACGAAGTCATTCTGGACATGGTAATAAAGCACCATCCTGACCCGCTGGAGGCGCAGCAGTACAGGATTCCGAAAATCTGGCGCGGGGATTTGGAAAGCGAATTCGGAAAGAGCCTGGTCAGCTGCAATCCTGAGGGGAAGGTTGCATTTGTAATAACGAGAATTGTAGTTGACCCAAGGTCTGGAAAGGACATCTCTGCAGGCAGATTATTTTCCGGAACCTTGAAAAGCGGCACCGAGGTTTTTCTCAACAATGCCCACCAAAAGCAAAGGATACAGAATCTTTACATCTACAACGGGATAAAGCCGGAGTTGATTGACAGCATACCTGCCGGAAACGTATGCGCCATTTCAGGCGTCATCGGAAACGCCGGCGAAACAGTTACTTTGGAGCCGGAGCAGGCATTTGAGGAGCTGAAGCATATATTTGAGCCGGTCATCACCAAGGCGATAGAGCCGAAAAAGCCGAGCGACCTGCCAAAGCTGATTGAGGTTTTAAGGAAGGTCGCAAGGGAAGACCCGTCTATACTGGTAGAGATAAATGAAGAGACCGGAGAAAATTTGATGTCCGGAATGGGCGAGCTTCACCTTGAGATCATAGAAAACAGGATAATAACGGAAAAAGGCGTTGAAGTGAAAACATCCCCGCCAATTGTCGTTTTCAGGGAGTCCATAACCAAAACTTCACAGGAAGTTGAGGGAAAGACCCCAAACAAGCACAATAAGTTTTACTTTATAGTTGAGCCATTGCCGGATTCCGTTTATCTGGCGGTAAAAGAGGGAAAAGTCCCTGAAGGCAGGATAAAAAAGAAAAATCTTGACATCAGGAATGCCCTTATAGAAGCCGGAATGGACCGGGACGAGGCTGACCAGGTGAAGAACATCTACAACGGGAACATATTTTTGGACAAGACAAGGGGCCAAGTTCACCTTGGGGAAGTGCTCGAAATGGTTTTTGACATGTTCGAGGAAGTGATGCGGAAAGGCCCATTGGTCAGGGAGCCGTGCACCAAGGTCAGGGCCAATTTGACTGACATGACGCTGCACGAGGACGCCATCCACAGGGGGCCTGCGCAGGTTTACCCCGCCATAAGGGAAGGCATAAGGGGAGCCATGCTGACCGCCTCTCCAATCCTGCTTGAGCCGATGCAGGTCATGCTCATAGAAGGGCCTGTTGAGTACATGGGCCAGCTCACAAAATTAGTGAACAGCATGAGGGGCCAATTGCTTGATGTTACACAAGAAGGAGCAATGGTTTTCGTAAAGGGCAAGCTGCCTGTCATGAACATGCTCAACTGGGGCTCTGAATTAAGATCTGCAACAGAAGGCAGAGGAGTTTCTTCGCTTGTTGATCAAAGCTTTGAAAGATTGCCGACAGAATTGGTTGGAAAAGTAGTGCAGGAGATAAAGAACAGGAAAGGATTGACTGATGCGATGGTTGGGGCTTAGAACCAAACTGCTTAAATTTCTATTCTGATTTTAAATTATCTGGATAGTGGCTTTAATTTGGCAACATAGTCATGAGGCCCTAATCCTTGATAATCAAACTCTGCACTAGCCACTCCAGTAATTGGCGATGAAGCTACCTCTCTTCCGCTTGTGTCTGAAATAACAACTGCTGCTTTCCCTCTGAAATCTATTGATCCCGGGAGATTTGTGTCTGCGTCAATTATACCTATATGCAAAAATAATTTATTATCGTCACGCAGAATTGCCTTTAAAAAATAATTTTCATTGTAGAAATTATCCCACGCAGATTGCAACCCTTAATTCGTCCCATAGAAACTTGCGGCATCACGTGCATCATTATACTTCACTGTTCCAATAGACCTTTGCCCTCCTAAAGCTCTCGCAAGCGGTTCCAAACTAAATGGCACTTCAAATTGCCTAAGATGAGTTTCAAGGTCACGTCGTACATTGGCGGACGCCTGCACGGCTGGCTGCGTCATTCTATTTAAATCCCGCACTAGCTGTTGTAGTGATTGTTGCGAAATTGGATTCATAGATGAATAAATCAATAGCTGGTATAAATAAATTTAGTTTTATCTCTTCATATAAAACTCTTTTCTCTTTTTACTTAATCTCTCCACTGCATACCTCAGCATCGTCCTCGGCATTTTTTTGTAATTCTTATCCAGAAACTTACTCAATTCTTTTTCATCTCTTTTGCCCATTTCCCTCAGCATCCATCCGACTGCTTTCTGTATCAAATCATGATTGTCATTCAGCAAAATCTCAGAGATTCTTATTGTATCCTCAAACCTTTTGTTTCTTATGAATTCAAATGTAGATATTATTGCAATCCTCCTGTCCCATAGGCTTTCGGATTTTGCCAGTGCATACAATATTGATTTGTCTTTTTCAAGAATATGCTTGCCTAGCAATTTGTCTGCAACGCAGTCAATCAGGCCCCAGTTATTGCCGCGATGCTTGTGCTTAATATAAAAATCAATTATTCTATCTCTATCTTTCTCATTTGCTTTCTGGTATCTGTAGCATAAAATGAAAAATCCCGTCAGCCTGTGCTCGTGATATTTGCTGTAAAGCAGTTCTTTAATTTCATCAAATCTTAAATCCACATATTTCTGCGCAAGTTTTCTCTGTTCTGGAACAGTCAATCCTAGAAATTCATCTCCCTCCCCATATTCGCCTTTGCCTGTCTTGAAGAATCTGGCATAGATTTTTGCTTTTTCAGGGCTTGAATATGATTTAAATTCTTTTTTGAGTTTGCTGAGCATTTTACAACAATTCTAAGAATTCTTCTTTGTTTAATCCACTCTGAGCGATTATGCTTAATAAAGTCCCTTTAGCAATTTCATCATGATTCGGGACAACAACAGTAAATTTCTTTCCATCTTTGTATTTAACCATTATTATATGGCTGCCTGATTGCCGTGTTATTTCAAATCCAATAGATTTTAATGCTTTTATTACTTTCTTTGCTGAAAGAATTGGCAGCTTCATAAAACATTATAGAAATAGCCTGGTAGCCATTGGAGGCAGCAGACCTTCAGTTTTTGGCGCTTCCTCAGGATTTTCTTCCAAGTATAATTTAATGGCATCTTTGATATTTTCCATTGCCTCTTCCACTGTTTTGCCTTGGCTTGTTATTCCTAAATTTAGGCAGTGAACTACAAAAATCTTTTGCTTATTGACTCTTTCCTCGTTTATTACTATGTCAAATGCCTTTGCCATAATCTAAGCATGATACTCACTTATATTTAAAACTTGCTTAAATTTTATTTATCATTCTCAAGAATCTTCCAGTTTTCTTACTATTCTCTCCAAAATTCCTGTTCGCATATTTTATTAATTTTTTAATATATTTTTCATCAGCAACAAAATTTTTATCTTTAACAATAGTCTCAAGATGCTCGCTTCCGATTATTTCGATTGTCACTTTTCTTTCTGTAATCGCAATTATTCCTGCCCTTCTGAATATTTTTCTTGCAATTCCTAAAAATCTTTTTGCGCCTTCCAAATCCCTGCACGCAACATGAAGAATCAGCGGCTGTTGCTTAAACCAGATTTCATAATTATTTTTTTTATTTGATTTATTTTTATTGAATTTTTCGTTATTGTTTTTTCCGTCATTGAGATTATTTTTCATTGAATATTTTTTTAATGCTTTGTTTATTTCATTGAAATTTACTTTATCATGCTTTGCAAAAATCCAGTAGCAGTCATTCTTTTTTTTGGATTTCATCTCCAATAATACAATCCTGCCTGCGCAGCTTGATGTCGTGTAATAGTCATTTTTTAAATTGATTTCATTTACCAATTTGATTATATCTTTATCTATTGAGCCTTTCTTGCTCTTGTCTTTTTTATTGAGAAAGTCTGATTTTTCTTTGAGGAATAAGTCCATCTATATCACCAAAAATTAAAAACGCCGACGCCCAGATTTGAACTGGGATATCCTTTCGGAAATCAGCTCTCAAGGCTGACGCAGTGCCAGGTTGTGCCACGTCGGCATATAGCTTCAGATAAAAGGCTGTAATTTAAATTTATTGCTGTCTAAGCCTTTTCCTTCCTTCTGGAGCCAGCAAAACAGGTATTCCTCTTTTGACAGGGTACTTTGCGCCGCATTTGCCGCAAACCAAAGACTGCATTCTTTTTCCATATTCCAAGTCAGCTTTGCACAGGGGACAAGCCAGCATACCGAGCAAGTCTTTTGATATTGGGCCTTTTCCTTTTTCTTTTTTCATCATAGCAAATTGACCAAAATAATGGGCACAAGCAGGCATGCCATTGAGTTGCTCCTTGAAATGTCAGTTATGTTCGGTATTATGCCGATTGCAGTTGCGATAAGCAGGATCAGAAAGCCAACCATTCCGGAAAAATATAGCACCATCATCCCGACAAAAGCAATGATTGCGGCGCTCAGGGCAGAATAATTTATTTTGTTCATTATTCTCGAGAAAACTCTGCTTGCATACATTGTCAGGAATGTCGCAATTCCCCCTGCAGTCAAAGCAACCGACAAAAACAGAATCAATGTGCTTGAATCAATGCTCTGCAGCAATTGCTGCACCACAACTATGGAGCCGTTTCTTGCCTTTTCGATTGTGAAGAGGGTTATCAAAGACAGGATCATTGAAACCGTGTTTATGCCGCCGACCAGAATTAAGTAGCTGTTGGTGTCTGTCCTTTTAAAGAATTGGCCTGAAATGACGGCTGCCTGCGCCGGCCCCAATCCGGGGAATATTGACACTAAAGAGCCGGAAAAAACGCCGCTGCTTATTGCCTTGGCAGTGTCTTTTGCCTTTACCTTTACCATCTCTGTCGCCCTTTGTGCAGGCAAAACGGCCTTTTGGCTTAAGCTCAATAACAGGACGCTTACCCCGAACAAGCCAGAAAGCATCGGCAATAAGGGGTCCTTTAGGTTGGGAATATTGAAAACGATCAGCCCCAAAATGCCTGACAGCATCACCACAAAAAAAGCCCAGAACTTCTTGTCTTTTGTTTCTTCCCTTGAAACCATGAAGACCACCACAACCAGCAGGATCCACCCGACATAATCTTTCAAAGATGAAAAAATGAACGGCACAATGAAAATCAGCAATGGGGCTGCCATTATGGTTAGAATAAGGCACAATAAGCTCCCGATTGTCGCCAGCCTTATTGCCTCGTGCCCCATGCCCTGCAATAGTAGCCGGTGCGCGGGCATGACGGCCAATGCGGTGTCATCTGAAGGGGCGCCAAGATAAGTCGCGCTTATGAAGTCAGTGAACGTATGTGTTATAGACATGGCAATGATGAAAGAGGCTACCGCAATGACATTCGTGTACTGCAATAAGAATGGAGAAGCGCTGAACAAAACCAAAGCAACCAGATTTATGTGGAGACCAGGAGTGAGGCCCGTGACCAGGCCCATCGCACAGCCAAGGATTATCGCAATCAGTATCTCAATCAGCATTCTCAATGTAAAAAATCAACATATTTAAATAATATTCCTCGTAGTATTGCAAAAAAGAGGTTTTTATGTCCAGCAAGATGCCAAATCTTCGGCCCGGCCTCCGAACAAAATCCCACTCATCGCAGGCAGCACTGGAATTTTTGGTGGCGTACGGATGGGCGATACTGGCAGTTGTGGTGGCCGTTGCTGTCCTGGCTTATTTCGGCGTGCTGAGCGCCGATGCTTTTCTTCCGGAAAGGTGCTCCTTAAAGGCCGGCATTGTATGCCTTGACTACAAAGTCGAAAGCTACAGAGTGATTCTTGTTTTGCAAAATGCCCTTGGCGAGACTATAACGATAAACAAGCTGACAATTTCCGGCAACAATCAGGAATGCTCTGACAGCCAGTCAATTACCCTCTATAACCATGAAAAAATGATGTTCACAATCCAGCAATGCAGCAACGGCGCAGGCGGGCAAAAATTTAATGGAATGATAAATGTGTCGTACACTATTGAGGATAAGCTGTCCCATCTTGTATCCGGGAATCTAAAGGCAAAGATAGTTTCCGGCTCATCTGTTTCAGACCAGAATGTATGCCAGAACGCCCAAAATAACGGGCTTTGCGGCGGCCTGGATATTGTCTACGGCGACGGTTACCAAGATGCATGCTGCGGCGAGCACAGCCTGTGCTGCGCATGAATCAAAAACTTAATAAAGAAGCAATTCAAAGTTAATAAAAAAGAGGCCTATATGGGAAAATTTGTTTTGTTCATTCTGGTTTTTGCTATTTTTATCCATGCCTGCAAGGAAACATCTGAGCCGCAAGCATTCGATGAAGCTGAAAAAGAGCCCGCCCAGCTGTCAGATATGCAGGTTACTGCATGCAACACAGCCCATGGGGCAGGAACCTGTGAAACAAGGCTGCAGGAGATTGGGATTGTTTTGAAAGAAGACTGCTGCGAAGTTTTGGGAAAATGCTGCTGAAGAAAAAGCTATTGGTGCTGGCAATAATATTCTTATTGGTATTTCCGGCTGTTTCTTATGCATACTCGTGCGAAGTGGCCAGAATCAAGGAAGTGCTGAGAAAAATCCTTTACATTTCTTTTACAGATCCTCAGAGCAGCAGCCTGACTGTAAACGAGGTTAGGGACCTGCTTGTGTTCTATTTAAGCATCAGTTCGCAAAACGCCACCATTGACTGCTCAGCTTTGGGAGACTCCTCCAACAGGCCAATTTTTGATGTGGTTAATCTTGCGGAAACTTTGCCGGACAGGATACCTGCATGCGTTGACGGCACCAAGTATGGAGAATGCTCAAAAACCCGGCCGGCTTATTGCTATGCGGGCGCTATTCACAGCAAATGCGGATTATGCGGATGCCCCGCTAACAGCGTTTGCGGCAAGTCCGGAAAATGCGAAACCATTGGCCAGAATATGACATGTTCTAAAGACATTGACTGCGGGCAGGGCTCATTTACAGGAAACTATTATTGCACTAGCAATTACCTGTACAAAAATTATGTGAATTATACATGCATTAGCCCGGCGACTCCCGAGTCACGATGCGTTGCGGTGAACGGAACCTATGTGCTGGCGTATTGCAACCCAGCCTACAACCAAATCTGTGTCAATGGAGAAAGCACCTGCAAAACAAGCTTGAATGATTCTGCGCCTACAGTTGCAATTTCCGTCAAGCCCTCGTCAATTTTAAAGCTGCAGCAATTTAACGTTACTGTATCCGGCACGGACGACACGGGGTTGGCGGCAATATGGTGGTGGGGCGTCAATACAGGCGATGCAGAGCTTGACAAAGCCCATTGGTTTAACTGCAACGGCGCGAAAGTTTGCATAAACAGCTGGCTCGTAAGCACAAATGCAACAGGAATTATGAGCTTAGGCGCTAACTCAAGGGACACAGCTTATCCAATTGCAGGCCAGCCGCATCAGGCATCCGAAGGGGCTGGAATTGCTTATGCAACAGTTACTATAACAGATCCTGGAACAACTGCAGTGTCCGGATTGATCATAAAAGGGCGGTTGATAGATAAATTTACACTAAAGCCGGTTGCTAATGTAGCGATATTTTTAGGGACAAGCACAACGGGGCAAGCGCTTAATCCCGTCTACACGAATGCCAATGGAGAATTCGCAATAACAACCGACACAGACATAACCGCTTCCAAGATGTTTCCTTATTGGCCTAAATGCTACCAGCAGGGATTCTTTTTACTTGAGAAGAAATTTGGCGGCAGCTTAAATGTAAGATTGTATTTGTTTGACCTTGTAAAAGAAGACAAGAGCTTTGCTGTAACAGGCTCAGAAGTGAATCTTGGAGATATTCCATTATGGCCTGCAGTTGACATTGCAGTCAACTCTGACATAGCCGTGCAAATGAATATTGAGTATCCTGAAGAAGGCAGAAGCTACGGCAACAGCAACTATAAAACATCCCATTATTTAAGCAATGTTGTGCCTTTAGCCTATAACGCAAGAGCCCAGCTGAAGGACCAGTCAGGCAACACCTACTATTCGCCTTACAAAACTTATGGATTGGAAAATGGATGCGCTCCTGTTACTCTCGATTTTTTCGGCAAGCAATTCAGCTGGTCTGGAGTGCAAACTAATGTATCCAATGCCAGCAATTGCTTTGTCAAGATTGATGGTGTTGTTGTGAAATCTGTGTACGCAACTGATAGAAATGACTGTTACAGCAAGACAAGTTTCGGAGGCATAAACTGCAATACATATGCGCCTTACTTTACTGATGGCGTCCACTTTTTAGAGCAATACTTTGGAGCAAATGACCGTGTCAATAATGAATATTGCACCTGCACAAATAGTGTTTGTGTACAGGGAAATCAAACTGCTCAAAATATAACTTTGCACAGCTTAACTGTCAACGGCTCAAACCTTGAAGCGGTTTATTCAAAAAACTTCGACACTTGCGCGCATTTATTGACGTCAACAAGTACAGCAACCCATACTCAAAATTACTTCTGCACACAGGGAAGCTACATAAAGACTACTGCGCCCTTGAGCGGATTTAATGTTGTTGTAGGTCAAAATTACAAATTATGCCATGGAAATAACTATAATGTTTGCAGTTTACTTATGGCATTGGGAAACTATACAACTACAAAATCCTCACAAAACGTATGCCAAAGTGCACAAAATAATGGCTTGTGCAGCACCCTAGATCCAGCTTATGGTAATGGTTATGAGGCTGCGTGCTGCAGCGAACATGGCTTATGCTGCTGCATTGACTATGATGGTGGAGACAATTTATATGTGGCAAGCTACGCCAAAAAAGGCACTCAGGCACAATATGACAAATGCGGAACGGCAGGACAGAGTTATGACATCATAGAGGGAGTTTGCACAAATGGGCAATTAAGTGGTATTCCGCACTATTGCCCGACAGGAACAAAATGCCAAAATGTAAGGTACGAGCCTGCTGTTTATGCAAATGTTTCTGCCTGTGTTAACGAGACAAGTTTCAATCAAACTGCACAATCCAATATAACTGGAATCTGCTTGGTAAGAGATTTATACACCTCAGTTCCAATATTTTCAGCCCCTGATTTAGGAAAAGGCTACGCTAAGGCGGCAAAGCCCGGTGTTAATACTATAAGTGGATTGCAGAGCGCATGCTCACAGCAAGATTTCAGCAATTTGCTGGCACAGTACTGCACGCAGAACTCAAATCTTATACAAGAACAAGTAATGACTTATGACAGCAATGGCAATTGGCAAGGCCTAAGCTGCGGAGCTTATGGGTGCAATTACAAGAACTGCACTTCGATAAGCACAACAAATCAAACAACATGCACTGACTCTGATAATGGTTATGACTTTTACAAATATGGAGAAGTTAAAGATAAGTCTGGGACTCTTTACAAAGATGTTTGTATACCAGATTTAAGCGGATTATCGGAATTCGCTTGCAAAACTGATGGATATTATACATCAACGTTCTATTCGTGTGTCAACGAAAACAAAATCTGTTCCGGCGGAGCCTGTGTTCCTGCGTCAGGCAATTCATGGTGCAATGACCCGGACGGCTTCAATGTGAATCAATACGGCGTAGTCAGTTATTCTGTAGAAGGCACGGGCTATACCAGCGCAGATTATTGCGTAAATGATGATGGGTTAGTGGAGTCAAAATGCAACAACAAGCAAAAAATGACGGAGTACTATTCATGCAAATCTATAGGCAAGCTCTGCCAAAACGGCGCTTGCGTAAATCAAACGAGCAGCGCAACCGCTTCCAACTCGCAGCTAAACGTAACGAGATTATTCGTAGGGCAGTACAACAATACAAAATACGATGTTGTAGTGTCTGATACAGACGGAATCTCTAAGCTTTTAATAAACAAGGCAAATGGCAATTACCTCATGATAGGCTCTCCACCATGCTCAACTTCTGTTTCATCAGGCACAGTTACTCTTTACCCTTCAGACTTCCCGCTCAGCGGGACTGTGAATGATTGCAAAAATTCTTCAATCACCAATCAAGTAAGTGCACAAATGCCTCCATAGGATTTTATTATCTAATCACCCTTACCCTTTGCGCTATTATCTCGTTCCTGCCCTTGTATTCCTGGACTTCTCCCAAAACCTCAACAGAGTCATTGGCTTTCAGGCTTAGATTTTTGTCATCTGCAAACAGAACAACTGTTATGGGGCTTTGATGCTCAATTTCAAGAAACGCTATTCCTTCTCTTTGGGAAATTTTGCTTATCCTGCCGATTAGCTTGACGTCGTCGCCGACATTCTTGTTCAATACTCCTGGGCTGTAATCCCTGAAATCGGCTTCTGCCGAGATAAAATACAGGGCAGCCAATCCGACCAGGGAGCAGACCAGGGCAATCTTCAAGAGAGTGGTCTCTTTCATTATTGTTTGGTTCAGCCTCAATTTTAAAAATTTTATGGCCACTATATAATATTCTCTATATTGACAATTTCTATTTTCGCAACCTTTAAAAACTACCAAACATATACAACTTCGGGATGGTTAACTTAAAGTTCAATTCAACAGCAGACATAAAAGTGCCCAAGAGAATAATAGACCAGGTTATAGGCCAGAATGAGGCAGTGGAAATAATAAAGAAAGCGGGGCAGCAGAGAAGGCACGTTCTTTTGATTGGCGAGCCGGGCACAGGAAAATCCATGCTTGGGCTTGCCCTGGCAGAGCTTTTGCCAATGGAGAAGCTGACAGACATAGTAGCATTTCCAAATCCAAATGATGAAAATGCGCCATTGATCAGGACAATCCCCGCAGGCCAGGGCCGGGACCTTGTTGCAAAGGCGAGGCTACAAAGCATGACCATGTTCAAGAACCAGAACATAATAATGTTCATTCTTTTCATAGTTGCAATCTTTGGGCCATTTTGGGCGTGGAACTATTTCAGCAAATACGGAAGCACGGCAGCCGCGATAATGTCAGCATCAAGCTTGCTTGTCTTGATACTGTTCATGATAGGTTTCACATTGTCCATGAATCTGGGCAAAAGGATTGAAACCCGGGTCAGGGTACCAAGGGTTATAGTTGATAATTACAAGAAAAAACAAGCCCCGTTCAATGATGCAACAGGCGCGCATGCCGGGGCATTGCTTGGCGATGTGCTTCATGATCCGTTCCAGTCGGGCGGCTTAGGAACACCGGCACATGAAAGAGTTGTGGCTGGAATGATCCACAAGTCCCATATGGGTGTTCTGTTTATTGATGAAATCGCAACCTTGCAGCCGGCAACGCAGCAGGAGCTTTTGTCCGCACTGCAGGAAAGAAAATTCGCGATTACAGGCCAAAGCGAGAGAAGCGCCGGCGCAATGGTGAGGACAGAGCCCGTTCCATGTGATTTTGTTCTTCTGGCAGCAGGCAATTTTGAGACAATAAAGCACATGCACCCTGCATTAAGAAGCAGAATAAGCGGATATGGTTATGAAGTGTATATGAAAGAAACAATTCCAGACACGGAAGATAACCGCAATAAAATAGCTGTCTTTGTTGCCCAGGAAGTCATAAAAGACAAGAAAATACCCCATTTTAGCAGGGAAGCGGTTGATGCTATTGTTGAAGAGGCAAGAAGAAGGGCAAACAGGAAAGGCCATTTGACACTAAGGCTTAGGGAGCTCGGCGGCTTGATAAGGGCAGCAGGGGATTTGGCATTGGAAAAGAAATCAAAATTAGTGATGAAAGAGCATATAATTGATGCAAAGAAAATAGCAAGAACTCTTGAGCAGCAGCTTGCTGATAAATATATTGAGCAGAAAAAGGAATATGAAGTCATAGTAACCTCGGGCAAAAGGGTCGGCAGGGTAAATGGATTGGCTGTTATAGGAGTTACTCCGCCTTATTCAGGAATAATCCTGCCAATCGAGTCAGAAGTGACTCCGGGAGGAAAGGAAAGCGAGATAATCGCCACAGGGAAATTAGGAGATATTGCAAAAGAGGCAATTAAAAATGTAACTGCAATCATCAAAAAATATTTTGGAGAGGATATAAAAGAGACTTATGACATTTATGTCCAGTTCCTGCAGACATACGAAGGTGTAGAAGGCGACTCTGCAAGCATTGCTGTTGCCACATCTGTAATTTCTGCGTTCAAAAAAGTTCCAGTCAAGCAGGATTTTGCGATGACAGGAAGCTTGTCTGTCAGGGGGGAAGTCCTTCCAATCGGCGGAGTGACTGCAAAAGTCGAGGCAGCGATTGAGGCAGGAATGAAAAATGTGGTCGTGCCCAAAACAAATTTGAAAGACATAATAATCTCTCCCGACAAGATGAGGAAGATAAACATAATACCTGTAGAGACAATAACCGATGTCCTTAAAGTTGTCCTTGACTGGAGCGGAAAGCAGAAGGTTCTGAGGCAGATTGCGGCTGCGGATTAAATATTATTTTTTTATCTCCACTTAACCTCAACATCATCCGTCCTTTCATACGGCTTTATATCAATTGAATTATAATTTTTAGTTCCCTGTTCTTTCTGCAAAATCCCCTGCCAGCTAATCATAATTCCATTATCCACAAGCACTTCATTCGGAGGCGCAAAGAATTTCGCATTCCTTTCCTCGCACATTATCCTGCACATCTCCCTCAGCCTTTTGTTGCATCCAACCCCGCCTCCAATCACCAGCTCATTTTTGCCGGTGTGCGCCATTGCTCTTTCCGAGACTTCAACAAGCATAGCAAAAATAGTTTCCTGGAATGAATAAGCCAAGTCTTCATTGGAGAATTTTTTAGAATTGAATTTCTGTTTTAAATTTGTAAGGATACCAGAAAAGCTGGCATCCATTCCCTTTACAACATAAGGCAATTCAACATATTTTTTTCCATTCAAAGCAAGTTTCTCGATTTTTGGGCCGCCTGGAAATCCCAAGCCGATGTGCCTTGCAAACTGGTCAAGTGCATTTCCAACTCCCTGGTCTAAAGTCTCGCCGAAAACACGATACTTTCCACCTTCATATGCTATAATTTGTGTATTTGCTCCGCTTGCGTAAAGCAGAACTGGGTCTTTTGCACCAGTAAGAAGTTTTCCTATCTCTAAATGTGCGCAACAATGATTAACACCGACTAAAGGGACATTTAATCTTGATGCCAATTCTTTTGCTTTTTTCATCCCAACCAGCAAGCATGGAGCGATTCCAGGACCTTGTGAAAAAGAAACCAAATCAATATCCTCTAATTTTAAATTTGCAATTTTCAAAGCATCTTCAACAACTTTGTCTTTTACTTCTTCATGATGTTTCTTTGCTTCAGATGGATGGATTCCGCCAGTTTCTGTTTTGTAAGCATCAATTACATTAGAGTAAATTCTGCCTTTGTCATCTATAATTCCGCAGCCGAATGTGTGGGCTGTTGATTCTATTCCGAGGCAGAGCATAGGCGAAAAGAATTGATTTATAATTTAAAAATCATTGCCTTTTTAAATCAATAACTTATTAAATGCGGAAAATACCCCCAGAGCATGAAATTCATAAATAAATTTTGCTAGAAAGATATTCAATACAGTCTTATAGGTGGTACTATGGATAAAGAAAAATTTGTCCAAAGAGTAAATATTATGCTTTATGAAACATGTGGCTGTAATAAAGAAGAGGCTATCGAAGTGCTTAAAGAATGTTTAAAAATGGCTAAGGCTCAGAAAGATTTTCAAAAAATATATCAGGAAAAAGAATTTTAAAGCATAGAAATTAACGATAAAATACAATTTAGTAAACGGCAGAATGTGCTAACCAATTACCTACTGCAGAATGCGAAGAATTCTAAATTGACAAAAGAGCAGTATTTGAGGATTAAAGGGGAGATTAAATAGTAATCATAGCGCGTGTTCATTTTAAATCAATTTCTATTTAGAGCTGGGTTCAGAACGATATAGTTTGCACTACCTTTAATTTGAATCTATAGAATTAAAAAATAAAAATGAAAACCATGCCCTAAAAATGCAAAACATTTTTGGGAACTTGAAAATTTAGAATTTTCAAGCCATAGGCCTTTGCTGGCAGCATTAAAACTACAAGGTATGGACTGTTAGTGAGCGCATGCTGAACATCTCGCCGAAGCTTGATGCTTACACACCGCTTCTATCAAACTCG
>Ga0209541_10010299_pt1 | contig 14936 bp, 10 predicted proteins | sample RifCSPlowO2_01_FD_184027 | JGI IMG/M metagenome (GOLD analysis project Ga0209541, IMG submission 184027) | Groundwater microbial communities from Rifle, Colorado - Rifle CSP2_plank lowO2_0.1 (SPAdes) (version 2) | ecosystem: Environmental > Aquatic > Deep subsurface > Groundwater | place... | reverse complement strand
GGACCATGCCTACGCCTATTGTATTGTCATGGTATTCCCGCGCATTTATGCCTGATGGAGTTGTATAACTGAAAATAGCCGGTTTTTTAATGCCTCCAGAAGTCGGTATGGAAGCTTCCATGGAATCGAGGTTTATTTCTACAAAGCCCTGCTGCAAGGGGCATCTGACAATATCACCTGTTCTTTGGCATGATTCCTGGCTAATATAGCTTGGCCATGGCGATATCCATACATTGACATCGGATTCGCTTTTTAATTCCTTGATTTCAGAATAGTAGCTAACTGCAGTTTCCTTTGAATAGTTAAACTCGTCCATAAACATCTGTATTACTTTTGCCTCGTCATTGTTCTTTCTAAAAGCCTGATGCATCCAAGCTCTGTCGAAATTCCAGCTGCCAAAATGGGCCCATACCCCGCTTTTTCCAATCATGTCTTCGCTGGCAATAAGAAAATCCTCAGGAGGCTCGCAATGAGTATATTGTATGACTTTTTCTGATTCCTCTTTGGAAAAGCCTTCGTTAACCAGCATAACTTTTGCCTGATCCCTGTCCTTGGCTAAAATCAATTTGTTGAGAAGCTTTATGGATTTAGGAGTATTGTTCTTCATTTTGTTTATGATTTCGAAAGCACGATTACCCCCGCAATCAAGCATCCTTAGTATGCCAACTGCTTCTTTCTCATCTGGGGTTAAAAGCAGCTTGCCAAGCCAATGCAGTTGAGCATTCCTCTGAGACGAGCCATCAAGAGTTACCCTCCTGTCTGCAATGTACTTGAACCAATGCCCAAAATCCCACCAGGAATTAATAATTGCATCAGGCTTTGAGTTTTCCTTTATCTTAGTCAAAGCGTTCCACCACCGGTCATTCACATTCGGGATATAGTTTTTTGCAGTATTAATGCCTTCTTTAACAGGTTCTATTAAATAATAAGAAAAGATGAGGAAAAGTATTACTGCAACAACAGCCTTGTTGATTTTAGCAAGTTTTGCAATAATTGATGAGAGGGTTCCATGCAAAAATCCGAAGGTTATGCATATTCCTATAACAACAGGCGGCACAAGCAGCAGCACAAAACGCGCGCCTTTTGTAGCCGCATATATTGATGCTGCTATCCACAGGAAGAACAACACAGCCAGCTTTATATCAATTTCCTCTTCCGACTTAAAGGCAGAGTAGAGCGCAAGAGAAAAAGCAATGCCCAAGAGGGCTAAATAATAAACCAGCTCCAAGCCTGTTCCTTTTGGAGTTGCCAGGTAGTAAAGGATTGCTATAGACAGCAATGAAATTATAAAGCTCTTAGCCATATTCCTAAAATTTTTGTAGAGCAATATTATAACTCCAAGAAGGGCTAAGAAAAAAAACAGATTGCCCCACATCTGCTCTATGACATGGTTTATTGAAGCCTCGTTGAACTCAGCGACTGTCGTAAGCACATTGGGCCAAAGGTTTGCGTTTGCCGCAATCTTCACTTTTGTAAATTTAAGAGGACTTGCATAAACCGCTTTTATCACATTAAATCCGGAAATCAGGCTTAGGGAAATAAAAGAAGAAATGACAAAGGCAAGAAATGTTGCTAACGCATCCTTGGTTTTATCGCTTTTGAGAATGACTTTAATGCCAAGATTTTGAGGCGTGCGCAAGCCTTTAATTATGCCAAAAAAATAATCAGCAAATAGGGCTATAATTATGAAGTCAAAGAGGTACCACCACCCAATCCATGCAAAACTATAAGCCCCTACTGCAAGGCCCGCTATTGCGGAAAAAACAGCTTTCTTTTTCCATCCTGCAGAGGCAAAGGATAAGTATGCAAAGAGGACTATTATAACTGGGAAGAATATGTTGTAAATGTCGCTGTCAGAGCCTATGCTCCTGGATAAAAATATAGGGCTTACAGAAATCAAGACAGAGCTTACCAATGCCGCCAAAAGCCCGCGCACCATTAAGGCAAAAATAAATACAATTATAGCGGTTATTACCGCGTAAATAGTCGGCACAATCAGCTGGGCCTGCATAAGGGTAAAATCCTGATTAAAAGGTTTAACAGCTTTATATACGAAAGATATGGAATACGGATGCAGGCTTTTAGAGAGTCTGACCTTTTGAGGGGCAAGCGTATAGGTATCATAGCATACACCCTCTTCAATTACATCGCAGTTATATCCCTTTTCAACGATATTTTTTGCCTGCCTCAACCAATAGTATGAGTCTATATCTCCCATGTAGGGGTATGAATGAGATCCTGACTCGTATTGGAAAAAGTCTTTATACTGCTCTGCGTTTAGTGCTATCTGCTCATCAATTATATTTTTGTTTTCTTTCGCAAACTTCATAAATTGCTCGTCAGTAATTTTTTCCAGGTTTGCTTCCGGCAAATCAGGATACTGCTGGCTTATCTGGCTCTTTATCTGGTCTCTAAAGAAATTATTTACATTATCTGCTGCCCAATCATCGGCTATTGTAAGGCCTATTGCCTGGTACCTTGCGAATATCGCAATTATTATCGGGATTATTATCAGGAAGTAAGGCCAATATTTAATAAAAAAACTCCGGACTTTTTTGCTTTTGAGCATATTCCAGATTTTTGAGAGAAGGTTAATTGGCATTTTCGGCAAGATTAATTTGGCGCAGTTATATTCAATTTAAATGTTTGTATGTGGGGAGCTTTGTGTAATAAGTACCTTTTGTGTATAAAGTGGGTTTTTTGTGTAAAAAGTCAATTAATCAAGTTTTGCCTGTCTTTCAGTCTTTTCTTCCTTAATTGGCTTACCCTTACCCCATCCAGAATAATAAGTCAATCTTTTCTCTTTTTTAAGCTCTAAAGAAGGCTTCTTTTTCTTCTTGGCTTTCTCTTTTGCTGTTTCTTCTTCCAAGATTTTAAGCAGGCGGGTATCCATTATTTTAAAATAAATTCTTCAACTTTTCGTATAGCTTCTTCTAATAACTTTTTAGATTCTTTCCTTAATTTTTGAGCAGTTATCATTTTATTAGATATTTCAGTTTGCAAAGAATTAGGAGCTTTCCAAACTCTAAAGTTAGCAATATCTTCTGGATATAATTCAGCTTGTGCTGTTCCCCTCATATACTTTTTTACTTGTAATTGACCTAATATAGAATTTAAAAATAATGCAACATAAGCAGGTTTCAGTTCTTTTACCCTTAAAATATTTACATGATTGCTGGCTAAAGCTTTTTCTTTTTCAAGAAAACAATTAGCCCTCCCAATATTTGCACCAGTAGTATAAATTAAAATATCAAACTCTTTTATTTGGGCTTTTGAATTTCTTAAATAATCTTTTTCAATGGTAGTATCAAAATTTTCATAATCAATAAATTTTTCTCCAATATGTTGGCTGGTTACCACTTTAACATCACCATTTTCTGCATAATTTGGTTGAACCCCCCTATTATTAAACAATAAAATATCTTTGATAAAGCAACTATCTTTATTTTTTATTAATTCAATTAACTTATTAAATTTTGGTTGATAAAATTCCGCATCAAATCTTTTTTCTGTATCTATTTCTTTAAATTTTTTTACATAAGTCAGTTCACTTTTTAATCTTGATATTTCTAAACCAAATTCTGAAATTAATAACTTTTCAGCCTCATTATATAATCGTTCAGCTTCAATAATATTTTTCTGTGAAAGAATAGCCATTTTTTCTATTTCTTCTTGAAATTTCTCTGATGGGATAGGGACTTTAATCTTTCTTATATCTTCAAGGTGTAAATCAGGTTGCGATATTCCTTTTGCATACCTAATAAATTGTAGATAAGAATTTTTTGTTAATAAAAAAACTGCAAGGTAATGCTTATTGATTTTATTTATTTCTTTAAGAATTGCTAAACTTACAAAAATATTAAAATTTTTGTCCTTTGGAACTATTGCAACCCTGCCTAAAGTCCCAACTTTAGTTAATAATATATCTCCTTCTTTAGGTTTACAACCTTTTAATAGTTTATCAGTTTCGCTATCAATAAATTTTACGTCATCAAAATTAATTGTTAGTTTACCAATATTTCTAACCATAAGGAAGGGTATCCCATCTTCTTTGTAATTAGGAGTTATATGGCTACCATCAGTTATTTTGGTAGCTAAATCATTAAGATAAGACCATGTATGTTTTGATATAATTTTTTCATTTTCTATAAAAATTTCTTTGTAAAATTCAGCATCAATACGATTTTCATCATTAATTTCTTTAAATTTTAAAATGGATATCTGTGCCATTTTACCAAAAACTTAATCTTTCTTTTTTTGCAAATTTAATAAATTCAGTGGCAATTTCAAATAAATCATGTTCAATTAATGGATGTCCGTACTCATCTATCATCATAAAATTATTTTTATCTTTTTTAAAAACATAATTACCTGAACTATCTTTCCCACCTTTTTCTGAAACTGCAAAGAAGATGGGATAATTATCGACTCTTGGACATAGTTTATCATCCCATTTTTGTAGGAATAAAATTGAAGTTTTAGTTCCAGTATGGGGTTTAAAGGTATTTTGATGTAAACTAACAACTGCCAATATTCTTGCTTTTTCTGATATGAATTTTCTTATATATTGGTCATTACCATTATTAAAAATTCCTTGTGGTAAGACAATAGCCATTCTGCCCCCATCCCTCAAAAAGTTAAGGTTTCTTTCGATAAACAATATATGCCTATCAATTTTTTCAACAATCTTATTTTTCTTTTTTGCTAACTCAAAATTTCTCAATATGTATTTTTCAGATATTTCACCTGCAAATGGAGGATTAGTCATTAATACATTAAAATTAAAAAATCTAAAATTTCTTTCATTATCTACATTTTGTTCATAATCTTTAAACTTTTTTAGCATATTTTTAAATCCGACTTTTGTTTCATTACTCCATTGAGAAGAATCTAAACTATTGGCACGATAAACGTTTGATTTACCATCCCCTGCAATTAAATTTAGTGCCTTTGCTATTTTAACTGCTTTTTCATCAAAATCTATTCCATAAATCATTTTAGAAGCATATTCCACTTGCTCCCTGCTTGGTTCCATTGCAGAAAATCCACCATTTATATTGAAAACATGAAAAAGTGTATGAACAGTAAAACCACAACTTCCAGAAGCTGTATCTATAACAAACTCCTTTTTTATCGGATTGAGCATTTGAACACACATATCTATAACATGACGTAGAGTAAAATACTGCCCTTTTTTACCTTTAGCAACTTCTGTTACAAGATATTCAAATGCTTCATCAATCACGAACAAATTAGAATTAAATAATTTAATATCTTGGAAAAAGGAAACACAGGTTGCCAAATGAGAAGATGTTAATTTTATTTTATCTTCATCTGAAAAAATACCTTTCCATTGCTCCTTTGCTCGCTCAAAAAGCAATGAAATCTTATCATAAAGTTCTTCATTACTTTCTCCATAAACTCTAAATAAAATTTTTCTCTTTCTTTCTGAACTTGTATTTGCTGTAAACTCATCATAGAGTTTAGCATAAATTAGCTTAAAAATTTCTTCAAATGCGTCTACACCAGCATTAGCTAAAACAAGATTTTCCAAATTTTCTATAACTTCTCTTAAAGACAAACCCTTTGCTAGTCTGTTCTCCTTAGTTAGTCTTTCAAAAGTCCAAGGTTCAGTCAATACGTCATTTAAAGATTGGTCAACAGTTGGAATATCAGAAATATGTATAAAATTATTAGGTTTTTCCCTATACATAATTTCTATGTCATTTCCGTTAGTCCATACTGCAAGTGGAGAACCTTCAGCATTACAATAAGATTTTAATTGTTGAACTCCATCTTTTCTCTTTGGTTTCTTAACTTCAACAATTATGTAAGGTTCTTGAGTATTTTTATGAAATACTACAATATCGGCACTTTTTTCATGAATATCGGAACCAAACCAAACTTCTTTTTCAATTGCCATTCTTTCTTTTGGATAACTATACTCTTTCATTAATTTTAAAATAAATAGTTGTCTCACTATTTCCTCTGGCTTAGCTTGTTTATCTTTATCCGAAACCAAACATTTAAGATAATGTTTTCCATTTTTTTCAAAAATATCAATATAATCTATAAGTTTATTATTAAATAAAGTTAAACCATACTCCGAGTCTTTAAATAATTCAGATATTTTCATTTTCCCTTTTCTTCCAAGAATTTTTTTAGAGCTTCCTCTATAACTGCCGACCTTTCTGCATTGTAATTTTCCTTTCGAAAATCGTCTAATCTCTTTAGAAGAAACTCGCCCAAACTTATGCTTACAGGAACTCTCTTTTCGTCGTTGTTCCCTTTTTTCATTCGTAGAAATCATTTTGAATATTATATATAGATGTTCGTATTATACATAATATCCATAATATAGATAATATAAAATACTTTCTATTTGGTTTTAAGTCCTTTCTTAATCAAATCAATAACTGCCTCATTATTATTCTTAAAGCCTTTGTCAATCCTGTATTTCAAGACTTCATTCCAAAGTTTGTCTTCACAATCAAGAATTAACTTTTTTGCCATTCATTAACACCAATTAAGAGTTATTAATGAACTACTATATAAACCTATCGTTTTATTAATGATTATTAGCGATTATTAATAGAAACATTTATATATAAGCACGTATTAACAATCATTAATAGTTATTAACAATTAAATAAAGGTGAGCAAAAATGCAACAAGAACAAATTGAGATAAGGAAAGTAAAGGGTTTAGAGATAGCAAAGACAAGCCGAATATCTAAAGTAGGCAATAATTGGCACGTTCCAAGCCAATCTGGACAAGGGTTTTACATTGTTCAAAGCAATGGCTTCGGAGCTACCTGCACTTGCCCAGATTATGAGTTAAGAAAATGCAAGTGCAAGCACGTTTTCGCTGTTGAGTTTGTTGTTACAAAAGAAGTGGATAATGAAGGGAATGTAACAATAACCCAAACCATAAGGAAAACATATTCGCAAAATTGGTCGGAATATGACAAGGCAAGCATAAACCAAAAAACACTTTTTATGAAACTGCTTAAAGACATAACAACCAATTTAAGCCAAGATTACAAATTTGGCAGACCAAATTTGCCATTAAGCGATATGGCTTATAGCTCTGTAATGAAGGTTTTTACAACCTTCTCATTAAGAAGGTTTATGAGTGATATGCAGATAGCAAAAGAGAAAGGTTATGTTAATGCCACGCCTTGCTATGCTTCTGTAGGTCATTTCATGCAGAAGAAAGAAGTAACTCCTTTATTGGCTCAAATGGTTACTATAACAAGTTCGCCTTTAAAGTCAATAGAGCATGACTTTGCCATTGATAGCACAGGCTTTGGAACTTCAATATTTCAAAGATGGTATTCGTTTAAGCATGGCAAAGAGATAAGCAGTAGAAAGTGGATTAAGTGCCATTTTATGACTGGAGTAAAATCAAATATTATAACTTCTGTCAAAATAACATCAGAGTTTGACAACGACAGCCCAGAACTTAAAGCGTTGGTTAATGAAACTGCCAAAAACTTTGAAATGGAAGAAGTTTCGGCTGATAAGGCATATTTGAGCAAGGACAATTGGAATTGATTGAAGAAAAGGGTGCTGTGCCTTACATACCATTCAAGAGCAATAATCAAGCCAATAAGAATGGAATGGTATGGAAAAAGATGTATCATTATTTCATGCTGAATAATGAGGAGTTTTTACAGCACTACCATAAAAGAAGCAACGCCGAAAGTTCAGTTCAAATGATAAAATCAAAGTTCGGTGATAATGTGAGAAGCAAGGATTGGACAGGACAGGTTAATGAGGTTTTGTGCAAAATTATATCCCATAATATTGTATGTGTTATACATGAAATGCACAGCTTGGGGATAAATCCAGACTTTTGCACAAAAAGTCTTAATCCTGCACAATAAGTCAATCTTTTTGGTTACTTATTGTGCAAAGCTTATGTGGGGCGTGTTTAAATTTAGAAATTAGTAATCATACTTATACCTATTGTTTAATTATGGGAATGGACAGACGGGTGCAAAAAATTCAGAATTTGATTTTTTCTACTGAAAGTATTTTGGATAGAGATATATTAAATAAAAATATTAAATAAAAAAATCACGAAGGACTTGATTCACTATCTCAGAGATCCTTTGACACATTCCAACATGACATTATTGACCAAATAATCAGTTTTTACGAACAATAAAGTAGATGAAGAATCTTTCACAACTTTAAATGAATCCATAAAAAACTTAATATCAATATTTCTTCTCAAGGAAGTGAGAAAATATTTGTGAAAATATTCTCAGAAACGGACAAGTTACTTTCGAGATTTTGAATGACGACGCAATATAAGATATATATTGAAACCAGTGTAATTATTGGGGCTGTTCAACAGAATCTTATTACTCAAGACACTTATCTTCAAGATTTAACTAGAAGAGGATTAATCAAACAATCTGACATGTAGATGGAAATATGTTTTTCAGTCTTTTCTCACCAGTTGACATTTAATAGCCTTTACTTAACACCTGAAGGTTGAACAATTACTTGAAAATCAAAATGTTTAAATATAAGCTTTCATAACTCTTAAATAGTTATTTAATATATCTACTGTAGTGTGCTAAATTAGCGAAACATTTAAATATAAGCTGGCGATAATTGTTTTAAATATTGCATTAATTGCATTAAAATAAAAAAACTTGGGGGTTCGGTAAAATGATGAAAAAGCTTTTTAGTTTGTTAGCAGTTCTAATAATTAGTGTTCTGATGAGTTCTATGGCGTTTGCTGCGACGATAGTTGAGTTCGTTAAGGTCAATGGAGATGAGGTAACGGAAAGTAGCACAAATTTTATTCTTGATGTTGATAGGGGAGATGAGCTTGATGTGAAGGTGAGATTGAAGTCCGATGCTGATCTTAATGACGTCCAGATAGAAGCTGTTTTAAGGGGTATAGACAGTAGAGAAACTGTAGACGACATTACCGACACGTTTGATATGAAGGCAAATGTTTCTTATACCCACACATTATCATTACCATTAATTGACAGAATTAATCAGGATAAATACAAGATGAGAATAAGAATTTCTGACAGGGATTCAGCAACAGTTGAAAAAACATACGAGCTTGACATAGGGACAGAAAGGCATGATATTGAGGTTAAAGATGTCGTTCTTAGCCCTAGTACAGAAGTCAAGGCAGGAAGGGCATTGCTTGTTACAGTAAGGGTGAGGAATAGAGGAGAGAAAGATGAGGATGGGGTAAAAGTTGTTGTAAGCATACCGGATCTTGGAGTTTCGGCTGCCGATTTCATTGACGAGCTCGAGGCAGAAGACAAGGATGATGACCAGGCAACAACAGAAGAAATGTTTTTGAGGATACCTGATGACGCTAAAACTGGTGAATATGAAGTTGTTGTTGATGTGTTCTTTGACGATTTGGATAAGAAAAGCTCATACAAGACTTCAATATTTGTTTTGGGGGAAGATAAGGTTGCAGAAACTCCTAAGGCAGATGAGAAGACCATTATAACAGTTGCTGTTGACAAGCAAAGCGCTACAAAGGGCCAAGAAGTTGCTTATCCACTAGCATTGACAAATGCAGGGACAAGCGATAAAACTTATATAGTAAGGGCTGACGGAGCTACATGGGCAAGCTTCCGCGTAGCACCATCAAATATACTGGTAATAGGCGCTGGAGAAAGCAAAGCATTTACAGTTTATGCTTCAGCAGGCAAAGATGCTCCTGTTGGAGAGCAGACATTTACAGTGACAATAAGCAGCAATGACAAGACACTTAAACAGCTTCCTTTGAGCATGAATGTGCAGGAATCCGCAGGTGGAGATGGAACCTCAACGCTGAAGAGAAGCATTGAAGTAGGCCTTGTGGTTCTGGTGATTTTGCTTGTAATAGGGCTGATAATAGTAGGCTTCAGCAAGCTAAGAGGAGATAAAGAGGAAGAAGGTAAGGAAGGCAAGGAATATTACTAATCTCCTTTTTCTTTTTTAATTTTATATCTTATTTTTATTTTCTTCCTAGGGTAATTATTCGCTTTTGCCTAAAATGATAATTAAAAAATCATTATTTACAATTATAACATTCTCATTTTTTTTATTTTTATTATCTGGCATAGCTGCTGCGCAGGAGGATTTCAAAGCAACTACCGTTCCTTCAGTTGAATTATGCCCATGCTCAAACCAAGCGTATATGGTAACTGTTGAGAATACGGGAACTGCTGCAAGCTCTTACAGGGTTTTGGCTAATAAGGAGCTTTCAGAGTGGGTTACATTTAGCCCTAACAGATTTACTTTGCAGCCAGGACAAAAAGGAAGCTTTTCTGTTATTGTCGATTCTGATTGCAACATAGGGGGCAGTTTTGACCTTGAGGTATTTATTGTGACAAATGCAGGATTGGCAAAGTCTCTTGAGCAAGAACTTAAGTTTCTGGAATGCTATGATTATTCCTTAGATGAGGGGGAAATCACAGATGTTGGGGATAAAGTAGAATTTATTGCCCATGATGGCTCTTATGAGCTATGCAAAAACGAGCAGAAAGCAATCCCTATTTTAATCACCAATAGCGAGAATTTTGCCAACATTTACAAATTAAAAATGGATGCGCCTAAATGGGCATTTTTGAATGCGAATGATGTGCAGCTCAATGCAAAAAAATCCGGAGTTTTGCTGATAAATTATAATACCAATAACATTGAGGGAGAATTTAAATTTAAAATTGATGCAATAAGCAGGCTTGGAGAGGTTCAGAAGAAAAAAAGCATAGATGCTAATGTTGGGGAATGCTATGCGCTGGACATACAACTTCAAAAGGATAAGGATGTTGTTTGCGGAGGAGAAGAAAATGTTTATGACGTTTCTGTCAAAAATAGCGGAGATATCAACCGTAATATTGTAGTTGGGGTAGAAGGGCCTGATTGGGCAAGCATTGAAAATACATCTTTTCATCTGGAATCCGGAAGTAAAAGGGCATTGAGTTTAGAAGTTAGTCCTGATAACGATGTTTCCGGGAATTTTTTAGTTGAGGTTTTTTCAGTTGCGAATAATAAAACGGATTTAAGATTTTCTGATGCAATTTCCCTTGATGTTGTTCCAAGCGCAGCTTGCTATCAGGCAGAAATAGATGCAAAAGAAAGTGCAATAAATTTTTACAGCAGGGAGTTTATTTATGCCAGGATAAAGAACAATGGAATAAGAAATGCGAATTATTCTGTAAGTGTGGATGGGCCGTCATGGGTAAATGCAGCTCCAAAAAATCTGGAGCTGAAGCCAAAGCAAAGCGGGAATGTAAATTTGGAAATAAACCCAGGCTCAGATGTTGAGGAAAGCGCATTTAATGCCAAGCTGAATGTTGAAAGCAATGGCCAGATTTATTCAAAGGACATTAAAATCAATGTAAAGAAGGAAAGCGAATTTGTTGGGAAAATAAAATCAACATTTAAGTTTTACCAATATTATATCTACTTGTTTTTGGCAATTCTTGCACTAACAATAATCTTCAGGAAACAAATAGGCAAGACATTAAAAATTTTAATTTATATTTTGATAATTATTGCAGCTTTAATCTTTATTGGGCATCGAAATAAATTATTTAATGTGAAATACCTCCATATTTACATCAGCAATTTCTTTGTCAGCTACCTATACTATATATTAATAGGTGCTGGAGCAGTAGTTGTATTGTTTTTGTTTTTCTTGCTTTATAATTTTGTCATTAAAAAGGGCAAGAGGAAGGTTAAGAAGAAAGTAAAGCGGCGCAAGATACCTTATTTCAGTATATTCATCATAATAATTGTGGCTGCATTAATAGCTGTCGCAAATCTCCCAAATGTTAATTATGGTGTTTTTGGAAATGCAAGGGATTTTTTCGTTTTGTACCAATATTATTTTTTATTTGGGATATTAATATTAATTGCAATTATTTTCCTGATAAGGTTCTACAAGCCGCTGTTTAAGTTTTTGAGAGAATAAATGGGGACGGAGGGAGTTTCATAAGATTTCTCTTAATTTGAACCCTCATCAGCCGGTATCGCCAATTCAAGTCATAGCTTAAAGCTCATCGCTCCAATTGCTGGAGCCAGCGATAATAGCCAGGTTGTACGGACATAGTCCTTTATACTACGTCCCCATACAACAAAAAGAATCCATTGACGCTATTTAAACATTATTGTTTTTTAAAACTCAATCTTATCCCCTAACGCCGTTTTTGTTTTTTTTATTGTGCCCTGCGGCACCTCTATTATATACCGCGCTTTCTTTTTTGGAGTGTAAAATGAAAATGGCATAAGATTCTCTTTCATTTCCACAACAACCCTCTTTTTATTCAGAAATAAGACATCTATTGGATAAAACACAAAAAGCATGTGCAGCGGAATTATTTTTTCTTTTTTGAAAATGAAGATTAACGGCTTAGGTTTTATCGAGAACATCAGCCCAAGGCTTTTTGTAAAAATATTCCTGCATAATTCTGCATTTTTCGCTATTATTGACTTTTTTGTTGCGTTTTTTATGTGCATTGCACATGTAAAACCCATTGAAAATAAAAACTTAACGGCTAATTCTATATTCTGTAAAATATAATTCAAGCGAAAGCTTTAAATATAATCACGTTTTCGTGATTTTTGATAAAAATTGAGGGGTGATAGCAAGAATAATTCTGAACTTTTAGGTTTGCATTTGCATGTTATTTTGCCAGATTAGTCTTGCTAAAATTTCAGTTTTCGAAACATTTAAATATATGTTGATTGATAACATAAACAACATTAATATTTTCGATGAGTGGAAATGTTTTAATATCCTGTTGGTTAATAAAAGGGGAGTTTAGTAAATGGAAAAAAAGGGTGTTGACAGCTTTTTAGATTCCAAAGAAGCTAAGGTGAGCGCATTGCTCTTATTCTTTATACTTATGGTTTTTGTCCTGACACTTTCAATGAGTTCTGTTTTTGTTTCTGCCTTGAACATTAGTATTTATGCACCTGGAAATTATACACTCAATGCAAGCACTAGTAGGAATATTAACATTACTTTTAATTCAACTTGGCAGCTTGGAGGAACTGCTGGTAGTCTTACGCATGAAAATGTCTCGAACTGCACTTTGTATATCAATAGCACTGACTTGAAGATTGCATGGGACAGTGTACTTAACGTTAGTGGTGATTCAGATTCAACAGGTGGACCTGCTACAGGTTACTCCGGTATATATTTTAACCTTTCCAATGCTTCTATAAGTTACATGAACTTCACATTTCCTGAAGATGGAAACTATACATTTGGTATTGCCTGCCTCAATGCGACAAATGCTTCAGTTGTTGCAGGTTATACATTTTCCGGAAACTTCTCGGTTTTTGTGGACGCTTCCGCACCTACATTTAATTTCACCATTCCACAGAATCTTAGCTTTAATACTTCTGACTCTACAACATCTTCAAGAATAAACTTTACAATTAATGATACTGGTATTGGACTGAATTGGACAAATAGCACTTCAATCAATATGACCATTCATCTTGGCGGCAGCAAGGTAAAAAATTTCGTTTACAATGGAAGTGATGATTTGACAAATTTGACATGCAGCCCGAACGTAGGCGTTACAACAGCAAGATCTACATGTAATGCTACCTATCTATTTAATAGCAATGGGACTTATACAATCAATGCGACAGCTGTAGATGCGCTTGGCACATTCGGCTTTAGTTTAATAACCTTTACAGTAGACCAGATACCTCCAAGGATTCGCAACTTCAGCATTACTAATGGCACTGAAACTGCAATTTCATTTAATACATCGGTTTTGGGTAATAGAACTGGAGCAGGCATCCCGGTCGGAGGAGAGAGCAGTACTGCACAAGGGTTGAATATAACTGCATTTGGAAACTTTACTGATAATCTGACAAGGCCCCGTGAGGTAACATTCCAATTCCTAAATGGAAGCACGTGGCAGACGCTCAATACCACAAAAGATGCTATAACTAATAATATAACACCATCTGCAACAAATGATTTTGGAATTGTTAACTTTACTTTCCCCATTCCAGTTGGCAGAAATGAATTTGAAGGTAAAAATGTAACTTTCAGGATGTTTGCCAATGATACGCTTGGAAATGTGAATAATACGGATAATTCAGCATCTTCAATAAACTTAACAATATTGATTAATGATACATTTGCGCCGACTGTGGAAATAACGCTGCCTACAGGCAATGGCACTAACCGATCTGCCACAACACTTACTGTAAACTGGAGTATAAATGAAAATAATCCTTTGATAGAGATTAATATTAGTGTAGATGGTGTTGGCTCAAGCAGCGGTCTTGATGACGGATGCCAGAAGTATAAGAGATATTCTACAACAGGAGCAACACTTGTAAATGAGATTAGGAATGGAACATGGAGCACACTTGGCGGCGGCACTTGCGGCCTAATTAATGGTAGCCATTATGTTATTGTCCAGTCAACAGACTCGTGGGGCAATTCCTTTGAGGAAAATGTGTCATTCAATGTGCAAAGCGGAACCATTCCAGGATTAAATTTCAGCTTAACAAATGAGCAGGGAATTGGAGCATGGAGCAAAAGCGCCATTAATAGGTCAAATATTACTTCCAGGGTAGGAATTAACTTGTCCGGATATAGCAGTGGTGTAGGCTCAAGCGTTGACAAAATATCATATTTCTCAAGCTGCGATTCAACAGTAAGGGTGGAAAATAACCGTACTGTGATATATCCATTCAATGCATCAAGCTGCAATTCCCAATCAGAAAACAGGACATTGACGGTTACTATTAATGATACGGCTGGAAACTTTAATACAACCGTGCTTGGGTTTTTGGTGGATAATGTAGCGCCTTCTTTAACAGTGAATGCACCAACTGAAGGGCAGAATTTTGCAGAAATCCAAACGAAAATAAATATTACAATTTTAGATGACGACCAGGGAATATCTAACATAGGTTATTATG